>Ga0126327_10000308_pt1 | contig 11111 bp, 9 predicted proteins | sample InaspJWI30metaG_FD_101392 | JGI IMG/M metagenome (GOLD analysis project Ga0126327, IMG submission 101392) | Marine gutless worms symbiont microbial communities from Oahu, Hawaii - Inanidrilus sp. 1 OAHU.JWI-30 metaG | ecosystem: Host-associated > Annelida > Digestive system > Unclassified... | reverse complement strand
TACCACTGTACCAGTACTTGTAGTCAGTATCATGCTGCTGCGTCATATAGGCTCGTACAAAATTTGAAGTCAACGACAAAACATAACATAACGTACAGTCGGATATACAACAATGTTTTACAATTGACAATCGATCAAACTGAATCCGACAACCACCACACACAAATCAATAATCTATTCAGTATTTTCAGACAAACTGTCTAACTGACAGTCTACACATTACAATTACATTGAGTCTCAAGTACCTGTACCAGTACCAGTAGCCATGTATCAAGTACAAATACAAATACCAGTACTTCAGTTCCAAGTACCAGTACCAGTACAAGTACTTGAAAATGGTACTTAAGTACAGATCAAGTACCAGTACAAATACCCAGTACTACAACCCTGGTTTTGCTTTTGTAGTACCGGCTTACCCAGGTAGTCCCGGAAAAAGGGCCATTAAACGTGTGTGTGTGTATGTATGTTACATTGATAACTTTTTTAATGACTAGTATGTAATACTTACTGTTAGTGTTAGTCCAGTATAGTTTTATTTTTTACCGAATTGGGGCAAGTTTGAGGATAAGATTGATGTCTTAGTTCTTTCTGATTATTTTGTCTGTCATATTGCACAGCATACTGTTTCTAATTAACATTATTTTTTCTGTCACTATTTTTAATAAGTGAGTGCTCATTTAGCATTACGCTGCTGGGCATAAGTGGTAGGTTAGAGTTACTGCTTTATGTACACTTTGGTGCTTAGACACTGGAATGGGTGGACGAGGAGTACTCAAGGGGGAACTTGCTGACCCACGTTCACCTGGAAACTGGCTGTTAAATAGCATTTTGGCATGTAAGTTTTATGCGGCATTTTAAACAATATGCAGACCGCATAAACACCAAATATGTGGCGGAAAAATGGTACAGAATTGCTTGAAACCAACTACCTCATCTCCTTCTACAGGGGTCCAGACACATGGATGGTGCCGTTCTGTTGGCAACCAGATGGTTGAGGTAACGAAACCTAATAGAAATAGGTAATAGAAACACAAATAATATTAAAATTGCCGCCAGAAATGCCAATTTGTGCGGAAAAAAATTTGCTATTTGCACACTTTGCTGAAATATGTGAAAGATGCGATGCGACAATAACCGAAATATGCGGCAGTCGCATATTCGCATAGAACTGACATGCCGAGAAACTAGTACCATGAATGCTCGTTATGTTGCTACATGATAACTTCTCCAAGTATTGTTATAGTCTATTTTTGCAGTTTTAGCAGTCTGTTTCAAAGGCTGTGTTGGTTGTTTATCACAGTAGTTAAGATCCAAAACAAAAAAAATGTTTATCTGGGTTTGAGAAAGTATTGTCTTGTCACTGTGTCAGCCGTCGTCACCATTATTGCAGTGTTGATGTAATGTGGTGCAGATATGAATAAAGCGAGGCAGGGTCCAGTGGTGTCTCGACCACCACCAGGCCTGCCAAACCCATACACCGTCGGTGGTTGTGCACATCGACTGTGCCTGTCCGTGGCCAGTCAGAGTGGCCGATGGTAGTCTCAGACCAACACAGCTGGCTTCCACTGACACTGTGTGCTTGTCTGTTAGGTACTGTGTTAACGTCTAACTGGCTGCTATTTCTCCTCTTTTTAGTTAAGATTATCACACGTGGCTATTATAGTGGACCAAGCTGTTGTCATTATCGACACAACAGTATGACGTGTGTCTTTAGTGTGATGTTTCTTCATAATATTATTGCACTATTGTGTCATTAGATGACCATGTACATTGTTATTACATTGTGCCTTCAGTGCTTGTGTCTTCAGTGCTTTGACACTGTTGGTTGTGCATCAGGGAGAGCATCCAGCCTGTAAAAATTGAGTGATTAGGTGTTAATGTGGTTGTCTGTATGAAGTGAGGTGCAGATTGTGTATGGTCCAGCTGATGCCACTCCAGAACCCCATCATCTCTTGCCTCATTTAAACCGGGACTAGTTATACCTTTCTGGTACCAGCTTACCCAGGTTGTAATGGAAAAGAGGCCATTAAACAGGTGTAGTCTTGTGTGATTAGAGTATGCATATTCACTCCCAAATATCACTGTATATCACTTGAACACATGCAGCAGCCGTCTGGTTTGTCACTTGATATTAACACACAGGGTGGAATCCTTGCAGTGCAATACTGTCACGATTACAGACAAAGGTATTTATGAGTTTTGTTTGTTGTTAGAATTGATAACTCTTTCACAGGTTCATAAACACAAGGCCATTTTGCCAAAGCATTTTTTCTCAGGTAGAGAATGTTGATTTTTTTTGTGTGTATAGATATTGTGAGTTTTCACTTGTTACAGCCAGTGTGTTCTGCTCATGTGCTGTTGTGTTTTTATTGCAACGAAACAGACACAAGTGTCTGTGAAACTATAGTTGTCGTTGTTGTGTCGGGTATTTTGTGAGATTTACACTGAACTTCAGTGGCCTTAGCTTAGCTGTGTTCAGTTGATTTCCATGGCTTTCATTCTTTCACCATGCACACTCACAGTCTGTTTTTGGCCATTTTTCAAATGAACCTGTGTTAGCCAGCAACTCCATTGATCTTGTTTGGTGCAAAACTGTGTCGGGGTGCCGTTCTTGGTGCCAAGGAATCACTCACTGAACCTCGTTCTTTGTTCATACACTGAAACTTTTCCTACCAAGATAAGGGTCATATTTTTTCATGCAGAGTTCCTTGTCACAAATATCTCACGTTTTTATGCCTTCACCCATCCTATAGATGGATCCAGAGATATTACACAGTGTCTGAAAAGAACGCCACCGTATAATTTCTTGAGTAACTCAGTGAAATTGAACCAATTTGAAGAATTTTTGCTACACAGAAAATCTCACTTTGATAGGGTAATAATGGTTGAGATTGTGCTATATCATTCTCTTAGATTTTACAGTATTTGTTAGCATAACTTTGGATGGATTAGACAAATCTGTCTTGTATAGTGATGCCTACAGATTTTTGTATGTTTTAGATTTTTACTTTTTGTGATATTTTTGTGTGCCTTAAGCTGTTTTTGACCAATATATTGCTCATGATTAATTTTGAGATTACAACAAAGGCCCAGTGCAGTTTTACTGTCCATTACCTCAGATTCTCTGGCATATGGTTCTACTGCTTGCAGTGTAAAATTGTAAATTTGTTGTTTGTTGATTTTCCACGTTGTCACTGTTATGTAATGTTGTTGCTAGTCGCAAATGTCTGTTTCTTGTCATTATACATATACACTGTGGATGTGGACACTGTAACACACATACACATTTTAACAGCTAGTTTCCAAGTGAACGTGGGTGACCCGTTTGCCCATTGATTTTCTTCCTCCATCTGTTTGGAATGAGAACTTGTGGGGCGTGATTGTAGCTGTTTGGATGCATTTCCTGTCACTTCGCCACAGTGTTAAAGCACTGGAGGGAACTCAGACCACTGACATCAGTCAGGAACAATCACGCCAAAGCTTTTTCCTTTATTGATAACCGATTAGACCTTCTCGTGAGGAATAGGTTGTTGCTGCTTTTATGCCGTCTCTGGTGGTTGTTCTCTCAACCCTGGAGACACACAAGCTAGTAGATGATGATATGTAATTATTGGACCTATCATCTAGTTTTCAGCAGTCCACCTGAAAACTGCAGGTGACTGCAGGAGAGCTAAGTGTTAAGTTGTAAATTTAATGTGTACATTGTAATGTACTTATCGTGCCGCTGCACTGCTGCATATGCATTTTTGAGTTGGCAACATCCTGCGGTCAGCGTACAATTAGCTTTGTTTACAAAACGTAAGCAGTAGTTAGGCTTCCTTGCCGAATTACGAGTCGATCGAACTCCAGATGTTGCTATAGAGGCCTATGTTTGCTTTGACATGTCGGCCAGTGTAACGTAAAATGTGGCATCACACTTAATATTTAGCTCTTCTGTGGTCTCTTGTGGTCTCCTGCAATCCATCCTGCAGTCTTCTGCAGTTACCTGTGGTCTTCTGTTTTCAGGCAGACCCATTTTCAGTGGTACAACTGCCTCTGGTTGTTTTCTCTCTTTCATATGTCTGTCATAACAGATTTTAAGTATTCTGTTTTATAGCCATATATCATTGGTCATTTCTACAATTTTTGCACTGTTAACTTTTTTGTGCACCTGTCATTTTAGTCACCTAAGTTGTGAGTGAATCTTTGCAGTAGTTATTGTTATGACCTAATTTGTGTTGAAAGCGCCGTAAAATCCCAACCAACCGTCACAATAGTTACTAAAACATATTTGTATTTCTGTATTAGTAAAATGGTCTTATGTACAGCTGTATTTAGTAATTATCACCCTCATTGAAATTTGTAATTATATAGTTTATTGTTGTTGTTTAAGTTCTTTATGCGTATGTTACCAAAGTCCAGTTGATTACTTTATTTGATTTAGAAACTGCTGTTAACTCCTAGCCTTTTAACTGTGAAAGTTGAGTGATAGAAAATCTCATTTGATTGTTATATTTTGTTTTGGTTTTTTGTATTTGCAGTGGCTTTAAATGTAATATAATGTGATTGCCACAACCAGTATTATGTTGACATATCTAGTGATTATCACCACAGTATTGTTATATTGCTTTAAACAAGTGCAGTTATTTGACTATGTCATGTAATGTGGTTGCTGATAGAATGATGCAAATACATAATCTGTGATTTCCAAACTTGACTGTGTTGGTGATCAGAATATAAATATATATTTAATCAGATAACATTAACTTTCGCTGTAATCCAAACTATTGTTTTTGCTTCACGTGGATGTTGACCAGGTTTACAAACTTACAGAGGTTCAAAGGTGTGAGATAACCTATTGCATTGAAAGCATTAACCAACCAACCAGAGATTTGGAGTGTGCATTCAGATGTTTGTATAGCACGTTTGACGATCGATATGCCATGGCAAAAAAGTCCAGAGTTTTAGGAAAAAGTTCTAAAGAAAAAGTTCTGATTTTTGTAGATACCCTAATTTCGTTAAATCGCAATGTAGGATGGTCGAAAGAAGCCTTCATGCCAAAAAGCAGATTATTCCGTTCGTTCCTTTTGATAGAAACACTGACGAGACGGACAGACATGGAGACAGGGTCATAGCTAATATCCGCGCTAGCATAGCGTCACGCGGGAAAAATTCGACCCCTCCAATTCAGTAATCGCGTAGGCTTACTCTCGGTCAGTGCTACGGTTTGAACGCTTTAGCATGAACAAGTGTGTTGGACCTCCTTACAGTCGGGCCAAAGTTTACGCGGACCGCACGTCACGCGGTAGCAGTACCCGATAGCTAGATGGCGACAGATGTCGGTCGACAGATGGTAGCCTGGTACGCGGTGCCGGCAGCTATCGATTGGTATCTGCTGCCCGCACCCTAAAGCAGCAGCAAACCTGCCGTACGTCGCTGCCGCTGTCGCTCGACGAGACCGACAGACACTAACCGCATGCTAGGTGCAGACCTCGTGATAACCTTGGCCTGTGTCACAGCATGGCGGAAGCCGCTGCTCCTGCTGCAAGCCTACCGCTCGTTGCAACATATAACGTCACCATGAGACCTACTAAAAAGCAGCTGTAACCATAGACATATATGAGATAATCTGGCAAATAGGTGTCACAGACTAGCTAAAGTAAATTGATTACAAGTGTGCGTTCGTGCGTCATATGTATATAACGTCGGCTGTCAACGTGACGCTGCTCGCATTCGCTGCTGAGCGCCGTGCTGCGGGCGCCACGCCGGTGCGGGGTCGCCGTTGCTGCTGATCGCCGGCGCATGTTATCAATCGATGTCTCAGACTCTTGCTCGCGGGGTGCTCAGCAGCAAATCCGCCGGCAGCCATTGTCGATCGATTCGATAGACGATCACAGACAGGCGGGCGGACGACAGACGGACGCTCGACCGTTTCATAGACCCTTCTCCGCCCACAGCAATGACAATTATTATTATTTATAATACCGGGAAAATATTCTCACACATTGTGACATTTCGTATCGGATTTCAAATAACGAAATTAAATTAGTACTTCACTTTTCCGTCGTATTGTTATCGTATTAAATATTCTAAGCTGTGTTGTTATTGATAAAATTGTTTAAGTTTTGTTTTGTTGGCCATGTCGATGAATATAGGACCAGCGGAGGGTCATGGCAACGGCCTTCTGTATGTAGGATTTAATCAGGACCAGGGTATGTCTGTTGTTTAGCTAGAGTGAATTGTAGTTATTGAAAAAGTTGTGTGTGCAGTACTGCAACCAGTGCCTGTTCTTCCCGGCTCATCGGTTGCGGTTTCCTGTAGTCCCGTACTTTCTCGTATTATACTTACTGTACTGTAACTAGTTTGTAACTGTAACCATAACCTTACTGAACTCTACTGACCCAACCATAATGAAACGTTGTAAATCGCAATCAGCCAATCTGAGCTGAGTATCAATCATTGTTGATGCAGCACTTGTACAGACTTTGATGTAAATCGAAAGTGTAATCAGTGTAATGAAACGAAGGTTACCGTTTAAGACCGTTGTTGAAATGTAGTGTATACATTATAGGAAGCAAAGTAAGATATAGCAGTCATTTTCAGTGTTACATTGCTAGGTCCTGCTTTAACATATAGGCCGTTACGATGATGACATTTGGAGTTGGACAGCAGCATCTAAAGCCACCAGCAGTTTTCCATGTTATGCAGTTTGCGACCACTTCCACCAGTACTGGTCAATTTTCCATATTTTTATTACCCATTTCACAATCACACATTTTACCAGTTATGTATATCGATAACAAACATATGACTTTTTGCACTTTTTGAAGTATGTTAGTACTTTATTGCAGGTTGCTTTGCTTGTGGCATGGAAAATGGATTTCGAGTATATAATTCTGATCCTTTGAAAGAAAAAGAGCGGCAAGGCAAGTGGAAACATACTGTCATCCATAGCTGTAGTTCATATTAATCTGCAAAATTAATATTTATGCTGATGCTGTATTATGTGCAGCAGACTCTGGCAGTCCATTGTGTAAACATCTGCATTTGTTTATGTATAGACTTTGCTGATGGTGGAATCGGACATGTGGAAATGTTGTTTCGATGCAACTATCTGGCACTTGTTGGTGGTGGCAAGTCACCAAAATATCCTCCAAACAGAGGTGCTTACCTTTGTTATTGTAAAGATAGAAAAAGTGGTTATAATTCTGTACATTTTAGTATGTTTATTTGTACAGAAATGTTTTTAATATTCAACATTGCATCTTTTGTATTATGAATAAAGAGCAAAATGATGGAAATTGTTGCTAGGGCTCTTAAAGTTGTTAAACTCAATGTTTTTTCCACATTTAAACTTTCTTAAATCATTGAAATAATTTTAAGAAACACTACTGAACACTGCAAACTTTGGTCACTGTCAGTGACTGGGAGAATCTGAAGGCCAATTCCAGAAAAAAATCATTATTTTTAAGCATTAACTTCCAGTATCTCCGAGTAAACAGAAATTGTATTCTGAATGTAAGTTTTGCTTTATTTCTTGTGAACATAGTCATGTTTAGGCAGACTCATTAATTACATTTGTATGTGTTGTGCAGTGCTGATATGGGATGATTTAAAAAAGAAACATGTTATTGAGTTAGAGTTTTCTAGTGAAGTACGTTCTGTACGGCTGCGGCGAGACAGGTATGCCCAGTTATTAGTCTGTGTGTTTTTCAGTGTACTGTACTACTATTTTTGTCCACTGTCTTTGGCTCTCTTGTCTTTTGAAGTATAAGCTGTGACTGTACTACTACCTTACTTCTGTTAAGTTATTGTGTTGTATAATGCAATAGCACGTTTCTCCTGTTTGCTTGGTGTATTAATTTGTTGTTTTGTTACAGAGTCTACACTGACTGTTAGCTTGATTGCGGTTTGACATTGTGCTTATGTTAACAGAATTGTCATCGTGCAAGATGCAATGATAAAGGTGTACACATTTACACAGAATCCTCAGCAACTGCATGTGTTTGAAACAAGTCCTAATCCAACGGGTACTGACAGTTTTCTCGTTATGCCTCTGCTTTCCCTCTTGTGGCTATGGCAACATTATGTTTTTGCTTTGTCTGTGCGTGTAATGAAGTCACTGGGTATGCAAGCCAGCATTATTTGGTGCCTGTCCAAAGCCAGGATAAATTGGGAGGGTTGCGACAGAAAGGGCATTTGGCGTTAAAATGGAGGATGATGGAGGTGGGGGCACTGATAGTCCAGATGGGGTGGCATCCATGCGGATTGTCGGTGCCTCTGCCTCTGTTATCTTTCCCTACACCATAAAATCCAGAATATGGCAAGCAGTAATGGAGGAAGTTGATAAAGGATGCAGTGAGTTCTGCAAAGCAGTAGCTACTGCGACCCGGACTGCCGGCATACTGATCCAGTCAGTGAAAGGCACTGACTGTTAGCTTGAGTCAGCCAGCCATCCGACTTTGGTTGTATGCTGGCTTAATTGGACCTAACAGTCCTCACTGGCTCAAACCAGACCTTGTTGTCTGTGTGAATCCTTCTTGTTCTTCCTCGCGGGTGTGAGTGGATGACTATTTCTTCTGGTGCCGGCTCACTTGGGTTGTCCCGGACAAAGGGTTGTTAAATGGTTGTGTGTGTGTCTGTCTGTCCATGTAACAGGATGATTCAGACATTCTCTGACTGATTCATCATCGACTTACTAGTTACTTCTGCTCTATCAGTTTCAGAACATTAGTAACAGTAATGTTAAGTGTAGGGTTGCCAGATCTCCCGTATTTTATGGGAGATCCCGTATTTCGGACCCTTTCTCCCACCTCCCGGGGGGAAGCCGCTGGGACAAACAAATCTCCCATATTCTGTTAGTCAGATTGTTGCGTCACTCAGACGACACTGTGACACATGAAAACTTTGTGTAAAATTACTGTATGGCCCATCTATAAGGATCTACTGTACTCAGTATCTTCGCAAAAAAATTCAGCGAGGCTGAGCATCAGCGATTTGACAACTGGACTCGCTTTTTGACACTGTGCGCATAGTATGCGGAGCAGGGTCTGTAAAACGGTCCGGTGTCCGTCCGTCCGTCAGTCAGTCTGTCCCATCAGTCAAACACAGCAGCGGCATGCTGTTTGCTGCTGAGTGCCGTACGCGCAAAAGATATCGACCAACAGCTCCGGGTGCCCGGCAGCAGCAGCGTGTCAGCCCGGGCCGCAGCACGGCGCTCAGCAGCAAATGCGGGCAATGTCATGTTGACAGCCGAATTAACGAGGCTGAACACAGACTTGGGTTACTTTCTATTTTAGGCCTATTAAACTTTTAGCAGTGTTCACTGCTTGTGTGGAATTTGTGTCCGGACGGCACCATGCATGGAATTGTATATCGACACATTGGGCGGACTGGACTTGGATGGATCGACGGATAAAATCTCCCGTATTTCATCATGGAAAATCTTGCAACCCTAGTTAAGTGATAAATTTAATTTGTAAAAATTGTTGTCTTGGTTGACGTTACTGTCCTTCAGTGCTTTGGTGCTGTTGGTTCGGCGGCAGGAAGGGCATCCGGCCTGTAAAAAACTGCGTGGTGGGGTGCTAGCGTGGTTATCTGATTGGAGCGAGGTGCAGACTTGCATATGGCCCAGCTGATGCCACTGCCACTCACTGTCTCTTGCTCCAGTAAAATCCAGATTGGTTTACCTTTCTGGTACCGACTCACCTGGGTAGTCCCGGAAAAGGGCCGTTAAACGGGTGTGTGTGGTTGACGCTATGCTTCCACTTGTCTTGTTAAGATTTGTTGCTGTCTGTGTCATGCATTGGTCTGATGATCTTGATACGTAGTGCAAGAGGTCTATGGTACTGACCTAGATCCTCATCCAGGACAGTTTTCTAGTTGATGTGGTTAGTACACTCAATGTATGATACAATATGAGATGCTATTTTAATGTGCACTTAAGAGCTGACAACTCAGCTTAATCTACCACACAGAACCAAAAACTAAAATGTGGGGAAAAAAGAAAAACTACTACTACAACCGTTTAATGGCCTTTTTTCTGGGACTACCCAGGTGAGCTGGTACCAGAAGGTAAAACCAATGTGGATTTTGCTGAACCAAGAGACAGTCAGTGGCAGTGGTATCAGCTGGGCCATGTGCAAGTATGCACCTCGCTACAGACAGATTATCATGCCAGCATTCCACCACTCAGTTTTTTACAGGCCAGATGCTCTTCCTGCTGCCCAACCGACAGTGTCAAAGCACTGAAGGCAAACTAAACTTAAGAAAAACTAAAAAGCTGAAAACAGATATGCTCAGAAGTATCGGTAAACAGTCCGGGGAATCCATGGAGTCAGTCCTGAAGAAGAAAAATAAGGCTACGGTGTGAAGGATTTGCAGCAAAGGAAGGTTTTAAGCCTGGAATGAAAGAGTCGGGGCTGATGGATGATTGAGAGTGGTGAGTCGATGGAACCGATGGAAGCAGAGCCACTCAGTGTACTGGTTGTTGTTGCAGGTTTGTGCGTACTGTGTCCGGACAGTGACAACTCACTGCTGGCATTCCCAGCACGTCGGCTCGGTCACGTCCAGGTTGTCGACCTCGCCAACACTGACAAGTCGCCACTGGAGATTACTGCTCACGAGACAGTGCTCAGCTGCATAGCTCTCAACCTGCAAGGCACTCGCCTGGCCACCGCCTCCGAGAAGGTTTGCACCTGACGAACAGCAGTCAGCAGTTATTGATAGCTGTTAGGTTGCATTGTATAGATGCATTCTATTGCTACACGTGTATGATATTCCATGGTCTGTGTTTCTCTGCCTCTGTGTGGGGCATACTGGTGAACCCTGCAAAAGTGGATGAACTGATTGAGATGCCATTAGTCAGTGACTGAGTTGGCAGTATTTAACAACACATCAGATAACAAAAATATTTGTAGACAGACTTATTTGATGATTCAAACATTGTATTTTGACTTTATTCAATCTTTCTGTGTCATTAGTAAAATATTGCTACTCTGCATACCACCAACTGAGTGGTGGGGTGCTGGCGTGGTTATCTGTCTGGAGCGAGGTGTAGACTTGCATATGGCCCAGCTGATGCCACTGCCACTCACTGTCTCTTGCTTCAGTAAAATCCAGATTGGTTGTAC
>Ga0126327_10000305_pt1 | contig 11186 bp, 8 predicted proteins | sample InaspJWI30metaG_FD_101392 | JGI IMG/M metagenome (GOLD analysis project Ga0126327, IMG submission 101392) | Marine gutless worms symbiont microbial communities from Oahu, Hawaii - Inanidrilus sp. 1 OAHU.JWI-30 metaG | ecosystem: Host-associated > Annelida > Digestive system > Unclassified... | reverse complement strand
CACCTGGCAGGGCACCGGATTTTCCGTGGTTTGTTCGAGGTGTATCTCGCGCACATCGTTGCCATGTCGACAGCTCCACGAATCGGCCCCGGCGGTTAAAGGCGCCAGCAGCGAGACGGCAAAAACTGCTGCGCTGCGGTTGAGAAATGTCATATTACTTCCCTCCTGATGTTGGATGCAAAACCGTAAGTTCGTCTTGTTGTTAAACCGAAATTTAAATGAGCATAGTTAACTTAACCGGATGCAGCCAGCATTTCACCAGAAAAGGTTGGTAATTTCTACCCGTCGCCAATGATACCGCGGGCGAGTTGATCGCGTTCGATCGACTCGAACAGGGCGGTGAAGTTACCTTCGCCGAAGCCTTCATCGCGTTTGCGTTCGATGAATTCGAAGAAGGTTGGGCCGACCATGTTTTGCGAAAAGATTTGCAATAGCAAGCGCGGATCGTCGTCCGTGGTCGAGCCGTCGAGCAAAATGCCGCGCGCTTTCAGTTCTGCAATTGGTTCGCCATGCCCCGGCAGCCTTTGCTCCAGCATTTCGTAGTAAGTATCGGGTGGCGCCGTCATGAATTCTAGGCCGCGTGCGCGCAACCGATCCCAGCAGGCGTAGAGGTCGTTGCAGGAGAGCGCGATATGTTGGATGCCTTCGCCGTTGAATGCCATCAGATATTCTTCGATCTGTCCCGTGCCCTGCGACGATTCCTCGTTAAGCGGAATGCGAATGAGCCCGTCGGGCGCCGTCATGGCTTTGGAGAACAGACCGGTGTATTCGCCCTTGATGTCGAATTGGCGCAGCTCGCGAAAATTGAACAGGCTTGCGTAATAATCGGCCCAATAGTCGATGCGGCCGCGATAGACGTTGTGCGTCAGATGATCGATCGCCTTGAAGCCGCAGCCCTTGGGATGGCGTTCCACGCCGTCGTAAAATTCGAAATCGATGTCATAAATCGTGTTGCCTGGCGTGTAACGGTCGATCAGGTACAGCGGCGCACCGCCGATGCCTTTAATTGCGGGCAGGCGCAACTCCATCGGGCCGGTCGGAATTTCGATCGGTTGAGCGCCGAGTTCGAGCGCGCGCGCGTAGGCTTGATGCGCATCCCTGACGCGAAAGGCCATACCGCAGGCCGCCGCGCCGTGTTCTCGCACGAAATATGCGGCATGACTCTGCGGCTCGTTATTGAGTATGAAGTTGATGCCGCCTTGGCGGAACAACCTGACATCCTTCGAGCGATGCCGCGCGACGGCTTCGAAACCGAGTAGGTGAAACACGCCTTCGAGAATTTTTGGGTCGGGTCCGGCGAACTCGACAAATTCGAAACCGTCGAGGCCCATTGGATTGTCGAACAGATCTGCCATGATTGACTCTGCATTGAATTGTTACCTCTCTATGATGCCCGTTATTTTTGAAAAATGTGCCCTATAACTGCTATATTTAGCAAAGATATGAAACAATTGTTTCATAAATATATTATTTAGAGTTTTCTATCTATGAAGCTTACAACGAGCGACGTTCGCCTGCTGCAGCAACTGCAGCAAGACGTGACGCGCAATCAGGCCGACTTGGCCGAGGCGGCAGGTTTGTCGCGTACCTCATGCTGGCGCCGCATGCGTGAATTCGAGCAGGGCGGTCTGATCCGGCAAAAGGTGGCGTTGTTGGATCCGAAACTGGCGGGATTCGGTATCGAGGTATTGCTATCGGTCGCGATGACGGAACATACCGACCTGAATCGCCGCGATTTCGAAAACCACGTACAGGGTTTGGCGCACGTGCTCGAATGTTTTTCGATATCGGGCGAGCGCGACTACATGCTGCAGGTGGTGGCCCCGGACATGGATTCCTACACCGATTTTCTCAACGCTGAAATCCTCAGGCATCCCGCAGTGCGATCGGCCAGTTCAACCTTCGTCCTGAAACGCGTGAAATACTCGACCGCCTTACCGCTTACAGACTAAACGCCCCGGAGTTTTGGGTCAGAGTAAAAATAAGGCTCTATTTTTACTCTGACCCGGAATTATCCGACAATGGCTAGTAGCACGCCGGCGGCGACGGCCGAGCCGATAACGCCGGCGACGTTGGGGCCCATGGCGTGCATCAGCAGGAAGTTTTGCGGGTTGGCCTGCAGCCCGATCTTGTTGGCGACGCGCGCCGCCATCGGGACCGCCGAAACCCCGGCCGCACCGATCAGCGGATTGACCGCTTTGCCGGTCACGCGGTACATAATTTTGCCCATGATCAAGCCGGCCGCGGTGCCGATTGAAAATGCGACCATCCCGAGCAACAGTATGCCGAGCGTCTCAGCGCTTAAGAATTTATCGGCGGCGAGTTTGGAGCCGACCGCGAGCCCGAGAAAAATCGTGACGATATTGATCATCTCGTTTTGCGCGGTACTGCTGAGGCGCTCGACCACGCCGCATTCCTTGAGCAGGTTACCGAAACACAGCATGCCGACCAGCGGCGTCGCCGACGGCAGCAATAAAATCGTCACCAGCAGCAACAGCAGCGGGAACAGAATTTTTTCGAGTTTGCCGACATGCCGCAGCTGCGTCATTTTAGTCTGGCGCTCTTCCTCGGTGGTCAGCAATTTCATGATCGGCGGCTGGATGATCGGCACCAACGCCATGTAAGAATAGGCGGCCACGGCAATCGCGCCGAGCAGGTCGGGCGCCAGACGCGAGGCAACATAGATCGCGGTCGGGCCGTCGGCACCGCCGATAATCGCGATCGCGGCGGCGTCAGCCATGCTGAATTCCATGCCCGGCACCAGGTTCATCGCGATCGCGCCGAACAGAGTGAAGAAGATGCCAAACTGCGCGGCGGCGCCGAGGATCATCAGGCTCGGTCGCGCCAACAGCGGGCCGAAGTCGGTCATCGCGCCGACGCCCATGAAAATCAGCAGTGGAAAAACGCCGCTTTCGATGCCGGCTTGATACAGGATCCCGAGTAATCCGTCCGGGCCGGCAATGCCGGCGATCGGAATATTGGCGAGGACACCGCCGAATCCGATCGGAATTAGCAACAGCGGTTCGAATCCCTTGGAGATCGCAAGAAAGATCAACACGCCGCCGACCGCGATCATGGCTACTTGGCCAAAAGTGAAATTATACAACCCGGTCGAAGCCCAGAGTTGCAGAATACCTTGCTCCATACCGCCTGCCTAGCGCCCGAAGGGGACGAAATTATTTCGGGTATGCCATGCTCCGCCCAGCGGGCTTGTTGCTGCCCATCGCCAATCCGCATCCTGCGGATTGGCCCTGATTTGGTTCAGGCAAATTTCTAACATTTCTCTTATCATTGCAATTCGTACCTACCCCTTTATCTTCTTTTTAGTAAATTTTCTATACCGCCTGCAGGCGCCAGGCAGGCTAACCGATCGTCATCAAATGTTGGTCGGCGGCGATGGCCGCACCCTTGCTGACCATGATCGACTGTACCCTACCGCTGGCGTTGGCGCGGATTTCGGTTTCCATTTTCATCGCCTCGACGATGAACACCGGGTCGCCTTCGTTAACCTGCTGACCCTCCGCAACCAGGATATCGACGATACTACCGGCGAGCGGCGCCCTTATTTCCGTGCCAGCGCTAGCCGGCACTACCGCGGTCGTCGCTGCGGCAGCGGGCGCGGGCGGGGCGGAGACCGGGGAAATCTGGCTGATATCGGTGTCTCCCGGGCCGACCACGACATCGTACTGGGTGCCATTGACGCTGACACGAAAACTTTCCACCTCGCCGCTGGCGGCCGCTGGCGCCGGAGTGGGCGCGGGTGGGGCGGCCTCGGGCTCGGCTCCGGGCGCGGGTTCGAAAGCATCGGGGTTATTGCGATTCTTGAGAAAATTAATGCCGACCTGCTGGAACAGGGCGTAGATCAATACGTCGTCAATTTCATTCTCGGCAAGTGTGATGCCTGCTTCTTCGGCGATCGATTCGAGTTCGTCGCTGAGCCGGTCCATTTCAGGTTCGATCATATCCGCGGGCCGGCAGGTAACCGGTTCGTCGCCGGCCAGCACACGCGCTTGTAAATCCTGATTAACCGGCGCCGCGGTGGCGCCGTACTCGCCGCGCAGTACGCCGGCGGTTTCCTTACTAATCGATTTGTAGCGCTCGCCGCTGAGCACGTTGATCACCGATTGGGTACCGACTATCTGCGAGGTAGGCGTAACCAGCGGCACGTAACCCAGGTCTTTGCGCACCGTCGGGATTTCCTTCAGCACGTCGTCGAGTCTGTCGCTGGCGTTTTGGTCGCGCAGCTGGTTTTCGAGATTGGTCAGCATGCCGCCCGGCACCTGCGCCGTCAAAATACGCGGATCGACACCTTTCAGCGCCCCCTCGAACTTCGCATACTTCTTGCGCACTTCGCGGAAGTAGAGCGAGATTTCTTCGAGTAGGTCGAGATCCATGCCGGTGGCGCGCTCGCTTTCCTCCATGATCGCGACAAAGGTTTCGGTCGGCGAATGGCCGTAGGTCAGGCTCATCGATGAAATCGATGTGTCGATCATATCGATACCGGCGTCGATGGCCTTCATCAGGGTCGCGGTCGACAACCCGGTAGTCGCGTGACAATGCATCGCGAGCGGTACTTCGCAGCTTTGCTTGATGCGGCTGACCATTTCTTCGGCGGTATAGGGGTGCAGCAGACCGGCCATGTCCTTGATGCAGATCGAATGGCTGCCCATGTCTTCGAGCTGCTTGGCCATGTCGACCCACAGATCGACGTTATGTACCGGGCTCAGAGTATACGACAGCGAGCCTTGGGCATGCTTGCCCACGGCGATAGTCGCCTTGATCGAGGTTTCGATATTGCGCATATCGTTCATCGCGTCGAAGATGCGAAACACGTCCATGCCGTTGGCAGCGCAGCGTTCGACGAACTTTTCGATCACGTCGTCGGCGTAGTGGCGGTAACCCAGGGCATTTTGACCGCGCAGCAGCATTTGCATCGGCGTGTTGGGCATCGCCGCCTTGAGCTTGCGCAGGCGTTCCCAGGGGTCTTCCCCGAGGAAGCGGATGCAGGCATCGAAGGTGGCTCCGCCCCAGGTTTCGAGCGACCAGAAACCGACCTGGTCGAGTTTTTCCGCGATTGGAAGCATGTCTTCGATGCGCACCCGCGTCGCCAGTAATGATTGGGAAGCGTCGCGTAAAACCAGATCGGTTAATAACAGGGGGTTCGACATATTGATAGTTACCTGCGCTTTCGATATTGATGAATGGCCGCCGTGATCGCTGCAATGTGATCTTTGTTCACGGCGGGCGACACTGCCGGCGTTGCTGCGGCAGGTAGTTCGGCGGGCACTATTTTCGAAACCATGGTAATCAGTCCGATCAACAGAATCAGAATAGTGAAAACCGCACCCATGCCGAGGCCCAGCAGTTGCAAACTTTGTAGCAGTAAGTGCTCAATTTCCATCAGGTTTCGCTCGGCTTACCTAAAAAGATCGCGAATTATACTATATGGAATTAGCAAAATTCAGTTTTTCGCGGCGCGCAAGCTTTGCACCGTCGCACCCGGTGTCAGGATATCCGAATCAATCTTTATTTCAATCAGGGCGGCTGTTGCCGCCGCCCGGCAACGCGCGAAAGCCGATTCGAATTCCTCCGTCCTGACCACCCGTTCGGCGTGGGCGCCATGCGCTGCGGCGAGCGCGACGAAATCCGGGTTTATCATGTCGGTGCCGATCACGCGCGCGGGGTATTCACGCTCCTGATGTAGGCGGATGGTCGCATAAATGCCGTTGTTAACCACGATGACGATAATATTCGCTTGGTACTGCATCGCGGTGGCCAGTTCCTGCAGGTTCATCATGAAATCGCCGTCGCCGGTAACGGCCACGACGCAGCGTTCGGGGTAACGCAATTTGGCAGCCACGGCGGCCGGTAAACCGTAGCCCATGGTGCCGCTGGTAGGAGCCAATTGGGTTCGATACCCGCGATAGCGGAAAAACCGTTGCAGCCAGCCGGAATTGATGCCGGCGCCGTTGCAGACGAGGGCATCCTCGGGTAGTTGGTTTCTGAGGCGGTGAAAAATTTCGGCCAACTGGAGTTCTCCCGCGACACCAAGGCTCCGGTTCCAGTCCAGGTAATCCCGGTGCGCCTGTAGCACTTGCGCTCGGCGGCCGTCGTCGGCTATGGGCTTTGGCGCCAACTCGGCCAGCGCGGCGATAAAGCGCTCGCTGCTGGCGTTGATGGCAAGCCTTGGCAGGTAAATATGTCCCAACTCTTCTGCGCCCGGATAAACATGGATCAAGTCTTGTCGTGGGCGGGGAATATCGATCAGGCTGAAGCCGCCGGTGGTCATGTCGCCGAGGCGTGCACCGATTACCAGCAGGCAGTCGGCCTGCGCGATACGCCGGGCTAGCGCGGGGTTGACGTCGAGCCCGAGATCGCCGCCATAGTTGGGGTGCTCGTTGTCGAAAAAATCCTGGCAGCGAAACGAATTCACCACCGGGATTGCCAGCGTCTCGGCAAGGGTTTGCAGCTGCCGGCGCAGCGAGTCGTTCCAGCCGCTGCCGCCGACAATGATCGCGGGACGCGCCGCGCGCGCGAGCATGTCGGTTGCCTGTGCGACGTCTTCATGCGCCGGGCTGATGCTAAGCGGCAGCCAGGGTCCCGCGTCGGCGACCGAGGTCGTATCGGTTAGCATATCTTCGGGTAGGGCCAGCACCACGGGGCCGGGTCGTCCGCTAGTGGCGACGCTGAAGGCTCGATTCAGGTACTCGGGTATGCGACCGGCGTCGTCGATTTGCGCGACCCATTTGGCGACTTCGGAAAACATGCACCGGTAGTCGATTTCCTGGAAGGCTTCGCGATCGATGTCCCGGCGCGCAATCTGTCCGATGAGCAGGATCATCGGGGTCGAATCCTGGCGCGCCACGTGCAGTCCGCCGCTGGCGTTGGCGGCCCCGGGTCCGCGTGTGACGAAACAGATTCCGGGCCGGTTGGTAAGTTTACCTTCGGCCTCGGCCATATAAGCCGCGCCGCCTTCGTTGCGGCAAACAATGAGCTCGATTTTGTCCCGATCGAACAGTGCATCCAGCGCCGCGAGATAACTTTCTCCCGGGATACAGAAGATGCGATCGACCGAGTTGATCTTGAGTGCGTCGATTAAAACCTCGCCGCCGCTACGGGATTTTTTTTCGCTGGTCAATTTCCTGGATTACGAATCTTTGGCTATGGCGAATCGGTGGCGGCCGCTATTCTGGGCTTGCTGCATTGCGCGGTCCACGCTTTGGATCTGGCTGTCCATATCTTCGCCATGATTCGGGTAAAAAGCAATGGCTGTGTCGGCCGAGAATTAAACCGATTCGCGCAATCGTGCCATGCAACAGGCCAGTGGATAACGGCCTATGGTGTCCGCCGATATCGTCGGATGGCCTGCCGACGCGCCCGATCGGGGCGCAATCGCGCTGTCGACACAGGCCTTTATCACTGCCTGGCTGCGGTAACAGGGTCATTTCAAGGATTTATACGACCCCCAGAGTGTTTAAAGCTTTACATAAAGCTTCCCAATACTACTCTGCCGAGCGCTGATTTTCCCCTTTGGTCGAGCTATACTGCGGCGTTGAACCACGGGAACGATCTCCCGTTTAAAACAATAATTGGACTTTAAATCGATGAGTAGCCGAGTTGAAATCAGCGGTCTTAGTGTCGACCGCGACCTGTACGAATTAATTGATACCGAAGTGGCCCCCGGAACCGGCGTCGACAGCGCTGCTTTTTGGCAGGCATTTGCCGACATCAACCAAAAGCTGGATCCCGATAACCGCCGCCTGCTGGAGGTGCGTGACGAGCTCCAGGCAAAACTCGACGCCTGGCACAAGCGCCATCGCGGCAGTATCGATGCGGCCGCATACAAGGCTTATCTCGAGGAGATTGGTTACCTGGTTCCGGAACCGGCGGATTTCGAGGTGAGCACGCCGAATGTGGACGCTGAAATCGGCGTCATAGCCGGGCCTCAACTGGTGGTGCCGGTCGATAATTCTCGCTATGCGCTGAACGCGGCCAACGCCCGCTGGTACAGCCTTTACGATGCGCTCTACGGCACCGATCTTATTCTCGAAGTCGAAGGCTGTAAAAAAACCGCGAAGTACAACCCGGTGCGCGGTCAGCAGGTCATTCGCTACGTGCGTGACTTTCTGGACCAGGCGGTGCCGCTCGCGGTCGGCAGCCACAGTTATGTGGTGCGTTATAAGGTCGACTCGGGCAAGCTGGTCGCGGTGATGGGCGACGGAAGCAAAACTGAACTCGGCTGGCGCGAGTGTTTTGCAGGCTATGCGGGCGATCCGGACGAGCCCAGCGCAATCATGTTTCGGCACAACAACCTTCATATCGAAATACTGATCGGTGAGGGTTACTATATCGGCCAGGGCGATCTGGCCAATATCTACGACGTCTGTCTCGAGTCGGCAATTACCACCATCATGGATTGCGAGGATTCGGTCGCCGCGGTCGATGCCGAAGACAAAATCCGGGTTTATCGCAATTGGCTGGGTTTGATGAAGGGTGACCTCCAGACCACGGTGAAGCGGGGTAGTGAAACCCTGGAGCGCAGCCTGAATCCCGATTTCGAGTATACCTCGCCCAAGGGCGAAAAATTTCGCTTGCCGGGTCGCAGCCTGATGTTCGTGCGCAACGTCGGCAGCCATATGTACACCGACGCGGTAACCTGCGACGGCGCCGAAGTGCCGGAGACCTTTCTCGATGCCATGGTGACCAGCCTGGCCGCCAAACATGATTTAATCGGCGGCGGTGAATTCAACAATAGTCGGCGTGGCAGCGTTTACATCGTTAAGCCCAAGATGCACGGGCCGGATGAAGTCTCCGCCGCGGTGCAGCTGTTCGCTATGGTTGAAACCGCGCTCGGCATCGAGGCCGGCGCCCTCAAGATCGGTATTATGGATGAAGAGCGCCGCACTACGGTGAATTTGAAGGAATGCATTCGGGTCGCCAGCGAACGGGTGGTATTTATCAATACCGGTTTCCTCGATCGCACCGGAGACGAAATTCATACCAGCATGGAGGCCGATGCGGTGATCCCGAAAAATGAAATCAAAACTTCGCGCTGGCTGCTTGCCTACGAAGATTGGAACGTCGATATCGGGCTCGAAGCAGGCATGCCGGGGCATGGGCAAATCGGCAAGGGTATGTGGGCCGCGCCCGACAATATGGCGGCGATGATGGAGCAAAAGATCGCGCACCCGCGCGCCGGCGCCAACACCGCCTGGGTGCCTTCGGCCGTGGCCGCTTGCCTGCACGCGATGCATTATCACCAGGTCGACGTGAGCGCGCGTCAGCAACAGCTGGCAAGCTGCGCCCGCGCGCGCCTCGACGATATTCTGACCATCCCGCTACTCGATGGGCGTAAAATCAACCAGCGCGAATTGATCCGCGAACTGGAAAACAATGCCCAGGGAATTCTCGGTTACGTAGTGCGCTGGATCGAACAGGGCGTGGGTTGTTCAAAGGTGCCCGATATTTCCGATGTCAATCTGATGGAGGACCGCGCGACATTGCGGATTTCAAGCCAGCACATCGCCAATTGGTTGCACCATGGCATTACCACCGAGGATCAAGTGCGTCAGGTGTTCGAAAAAATGGCGGATATCGTCGATCGCCAGAATGCGGACGATCCCGAGTATCGCAATATGGCGCCCGACTTCGATAACAGCATTGCCTTCCAGGCGGCGCTCGACCTGGTGTTCAAAGGCCGCGATGTCCCAAACGGTTATACCGAGTTCGTGTTGCACCCGCGCCGGCGGGAGTTTAAGGCGCTAGCCCGCTGACCATAGCAGGCGTCGTAGCGATTCAAGTCGACCGTCGGGAGTACGGCCCGATGCCGCGAATCTCTTGACCTCCACGCTAGAAACTTGGCGCAGCTTGCCGATTATCGCTGGGATGAACGCCGGTTGAAACTCAACGCGCCGCGCGCCCGCAATTCGAGCGATCGCAGGCTGTAAAGGAAAAATCGATTGAGCGGCGTGTCGAGCTCGATCTCGAGCCCTAGGCGCACCACCGCACCGCTATGGGCATCCAGTTCAGAGGGTCTGCCGCGCACTAGATCGCGCTGCATCGAGGTCGTCGAGTTGGGCGGAATGCCTTCCAGCGTCGCAATCGTTTTGGCGACGCTGTCTGCCGGCAAATCGATATTCCTGGCGCGGCCAAGCTGGTAAATTTCTTCCGTCGCCTGGGTCAATAGTGCGCGCGTCTCCGGCTGCTCCAGCAATACGCCGATGGGCGCGCGCGACACGGCGCCGAGCCCGCTCCAGGGTGTAATCAGCATAAACTTTTGCCACATTGCCACCAGCACGTCATCCGGTATGCTCGATTTTACCCCACTGCAATGATTCAAGATTTCGGACAAGGCGTTGACGCGCGGGTCGGCATGATTGTCCAGGTGGCCGAATCGAATCAGCGGGTTGGCGCCGCTGTGCTTAATATGTCCCGGACCCGCGAGGAATGCAACGATGGCGCACATTCCGCCCAGCACGATCTCCGGATCGAGTTCCTCGGCCAGTTGGTAAGGCGCTTCGACGCCGTTTTGCAACGGAATGACCAGGGTATCGGGGCCTATCATCGGTTTGATGGCTTTGGCGGCGGCCGGTACCTGCCAGGATTTGACGCAGCACAGCACGTAGTCGACTATGCCAACCTCCGCCGGGTTATTGGTAACCGCAATCTTGTCGATGCTGAAATCGCCGGCTATGCTGCCTACCTTGAGCCCGTTTGAGCGCAGTTCCGTAAGGCTTTCATTACGTGCGATAAACGTAACATCCTGGCCGATTTGCGCCAGGCGCCCACCGAAATATCCACCAACACCGCCGCTCCCATATACTGCAATTCGCATCCCGCCTCCCCACTGAAGATAAAGTCTTAGCTGATATTATGGCGCAGTGTTATTGAATTGTAAGAAAAATTCTTGAACCGGCGTCACGCTACTGCGGATTAAGCGCTGCGCGCGGTTTGCTGAAAAACACTGCGTCGGTGGTGCCACCGGCGGCTATCGAAATCGATATAGACCGCTTCCCTGCCAGATTCCAACCCCGACGCGCCGACGCAACCGCGCCGTTGATAGCCAGGCCGCGCTTGGCGTCGGCGACACCGCCGCGGCCTGCCCAAACTCGTTAAAGAGCGAATCTTGCGCCGGCAACGCGGCGCGATCGGATTACTTTATTTATTAAAATGGAAATAATTTCCAT
>Ga0126327_10000304_pt1 | contig 11192 bp, 7 predicted proteins | sample InaspJWI30metaG_FD_101392 | JGI IMG/M metagenome (GOLD analysis project Ga0126327, IMG submission 101392) | Marine gutless worms symbiont microbial communities from Oahu, Hawaii - Inanidrilus sp. 1 OAHU.JWI-30 metaG | ecosystem: Host-associated > Annelida > Digestive system > Unclassified... | reverse complement strand
GTTCAGCAGTCATTACTACAACAACGGGTACAGCAGACACTAGCGAATTATCATCAACGACAGGTCTTCTCGCGCGGCAGCCGCCCATCGGCATCGAGACGGCTGCCGCTACGAATCCTACAATTGTCGTATCTCAGATTTTAAATGCAAGGGTCGATACACACTACCCGTGTTTACGGGTCAATCACAGGTGCTATTTTGGACACCCGTGTCCACGGGCCGTGTTGCAAAACAGTGCACGATGTGTTTTTTTTCAGCACGGGTCGTGTTCGCGGGCGCCTATATACGAAGAAGTAGAAGTCGGCAGCAAAGTAAGTAAATCAGAGCGGCAATAGAAGATATTCGTCGGTGCTATTACGGTATTGCGTGCGTTGTACGTCATTTAGTGCGCGGAGCGACACGGCAGGATTTATACTCCGCCGCACGGCTGCTGCTGCTGGGCTGCTGTGACGTAGTGCAGCAGCAGCATCAGCAGCTGGGCTGCACACCGCTGCACAGTCATTGCACGGCGCTGATGATTAGTGCCGGTGGCAGATGAGGCAACGCGCTTTCTCGCAGTCGTTTGTGACAGGCGCAGCGCTCGACCGGACGCTTAGCATCGAGCTTAATCGTGTCTAGCGTTCGACTTAGCACTTCGCACGACCAGGTCATTGCTCGCGACGATCGAATTTCTTACTCTTCAGTCAACGAATAAACATTTCGCCTTTTACTACAGATATTCGTGGAAAGGAACATTATTTAAACTTCCGCGCGTCTAAGGACAGCGGCGAATGTGGCTCACAGCCAACGAAAGTGTTCAAGGAGTGTGACGGAATCGCAGTCTCGCAGACTCCGTGTTATTGTCTGCCGTTATCCAGATACGTGCAGGTATCATAACAAACGTTGCAGTCAGATAGGTCTCCTACTGTACTCTGTGACTAACAGTTACTTCTTAAGCCGAGCTTTGTCGTCTAAATGATGACGATAATGAAATGACAACCGCTGCTACATTTCCGACATACTTACCAAGAATTTTCCCCTTTTTGGCGAAAAGCGTTTAAGGGCGACGAATTATAATTGAACGAGGTCGAAAAAACGAATTGAAACATGCTGTTTCGTAAGTCGATCGGCGGTTGCGACTGGCGGCGGAAGTCGTCGCCCTGTGCGAGCATGCGCGACGGTGGTTGCTCGGCATTTCCGGTGATGGTCGCGGCGCTGCTGCTGGCGACACCGCCGGTCGGGGTCGGCTCGACGTGGCAGGGCGTCGCGTCGTCGGCGTCGGCCTCGGCGTCGGTGGGCGCGACGTCGACGGCGTGCGTCTACGAGGGGCACCTGCTCACCGACAAGAACTGGTACGGCTACCTGGCGAACGTGACGGTCATGACCACCGGCCGGCTCACGTTCGAATTCGTCTATCCGGCCGACAAATGCTGCCAGAATGTCCTATTCTACTCGGAAACAATTAGACTTCTGCTGTCCCTTCCACCCCATCTCTGTTCGTCTGACGTAGCAAAGACAAGGAAGTTTAGACTAAATTGTAAACTGCCATTCATTATCGTTCGTCTACCAAGTACTCAACGAGATGACCAGGCTGTTTCATATTGTCGCATCTCAGATTTTGTATGCGAGTGTCGATACATGCTGTATACCCGTGATTAGGGGCCGACAAGTGCTGCCAGAACGTGCTGTTCTACTCCGAGGACCAGATGGCTGTCATCAACGCCCGCATGAACTGCTGGCAGAAGGAGTACTTGAATCCCAGTCCGGATACGAGTCCAAGTCGGAGTCCAGATCAAACCCGGATCCGAACTCCAACCCGGACTCGGATCCGAGTCCTACGAGGATGACTTGTACCTGTTCTGTGAACCTGACTCTTCATAGCATGAAGTTTACGACCGTCAGTTACCGAGCACGTTAGTGGTCCGGGCAGAGCAGTCGGCAGTGCGTGTGTCTGTGACGCAAATACGTCCAAGTCTGAAGATCGAGGTCGTAGGTCAAAGTTCAAGATCACGGATGAACTGTTGGCAGAAGGAGTACCCGCTGCGCCCCGAGGACGACCAGATACTGCTAGCTGCAGGGGGATTCTATTGGTCATCAATACAGCAAAACATTGGAACTGGAACGCAGCAGAAATGAATATGCCGATGTTGAAATTGTGAACAACGGAGAACTTACAACGAAGTTTTTTTCGACGTTTGGCGACCAGATACTGCGTCTGACGCCGCGCTTCTCGTGGTCCGGCTGTCACAAGACCTACCCGAACAACGTCGCCATGTACGTCTGCAAGGGCGGCCGCAGCTTCACGGTCGACCACCATCGTCAGTACGGCGGCGGCGGCCAGCGTCAGCAGCAGCAGGGCTGGCGGCAGCACCGTCGCGGCGGTGACGGCGTCAGCCACGGCTACGGGTCGTGGGGCGCCGGCCACGACGGCCGTCCAGGACACGGCCATAACCGACCGACGACCTGGTACATAGCACTCAGCAACTGCGGCTCGCTGTTCGGGCTTGAACTGCGCTACCGAATGGAGGTACGTCCCACCGACGGCCATTAGTGATTGCTATACCTGTACTGGATTTGTTTGACGCCTTGCGGTCCAGCCAGAGGATACCGAGGTGCTGGTGGCGTCGGGTTAAGACTACCCGAACGAGTCTGTGTGCAGCTTCCTAGGTCAGCTGTCAACGTGACACTGCTCGCATTTGCTGCTGAGCGCCGTGCTGCAGTACCGTGCTGCGGCGCCGCTACTGCTCTGCCGCCGCTGTCGATCGATATCTCCTGCGCGCACAGCGTTCAGCAGCAAACCCGCCACACGCCGCGGTTGCGGTCAAATGATGGGACATACAGATGACGGACGCTCGACCGTTTCATAGACCCTGCTCCGCATACTATGCCAGCAGTGTCAGTTAGTGGCTCTTGAGATGTCGTTTAAAGCTGGCACTGATGTGGCGTAAATAATCACTACTTTTCGCCATATATTCAGAAATACTGTTTATTGCACGGATTTCACCTCAATTTTCGGTTCCAGTTCAGTCACAGTGCACAAACGCAACGTTATTCCATTCGTCTAACAGCGAACAAAATCGTGATGAAAACTGATTTACTTACTAACACTGACACTGACATATGTAAGTCAGCAAATAAGTTTTTTTTACAAAATCGCAGTTACAAGACCGAACAGCCCAAATGCTGCTGCATTCGTTTAAGCTTATTACCCGCGCAACGCCGAATAAATGGCATGCATGAACAGGTACGACAGCGTTGCGAGCGGACGCTGCATACTTGCAGGTGTACGGTCACGTGGGAGAGTGTCGGACAGGTGTTCCGGCGCACTTCGACTACTATCGCCCCGGCGGCGGCGGCGGCGGCGGCGGCGGGTCGGCGTTCGGCGCGGCGGCGGCGCCGTCTCCGCGGCCGGTCCTGTCCGCGCCGGACCGCGAGGGGCTCGACGACGCGGTGGCGGCCGTGGGCGACGCCGTCGCCGAGCTGGCCGAGGACTGGACGACGAGCTGCGTGGTCGAGGGAGACATCAACACGACCGAGACGTGGCACGTCATCGGCAACGCGACGCGCACGACGACCGCGTCTCGGCCGCACGACGCGGCCGGACTGGCGGAGACGGGGACGGAGACGGCCGAGGGACTGGCGGAGACGGCCGGCTTCAAGTTCGACTTCACGTTCCCGCAGAGCGTGACGCTGCTGAACATGGGCATCTACGGCGAGGCGGAGCAGCTGCGGCTGCGTGAGGACGACGACAGCTGCTGGCACAAACACAGCGTCATTCCATCGCACCGGGTGCACGACCGCGTACGTACCATGCAGCACCGCGCTGCATGCCATTGGCATCGCCAGAAATGGGGCACTGGGGCACGTGCCTCCCTCGACTCACAGCAGTTTATTTTGTGCTGCTTCACTTTGGACCTATACAAGATTTGCATAGCACAGTTATTAAAATTGGTTCATTTTTTCATTTTTATTGAAAAAAAAATGAAAAGGGTATATCGGATATTTCCGTATCACGGTGTATATCTAAGCCCTAGCTTTTTGTGCTATTATATATGTGTGACTGAAGTTGTTTTCGATATTGTTTTGTGCCCCTCGTCGAGCCAAATCCTGGCGACGCCACTGTCCGCTGCCTTGACAGAATCAAAGGCACGCCACCGACCCATCCGAAATTCGTCAAATAGTTTATATTATTATTTATTTGCTAAATGTAACGTACAATATTCACAGTAAATTCACAATGCAAAAGGCAGGACAGGCGGATGTACCGCATTTTCGTCTACCCTTAATCTAGACTAACATACGGGGTAAAAACATAAAGCCAATACAGAATGAACATAGGCCTAACGGCAGAAACATTGCAATTGCGTAGGACGTACAGGAACAAGTTTTTTTCCTCGCGACGCTATACCAGCGCGATACTAGCTGTGTGTCGGTGTCTCTCTGTTACAAGTCATACTGAAACGGCTGGTGGGATCTAGCTAATATTTAACATATATCCTTATATGTCGACATATGTCGACCTGTTATTCATTGCTCATTACTGCAATTTCACCCATCCCGCATAGTAATCTAGCTCTACTCTGTGACTGTGCGAGCAGAAGACAGGTAATGGAATGCACGCGATTCGACTGTTACTTTCCCAGGAGGAGTGCAATTTGTATGTCTCTGGGTCTGTCCGCTGACTCCGCTCGCATATCTCAAAAACCACAGGTTGATGGTTTATGAAATTTTCTTTACATGTCACTTGTAAGGCCGTGGCTCGGTCCTGTACTTTAGGTTTCGGTTTCGTGGATGGCGTCATATTTTACACGGTTGGCCATATAAAGCAGATCATTCGATGGCTGTTTCAAACACATTCGCTATAATGTGATGAGTTAATGCATCGGCCTATCGAGTACGGCTGATAGTAAGAATAGTGACGCCGACAAGCCGATAGCGGCCGATAGACCGATGCATTAATTAGTCACACGGCATTAGCTATCGCTGCCGTGATATCACTATTTGCTTCGACTGCCATGTTGGTTGCAGATGTTGGAGCTAAGCACGCGGACAGGTTGTCAGCTGAAGAACACGACACGGTACGGCGTGAGCAGCGTCTGCAGCGGCCGGCAGAGGTTCACGCCCGGCCCAGCAGGACCGGCGGCGGGCGCCGAGCGGCAGATCATCGTCGCGATCGACAACTGTCGCGTCGACCAGCTGGTCGCCAGTTACCGCGTCGAGATGTACGGCTTTGTCTGCAACGCCGCCGCCTTCCCATCCCTGCCGTCGCCGCTCGGCGGTCCCGTGCACCCGGGCTGGAACTGGCCGCTGCCGGCAGCCGTCTCGGTCGTGTTGACACGGCCGCTGCTCGGCCTCGCGGTCCTCGCTGCCTTGGCGTCGTCGACCGGCCGCCGACTCACGCCCTCCTAGAGCGCCGTGTCTCACCGGCACGGATCTCAGATTCCCGGTGCCGATGCATGGCGCGCAACTGTCGTACCAGCCTGTAAAAGTTGCACGGAAGAGTTGTTCTTCGCCGTGCCGTTTTGGGAGTACGTAACATCACTGTTGTAAATGGAGTCTCCATTTTGAGGCCGCATCGCATGCACAGCATAAATGCGGCCTATTCCTGCCGATGTCGCACGTTCCGTGGTCTATTTGTGTTGGGCACACCGGGAAGCCGCGTAGAAAACGACCGAGCCGAGCAAGAAGCGGCGTGGGGCAGACTCGTGTGGGACCAAACAGCCACGCATTAGTGTGCGGTGCACACTGGCGCCACTTGACGAATACGACTGAATGATTCGTCCGCGGCGGCGATGTGGCCTCAAGTCAAATTACTTTGACCGCCGCTTTCTGCGCCACGCATACGCATAGCGCGTTGTCGTTGTGTCTGTAACTGGGAGGAATGTGGGGAGAAGAGGGTTTTTTCCTATGCCCCATTCCACGCCGCACCAGCCGTTTGGCGCCTACCGTGTTTGCCGTACTATCTTTACCTCCGCGCAGCCGCTCTTACGCTCTTTGCGGCTCTGTATCTTACTTCGGCGTCTGCTGCTTTGCTTCAATAATTCCGGCGACAGCAGTCGTCAAGGTGGACTATCGCCATCGTTCGTCAGCGCCGATATTGGTTATTCAATAATGTGACGTTTCGTATGTGTGTGCGCTATGATCACGGACACGGTGGCGTGGACCCGTAAATCTGTCCATGGAGGTCCATACTAATTCACTCACAGCCTGCCGGACGCACTTGCAGTTGCTACGCAGCTAAAAACTGACCCCAAACTCTACCGCTTACAATGCTCACTCTAGTGGATAGGGCTAATTCTAAACCGATGGCGATGTAGATGTCATACAGTTTGGCAGGATGCAGCAACTGTATTTTAGTTTTCGCCGCCCATGGAAGTGGACAGTAAGCTGGTGTAGATAATGACACGTCATTACTGTTGTCCACGCAGTGATCTGTATAAAGATGAATATCATCTGCGTGTGCAATTGTGTGCACGTATTGTGTGTGCAATTTTTTTGTTAATTTTATCTATTTAGTGCTTGGTGAGTGGCGTAACTACGGTTCACTGCACGCAGGGAAAACTTAGTTAACCGCGCCTTCTGTCCTCGCCACTCGTATGAATTTTTGCAATACAGACCGCAGCTGCATAAAATTGCATTATCGTTCTTTTGACTCATTCGACCAGCTCAGTGTTCGTCGTATGAAATAAAACGATGCCAGTTCTATACAGCCTAAACCACGTTATCGTTTCGCCGTTACGCAAATGGTGGCCATGTTGCGACAACATTCCTGTTCCAGTCTGTCTGTGGACACCGGGAAACAGAATGATGATTGTTTTGTGACGTACCGTCTGTCTGCCAGTAAGGGCGCAATATAAATGACCCTGTTACTGTTACTGTTTCCGCGCCCACTGTTTTCTTTTTAAAACTTTACGCTTGTAGAATACAAAGGTTTTCGTGATATTTTGTCTTACAACGGCTTTGTTCAACTACACCGTGAGTCAAAAAACAAGACACCAAACTCTTGCCCATAACTTCCCCAAATGTTAACCGATTTTCAAAATTCTTTCACTAGCAGACTCAGTGGTAAATTTGCAACAGCCTTATATTTAAATATTCCACCACACCATAAACGTGTCGCTATACTACATTGTGAAATATCTATGTTCCAAAAATGATCGTGCTCAAGAAGAAAATGAAGCACACTGCCATGTAAGACTTAGCCACTCAAAAATCTCTAGTAAAATATTTGTCTGGTAAAGTATTTATTAGTTAAGTCAGTAATAAAAAGACGTTCACATTGGCCATATAACAAGTTCCATTATCGACTGTATACCTCTGCTGTAGCAAAGATAAAGATGTTGCAGTAATATGCCGTACATGATCAGCAGTCTGTCAGCTACTGATGACGTCAGTCTGTTAGTCATTAAGTCGAAACTGGTCTACACCAGTGTGATATTTGTGGACAATAAACTCAAGTTAATCTGTTTATTAATGTAACAACAACTAGCAACAGTTTTTGTCAGTTATATACAAGTTATTTTGCTTATCTGGTGAGTTCTGCATCTCTGAGGACAAACGTTTAAGGCAAATGGAGCGTATGACACAGTCAACCATTTTGCCTGAAACTTTGCCAAATGTTCACTGATTTGAAAAATTCTTTCACCAGAAGATTGAATTATAAATGTGAAGCAAAATAACTCATCACACCTTAAATGCTTGGCTACATTACCTTGTGATTTTTCATTAGTCACAATACGTATTTCAGATTGCCGCCATTTTTCTGACGTTTATATTTCACAAGGTAGTGTAGCGACATATTTAATGTGTGGTAGGATATTTAAATACGACTTCATTGCAAATTTACCACTGAGTCTGCCGGTGAAAGAATTTTGAAAATCGGTTAATATTTGGAGGAGATGTGGACAAGAGTTTGGTGTCTTGTTTTTTTGACTCACGGTGTATTTCACTGGAATGCTTAGGGCACTTCTTGAGTGCATTGATATTATGTTAAACGGTAACTAGGTTATATATTCTTGATGCTGTAGTAGATGCATAATATATTCCGAAAGAAGCGATAAATAATTGTCATTATTCGCGCAGTTTGCTTGCCTTATGGGCCGTTCACATTATATCATACGCTGCGCGTTAGTGCGCTGCGCTGGTAAAACGTTTCTTGTGATTTTACTAGCGCAGCGCTGCAACTCGCTGCATGTGTGTACAGCCCCTTATCACTGAGTTACTAAACCATTTTAAGACGTAACGTATTCATGTATGAAGTGAATACGTAACGGCGTGATAAAGAACATGACAGGAAATGCGCAGCTGATCAAGCAGGGGCTCGAATAATTACTAGAACAGACGTCGAATCCTTTACACTACATTAGTGCCTTAAGCAGCTTAGCGCCGCGCAGCGACAACGTTCAGAAATCTGACGGACTGACTTGAAGATGAACAACTACACCTTCCACTATTCGTAAGACGGTAGATCGAGTATCACGCAGATGAGCAATAGTAGTAAACGGCGACGGTAAATGTAGCAGCATACAGACTCACATCTCAAGTCGGTTTGCTTGGTTTGACAGTTAACCTTCAATACCGAAATACTCCCTGACGCGGCCTTTTGCCACATGACTTTAGACATTTGTTGTTATTACTACTGCATGCTCTAAGAACACTGGCTGTCATATTTTCTTATTTAGAATACGATATTTGTCGAGCTGGTAAATTATTCCCCACTTCCAGTGGATCCTGAAGTGATTTTATTACTTGGACCACTCTAAAAATACATGATTGATTGATGTTGATGATGAGCTGCATTTGGCCTCCGCTCCATTGCAGGTACGGGCAGGTGCGGGCCGTTTACCGTAAAGCATAGCTCGATCCGTACACGTACGGTGAAATAGCGTACGCGTACCGAACGTAGGTACGGTTCAAACCTAACGTAAGTATGGTGCGTATGCTCGAGCTATGTCGCCAACGGTACGTAAGCTACACGCTGGAAAGCGACAAACGAGTCCACGAGAACGCGTGGAACAGGCCAGTGCAGTGGCGTCACCAGGGTTCTCAGTGCCCGGACACAGAAGTAATCAAGTGCGCCCATGGCGACGCTGACGGGGCCCGAAAGTGAAATGCTATGCAATGGAGTAAGTAATGTGTAAACAGGTCGGCAACCAAAACAGCAAACGGGTTGTTGCAATTAACTCTTTTTGGCTCATTCAGCAACTTTCCCCTCACATTCACTGTCAATGTGATCGTTAGTCATAAAATATTTTGGTGAGGCTGTTTGTGCCCCTCCGTCGCCTGCTGCGCCGGGGGTGGGGGCAGCTGCCCCCCCCGCGTACTTTGCCACAGGGCTAGTGCAATTTGTTCGGTCACGTGCGTGCCGCCAGTTGCTGGGACTCTATAGTCTACTCCTCTACTCCACGTGCGTCTGTTTGCATTGTCGACGATCGTCGGCTTGTAATTGCCGTGGTCGGCGACAGCGAGCAGACGCGCTCGCGCCGGCGCCTTCCATTTTCAGGTCACGTTCGCTAGCAACAACCATCGGCGACCAGTGACGGCAATGGGCACCGAGCGAATGCAGAACATTTGCCCCATCCCCTCCGGACACTTTCTCCTTTCCAGAAATCTCCTTCACGAGCATCTGCCCCCGTACAACGTAACCTTAACACTATAATTTTGTTCTTAATAACGCAACCAAACTCCAATCATTAACGCCAACCTCTAACCCTACCCCCTAACCATAACCCTAATAATCCCAACCGTACCCCGAAACAGTAACTGCACAATTCTAAATCCTAACCCTAACCAGGGAGTAAATGTCATCAATGGTGACCCGTGGTGTAACTAAGGGGAGCAGGGGGAAGCAAATAGCTCGACCACATGACCAACAACAAAAGTTGGTATGATAAAGTTTGCTGAATGAGCCAAAAGTAACCTATCGCAACAAACTTTCGCTATTTTGGCGGCCAACTTGTTTAGGCATTAGTTACTCCATGGCATAGCATATCACTATCGGGCCCCTTTCCCCAACGGCGGGGCACATTTCTTTACTCCCCCCTGCGGGGGCGAGGACCCTAGTTCAGACCACTGATGGTAACTTCTTTGGTCAGGTGTTCGGGGGACAAAATGTCCGAGGGCCACGGGACCGAGCGGCACCGTGTGCTGGCCGGGTGGTAATTGCTTGTGGCATCACATTGCGCCGTGCTGCGTCCGCCTTTCCGTCCGGCGGCGCCGCGGCGACGCCGCTCTGGCTAGTCGGACGTTTCATGTGTCTCTACTGGTGGAGACGATTCGCATAGCTCATGCGAGGCCGCCGACAGATCTAGTGTACATCTATTTAACGACAGATAGGTTATCATTTTAATATGCCGATGATCTTGGTAACCAGACGGCTACAAAATTGCAGACAATTCACGCGTTGTACAAATGCAAATGATTCAGATCGTGAACTTGGCATTTTCGCTAGATCAGTCGTGTGAAACTTCTGCTCAAATGCCGCACGGTCGCAGCACCGCAGACGTTGTCGCTGATCATATGTGTTATGTAGAGCGACGTTAAACTCCAATACCTGACCTGACCGCCGCCGCCCCATTTCGTCGGGTATACGAATCGTCTTTTTGGGGACAACGAAGGAGGTATACGAGACGTCGCACAATCCCGGTGGGTTCTCGTGGCGGGGCGCTGTTCTCTCGCCGCCCGCCGTCGCAGCAGTCGATCGACGAGGGACGATCGCTGGCTGTCGCTCATTAGTGGAACGGACGGACGGACGGACGCGACTGCGTCACGGGCGCCGCGCCGCTGCAGCGCCGACAACAATCGCAATCAAAGCAGCTCTGTGTAGCGCTCGCCGGCTGCTGCTGGTGCTGAGGCGGCGGCGGCGGCGCGGCATCTTGTTACCCCCGCCACATTTTGACTCGGTCTGTCTATGCAGTAGCGGGATAACTAAGCAGGTGGTCAAAGTAATTGTCTTGAGTCCACATCGCTACCGAGCACGGATCATTCAATCGTTTTCGCCAGGTGGCGCCAATGTGCCCTCTCGATCGGTTTGGCCGTTTGCAAGGTTAAGGTGCGCGGCTATATAAATCTTTATTCGCCGAGAAACTGTAGCAAATAATGTAGCAACACAAAAACACAGCAATACAAGCATAAATATATACAAAACGAAAGCGACGACCAAGTGTATCATAAGTAAATGACATTTTTACTGAAGTATAAGCATAATATATTAT
>Ga0126327_10000302_pt1 | contig 11217 bp, 4 predicted proteins | sample InaspJWI30metaG_FD_101392 | JGI IMG/M metagenome (GOLD analysis project Ga0126327, IMG submission 101392) | Marine gutless worms symbiont microbial communities from Oahu, Hawaii - Inanidrilus sp. 1 OAHU.JWI-30 metaG | ecosystem: Host-associated > Annelida > Digestive system > Unclassified... | reverse complement strand
TCAGCTGAGCCATATGCAAGTCTGCACCTCGCTCCAGACAGATAACCATGCCAGTACCCCACCACTCTGTTTTTTACAGGCCGGATGCCCTTCCTGCCGCCCAACCAACAGCGTCAAAGCATTCAAGAACTGTTGAAATTGTAGCTAAATTCCTTGTTGCACAATGTCGGTTATTTACATATCTAAATATATTACCAGTTATATGTCCAACCAGCTTCATCATGTACAGTGGCTTGAGGCAAGTATCCAACACACAATAGTAAAACAATTAAATGAAATCTAAAAATGTAAACAAAGTATGCAGGACGGTTAATGGCATCCACTGACAAATGTTCTATTCAGCCACATTTTAAACACCACTTTACAAACCACTCCCAATAAATGGCAATAGCTAACACAAAGGCAGACAATAAAATCAGTAACTTGGCATTCGGCAAGGTCTGTCATATGAGTTTAACATCCAAGTTCAAACTACACAAACAATATCCTCATAACGACCAACACTGTCATAATACTACAAGAAACAATGGCAAACATTTTACAGTTTAAATAAACTGCAGCAAACTGTTTCAATTCTAGCACATTAAGATGACCTTAGGTTAGACACAACCATTGTGTATGTATATCAACAAGCACAGAGAGTTTTATCAACAAAATAGTGACAAAGACTCATTTAGTACAAGGTCAGTTTTTTGCTCAGTGTCTAGTAGATACAAAACTTATTTATCATTAACATTTATGTTATCCAGATCGCAGGGTCAAATATGTCATAAAAATTATTTTAAAACTTTTGGCAGTCCACTTTCCAAAAAACTATTAATCAATTCCTCATCCTATGCAAATAATTGCAACAATTTCTTGAAACTATGTTTATATAAAAGTACTGAACATTTAAATACAAGCATTATATCAAAAATGCAGATAACTTAACATAAATAACAGCATATTTCAGGCAACAGGTGCGGTTTTTTAGCAATTTGCAAATAGAGCACTGGTTTTAATTTTATTCTGTCACCAATCAAATGATCACTGACAGATTTCAACATGGCAAATAATAAGACTACCGCTTGATCTGTAACAGAATTCAGCTGCCAACAACTAATGAGATCAGCTCTTGCGATTTCACATTTTACTAAGTTCTTAGCCAGGCAATAACAATATCTATTAGGATAATGTGTCACCTAAATAAATTTGTCAGAAGAAGACATTGCAGTCTCACATGACTACTACATAATAGCTACAAATTCAGCCAACAGATGTACCACAGACAACTACTATGCACCTTAACATGCAGCAGAAATAACACCACAGTAACTCCACAGCTGTATAAACAGCGTTTCTATCACAGAAAATGTAGCAACACCCGCTAATGCTCATCCACTGTACACAGTAGATAACCCGTTACAGCATACAAAATTAGCAGCACTGCAGAAAGACAACACATATGATGGAACGAATGTACACACATACACTGTGTCTCAAAAACATTATTACTTTGTTTTGCTACAACTTCGACATGCGTGAAACAATTTCTGTAAAAATTTCACTGAGAAAGAAAACATCAAGATAGGCTTTATTTTCCCACATTGCCTAACAAGCCAAGCATTTTTTGATCTCTTACTTTTTCAGAAACATTTATGCCAAAACTACCAAAATGTAAAAGTTGACAATGTAGTGACATTTTAAAGATACAGTGTATGTATGTCAGCAATTGCACATACGAATAACACAGCAAACAATGGCTTTGTGAAAATAAGCCAATAATATTATAAGTATATAACACTACTCATTGACATGGCACATCAAAGGCAATACAGCAATGGAAGAGCACTTGCAGTATGTACAATGTATCACAAAGCTGAACATAACGACTTTAAGTACACTCAAAGTAACACAGTAACACCAAGGCTTTGTACACCATGTCCCAAAAACATCTACTTTTATTTCTTGAATAAGTCTGTCAAAAAGCAACCGCTGAATGACAGAAAAGCTGCTGTGAACTTCAAGATTTTGAACCTGCCCAGCATACCAGAAAAATATTACCACCGTACTTCATGACATGCAGATTTCATGCACCTGATCGAATTTGCAATGCTTCCCTCAAAAAAGTAAATGTATCCCAAATAGCCGGTCACTTTGTCACATGGCAACTTAAATTTCAGAAAAGCAACATTGCACAAAATGCTAAAAGTGTCCATACTCTGTGTTTTAAAAAAGGTATGCTGACATTTTAAAGATGTGGTGGGCAATACTGTAAGCATTTACGTCAAATTTCTTCAGATTCTGTTGACCAAGATATCAGCAGATTTTTGACTGAGTTAATCCAAATAAATAAAGGTGGACAGTTCTGTGACACAGTAACCCTTTGAACTGAACTCCACACATGAACACTTCAGGGTAGGTGTCTATAGCTAAAGTCCACATAAATGTGTAAATTCTGATGAAAGTGCCCGTACCAATTTCTGGTTCATACATATTTCTGGCTACATTGCTGTAATTGAAAAGTGAACAGTGATCTCACAAAAATAAACTATTCACACAAAACGCAAACTAATGACCATATCAATGTGTGGAGCACAGTTTTATCTATACAGTATATTACGCAAAGGCACCACATCTGTGGCAGCATTTCACACTGTACAGCAATGACAACAAAACAATGCAATGTTAAATCAACCTCTGAGACAAACTTTCAAACACTTCAATATCTCAGGCAGCTGCTAGCTGCTGTGTGGCTTTGTGTTGCAAACTGGCTAGAACAATGCAGGGGTATTCACAACTGAGCACACACAATGCTAGTCAACTCTGTGCATGTGTAGGGTTTACGAGGTAGAAGGCAAGATCATAAGGGGCTGAACCTCAAGCCCCAAGGCCAAGAGATGGGAAGGATTCTTGGCAGGGGCAGTTAGCCCCTATCTTTCATCTAGGGGTCTGGTCCCGCAATGGGGTCCTGGAGTGTACCCTGATTGTCCAACGGCTTCCCTGCATTTCAATACTCCAGTGGCCTCTCCTAGAAATTTTGTATTGATCATTTTTCTATGGAGATTGACTGATGGACTTAAAGGCTCCCCTCAATTTGGTGGTAGGGAATAACAATTGCATTGACAAAACAAAGACTAAATCAAATCATGCCATGTCATGCACATTAGCTATTTTTGTGCAAGTCGTTAAGTATATACACGTTAACATACGCACCATGACATTAGTAAACAGCACATTATAATATTTTACACACATCACTGACAGTTACAATTCACAACCAGAAGGCAATCAGGACTCATCTGCTGACAAGCCTAAATGAAAAATCCCGCATTTTGGAAGATACATGTAAGTTACCTATATTTACATGCAGATATGTTACACCTCTGCACATATGTAGTTACAGTAACTGGCAATCTAACTATTTTACAAATAGTGAAAGATGTTTGGCAAAATTAATATGCCATATGGTGTGACAAGTTTCCAGTAAAGTCATCGAATTACCATCATTTTGGAAGACTTGCACTAACTGGTGATATAATGAAACCCCATCATAGCACAGCACCCATTCCACAAACCAGCTGGATCTACTAGGCTGTTTTGGCACTATTCATGTGACAATATGGCAGAATTCACTGCAAAAACAATACTAATATAGGTCTGAAAAGAACTGAAAATGGAGGGTGCATTACCCCCAATTTTGTGACTGACACCATCCCAAATACCTGCTCTCAGTACCAAGAAAAATCACCTACCAGAATCACAAAATTATCTACCACTTGTTGAGCAATCCTGAAAACACATAGCATACACACTGAATGTATGCAAAACAAAACTAATCTCACTAACTCCTTGCTTGACATATGCAATTAAACTGATACACGATAGAAAATCATTGCTACAGTGAGCAAAATCAGAGCTTAAACAGTATTTGTGAGATGGCTGATGATTAACAACACTTCCAACACAATTTAGGTTATATCACGACTTTGGAATAATAATTTACCACAATAAGTTACATTTTTGCAAACAAAATTTTGAGCACAAAATTTAAGTAGCAAGAATATCTTTAGACTGTGCTACAGATAATGCAGATTGTTAAAGCTAAATTGGTGAATTATGGTTTAACAAATTTCAGGAAAAAATTATCTTATACAAAAATTATCTTACACATGTATTTCACATTTAAGAATTATATTTAATCATACAAATTGACACTTTTGTGAAATCTATGACATTTTGTATTAGTTAATTTAAAATCTGTTATCCATAAACAAGACGAGGCAAGCTGCAAGCAATTCTTTTACAGCTTTATGTGCCAAAATCTGTAATATAATATTATCTGCTGCTTAGATTTCATTCTGAGCAGAATACTGTACAAATCTAGACTTGCAAATTGAATACTGTGGTGCGCGTGATCACTGTCGGTCCACAATCCAATTTCTGCTGAAGCAGACAAATAAATGTCAAACTGAGTTGAAGTTCACATGTACATATGCCAGAAAGAATATGATGCAACACATATGGCAGACTAGTCAGGTGGGCAGAATCAACAGAATACATATAGGGATTGCAATCCTGAGATCCCAGGATGCCAGCTGCATTTCAATCATGAAATCCCAGGATTAAGCATCCTCCAATCGGGGATTTTGGGACTGAAAGACAGGCCTAAAGTTACTTGGGTCAGGAAAGTGATCATAAATAATCATAATACATACTAATCATTGGTCGTTTGTACAATATTATTTACAACGGCACTGCCTAGATGTATGTCTTTCACTCCAAATCATTGTATATATAGTAAGAAATCGTTACATAAAGTAAGCCTAGGCCCTGTAGGCTATGCTACTGTACACATAAAGTTATACTGCCCGTGTTACACTGGTAAATCCTGGCATGATCCAAGGATTACAAAATCCTCAGTCCCGGGATTAGAAAAACCAGTCCGGGATTGCAATCCCTAAACACATGTGAACAGTATGTACAGTGCATTAACACCACCAAATAAAACAGCAGGCAATGTTAGAAGTATCACTCAAAATGTGGTGCATAGTCTGAAGACTTGGTGTGCACAACATCTAACCCAGCAGTCCCAGTAGTTGTCGAGTTGGTGGAAACCGCACTGTGTGCTGTGGTACTGACTGCCGATGCAAGCTGCTGCTGCAGAGTGAACAAACCATGCAGTGCATTGGCAGCTGACTCCAGATACACCTGCTGCAGTTGCTGAAGCTGAGCCAGTGAATTCAGCTGGTCGACAGAAGCCGCAACAGTCGTCGGTTGCACTTCACCTGTGGAATAGTGGATGTTGGATGACTGAGTCACTGCTTTATCAGCTGATGCTGCTATGGCACCTGTACGCGAAGCCTCCTGGCTGGAAAGAGTAGCTGGTATCTGTGCTGACTGTACCGAGGCAGAGGGTAATTCATCGGTGCTATTCTGCGTGCAATCCATTTCCAACATATGTGTTTCCGACGTACCACCACTGGTAGACAAAATCTGTACATTGTCTATGTGTCTAGATTCCAGCTTTGGAGGCATTCCCAGAGTGTGCGAGACACTCTGCAGCTCCTGTGTGAACCAATTCATCAAGCCAGATGAGGCCTGGTCAGACAAGCCACAGGATTCAACCAGCTGCTGCAGCTGCACCAGCAGTCCTGTACTCTCACTGGCCTGCCAATTAACTGACGAAGGCAGAGATGTGACAACTGTATTAGATGGCTGCTGTACAGCTGCATGTTTCAGTAATGCTCCAGACTGAGATGTATGGCAAAAGTGGCTTGGAATGCTGGTACCAGCTACCTGATATTGTGATGACTGGTGCTGTAGACTGGTTGCCGATGGCTCTCCTGTACTACTAACTTTGCCAGTATCATCCCACACCTCTCTGTACATAAATCACAGACAACATAGGAACAAAATGTTCAATAAATTTACGATACCATGTAGTTCACTTTCGGCTTAGTATTGCATTGACATTGTAAGGTAAATCCTCATAAATAAAGATACTACACTGTTAGAAAGCCATTATCAACAGAATATTACTGCGGTAGTTCACATCTCAGCAAAGTTTGCTGTCTACATGCCCTTGCAGGCAGCAAATGGTGCACTCAGACTAGGAAAAAATGCTAGTTTGTACTTCGTATACTGACATTCAATGCAAAATTATTCTGGTTCTATAATTAAATAATTATTTAACATAAAATATTACAACGTATTTTCATCAATGAAAGTCATTTATTTATGACAGCTCAGCAGATATAACCAAATTTTACCACTGCGATTCTATGGCTATGTCTGCTTGTGACAGACACAGACACAGCTAGTACTGTGCAAGAATAGCACCACATGCTTAATAACACAATTACTGGCATCAAAAGTAATTACTTTACAACTATAAGACTCAAATAATGACATAATTTGAAGACTTTCCCAACAAATAAGACAGCACTAATGTACCGAAAATCAATAGTACACAAACAGCTAAAGAACAGCAACATCATCCTTACACGGCACTCATGGCATCTGCTTGCGCTATACTCTGCGAAAGACCACACCTTGGCATCTATACACAACGCAACCCAAGATTACTACAGTATAATGATAAATTACTTAATGCCATTTTAATGGAAATTTTCAGGTTAATCCGTTTTCCTCCATTTTCTATCTCCACTTGTTCTGGAAGAGAACCTATGGAAATAAATGGCATAGGTTATCAATAGGCAAGATGTCCATCCTATCACACAGCCAACAATGCCAAAGAACTGAAGGAAACTCAAGAGCACTGCCCGAATGAGAGATGTTGCTTATGGACTTTCTGACATCAGTACCCTAACTGAAATTATCACAAACATACAAACATCACACTTACAACTAAGGCTGAACATACACACACACACACTCGTTTAATGGCCCTTTTTCTGGGACTACCCGGGTCAGCCGGTACCAGAAAGGTAAACCAATCTAGATTTTACTGGAGCAAGAGACAGTGAGTGGCAGTGGCATCAGCTGGACCATAGGGGCCTATGCAAGTCTGCACCTCGCTTCAGACAGATAACCACGCAACACCCCACCACTCAGTTTTTTACAGGCCGGATGCCCTTCCTGCCGCCCAACCAACAGCGTCAAAGCACTGAAGGATCAAAGCACTGAAGGCTGAACATACTGAAACAGTAACTACAAACATCCAAACCAAAGGAAATATTAAATTTATTTTTTTTAAACTCGGTTCATAGTCAACAAATGCAAGCTTACAAAACCTCAAACAAGGCAGTCATAAACCACAGACTCCACCCCTTGTGTTTCCACCTGTAGGGTTACTTTAAGCACACGTCATTTATGCATGGACATTACCTGCAAGCATGGTCATAAATATTCAACATGCCCACTGTGGCCTAGTAGGCCCTGACTGCAAGAAGTGGTCCTGAGCATCCGCTGCCTGCAATGGGTATTCCTACATGACAAGCTCAAGGCTGCGTATGTGTGAACCTCGCTGCCTCATCCTGGCAGTGACATTGAGCAGCCAATTAGCTTATGCACAAATATGATGTCATACACAAAACTGGAAATACATAACGTATCACTACGCCGTCAGAGGAGGACTGTGCCACAGCTATAGGTAACACGCACAAAAAATTTGGTGAAGATCGGATGTGTAGTTCCGGACATATGATCGCAGACAGACAAACACACACCGACAGACCGACATGCTCATCACAATACTCCGCGCTCCCCTATCGGGGATGGAGAAAAAAAATCTTGCATTAAAAAATTGACTACTTACAGACATCACAGAATGAGCCTGTCGAGTTGCAACATCTATGGCAGAAACACTCTCCTGATCAGTGACTGACATTTTCTTCTGCAGATGTTTCTGTGCAAGGTGGGTAGTTGTTGCTGCTATTGCAGAGTCACTTACATGCTGTCGATTAATATCCGAAGTAGCTGTAGACAACAGGGGAAGTGAAACTACAGTCAAATAAGACGATGACTTGGCAGCACCTACTAATGGAACCAAACCAGTGGTAATGTTAACACTCATACTGCTATTGGTGGGCTTTACAATGACATCCCTGCTTACTTCATGCACGTGTACACTTCCAGATACTGCAGAAGCTGTTCTCGGACCAGAAACAGCGGCTATCACAGTAGCTACATCGCAAGCTTTACACACCGCTGTTTCATGCACAACAGAAATTGGCGGCTTTTTGACCACACTTGGAACTGCCGGTGCACACTTAGCAGCAGAAGCAGCAGACGTGCCAGGCAGTTTTGGCACTGCCGAGGCGTCATGTGTAACCAAAGGTGTATTCCGCACAGCCATGACAGTACTGCCACTTAAAGCACTCACAACTGTGACAATGGGACGTTCCACATCACTAGTTACAGAAACAACAGCAGACTGTGAAGGTGCTGACGAAGCAAATCCAATGCCAGTTGAAACAACAGCAGAAGTAGAGGTTTTAGTATACTCTGGTACAGCCTGGGTCACTGCTTTAGTAGTTCGAGGTCTCAGCTTCTCTTTCAGAGCCATATCAAGATCTGCAAGGCCCTGGGGACAGTCCACACTTTTCCTTGGCATGGCACCTCCCAATACTTTACCAGCTCCATTTCCAGTGGACACATTCTGATGACGGGAAGATGAGATGGTACTGCGAGGAATGGCAAAAGCCATAGCTCCAGGTACATCACCAGATTCGGAGTCCAGTGAAGCTCCACGATGAACAGAGCAATTCTGTGCGACACAACTTCCACCTACACCTGCATAAGATGCACGTACTGCCTTTGTGGGTGTCCCAAGTTGCCTGCTGTCAAAAATCACTGGGTACTGAGTGTTTTTAACATTTGATACCTCCTCACCAACCAACTTATTTGAGTAAACAGAACAGCTGTCACTGCTACCAAAGAAACCATGCACTGATGCTGGCGGTGGCGTTAACTGCACTGGTGTGACTGGCAGCTGACTTATCTGCATTGCCAACAACTCCAAATACTTTCCATACAATGATTCAAACATAGCTCCTGGGCTCGGAAAACCTAACGCACTTAAGTCCAGAGGTGGCGGGAGTTGAGCAAACATGGACTCCAGAAGTTCGGGTGTAATCAGTGGATTTGGACGTGCTAACAACTGCACCAGCTGGGCATATGCAACCTGTACATTGGACCAAGACATGAGGAAAGGCCAAGGTAAACCACCAGCATGGAAATGTGACAGGACAGGCAGACGGCTGTGTAACAGAGACAAAGGATCAAAGCTGCCGCCAGAACCACTTAACAACTGTGATACAGGGGCTCCAGGAACGTGTGCTGGTAACGATGATGCAGGCATCATTATACGCTGCAGCTGCTGCACTAGCTCACAAGACTTTTCCGATGACAATCCGCTTTCAGTCAGCAGTTTTGTCAACTCTGTCTGCCACTGCTGGTACTGTGGTGTTACTGCATTGGCCGCAAGCAGTGGACTAGCAGGTGTATTCTGCATCATGTCTGGCTTATGCTGTGACTGGAGAACTGTAGCATACACAAGCCGCATTGCCTGCTGGTGCTGCTGCAGCTGAAGACGAAGCATCTGTTGGCACTGTGTTATCAATGGATGCTGTGCCTGCATCATGAGTAATTGCTGCTGCTGCTGTAGTAACAATACCTGCTGCTGCCAGTCAGAGAAATGTGCTGCTGGCGGCTGAGCATGATCACACGAGTAGCCTGGCAGCTGGAAAGCTCCTGACGTGGTGCCTGCGTTTAGTGGCTGTGAATGTACTGCAGATGGAGGACAAATGCCCACAACTGTCGGCTCCTGAGATGCTGTATCATGCTGATGCTGGTGGCCAAGGTGATGGTGATGTTGCTGATGGTGGTGGCTAGCAACTAAACACTCAGGCTTCATCTGCTGACCTCCAACCCTCGGTGCTAGCAAATCTCCGAGTGTCAAGGCAACCGACGATGCTCCACATATAGGATCCAACATCGGAGGTTTCTGCTCAACTCCGGCATACTTGCATGTCAAGGCTACTGTATTATCAGTGGCTGATCTCATAGAACCAACACCACCGTCTGCAGGTGACACGACATCGGACTCAATACTTGGCGTTCTGTCCAAGCCCGATGGCCACGAGCTAACGCCGGGCAAGTTGACTGGTGCTGTATGTGAACTGAAAGAACCACACGAAGGCGATGGAGAAATGGCGCTGTTCCCATTTTCGGCATCAGACTGACGTGGCTTCTCTTTGTTCTGCCCGGTCAGTTTGTCGAGCTGCAACTTCAGGTGCTCAAAGTTCAGAATCTCGGCACCACAAGGCTGTTTTCCTCTCACGATGCTGTTCTCATGGGACTCAGAAGTGCTGACGTGGCCAGTGTCGTCACCAGCTGAACGCAAGTACGGCCCAATGCTCGTACGGCGTGACACGGCACAAGAGCTCGCCTGACTGCCAGCAGGAGGAGAACCATGATCATCTGACGAGAACTCGACAGCACCAACAGGCTGAATGCTGACTGTTCCAATATCTTGACCAGCTGAAGCCTTACAGGTGGATGTGGATACAAGCACCTTCAACAAACAAGTGACACACCAACAGCATGCCAAAGTATTTATCAAAAATCATTAACTCAACGTCAAAAAAATCCAATAAACCACCTGTATAATCTTTGTTTATTGTTTGTTTATTTTAATCATCCATCCACAATCTTTTTTATACACAGTACGTACTTAATAGAAACAGACTCATAATCAATATTTTGTGTGACTGGCACAACTAGCTGCCTTATAAGTAGTCAAAGGTCTAGGAAAATTAACAGTTAAAACCTGTAAACAATAACAGTTAAAAAATTGGTTTTAAAGTAACATTCAGGGTTGCCCTGCCATAATAACAGCTGTATGCTGATGACTTGGCAGTGATAGCTAAAACTGAAGAGGAGTTGATTAAAAGACTTAATGACTGGTAAGATAATGTGGAGAGTATAGGCATGAGAGTCAATATGAATAAAACCAACGTTATGATAAGTGGAGAATGTCAGAAGGTGAGGCAGAAGGCTGTAAGATGGCCATGTGGGGTCTGCAATAAAGGTGTTGGTAGCTATTCATTACAGTGTACTAGTTGCCAGAAATGGGTACATTGGAAATGCAGTGGTATAAAGGGTAGCATGTCGAAAGTGGCAAAGTCATTCATTTGCAGTGGCTGTTTGAACCCGGTAACTAGTGCAGGTCGCACTAGTGTGGATATTGGGGCCAGCGCAAAGTTGGAGTTA
>Ga0126327_10000301_pt1 | contig 11218 bp, 7 predicted proteins | sample InaspJWI30metaG_FD_101392 | JGI IMG/M metagenome (GOLD analysis project Ga0126327, IMG submission 101392) | Marine gutless worms symbiont microbial communities from Oahu, Hawaii - Inanidrilus sp. 1 OAHU.JWI-30 metaG | ecosystem: Host-associated > Annelida > Digestive system > Unclassified... | reverse complement strand
TGTTCAGACAATGCAAACTCTCTTACTTATACATGACATTTCTAGTCACCTCTAAAGCTACAGCCGCCAGCTATTTGCTAATACTGGTCCCGAAAATGGCGCCTAAGATCGTGTTGTAGGCTCTGATATTGCCACTTAAACAACAGTCTGGTTCAATTTCCAAACTAAATCATAAGTTTCCTGACCTTAGCTGTCACACTGCCATTGAATCCCTGAGTTTTTCCTGACCCATCGCTGAATTCCTAACCTCTAGGTTTTCAGACTAGTGTTCACTTTGTCCAAAACTTGGAACAAAACCTCTTTTTTAATTCCTTACGTCGTCATAGCACCGCCACTTTTGTAAAACCCCATTCCAGCAATGCACAAAACTTTTCCATCTGGCAGAATATTGAAATATCTGCCTGACCTGGAGGATTAGTAGAGGTAAACAACACACACATGCACACAACCATTTAACGGCCCTTTGACTGGGACTACCCGGGTGGGCCGGTACCTAAAGAAACATTCACCCACTAACACCCATCCTGATCATCAGACATCCTTCATCAACTTCCTCCATGATCTACAGCATTCTCCTTGTTCAATTTACATGCACAACAGTCCTTTTCCACAACCTCTCTCCAGATCCTCTTTGGTCTTCCTCTTGGTCTGGGACCCTCTACTTCATACTCCATACATTTCTTCACCCAATCATCTTCTTTTCTTTAGTGGAGGTAAACAAACCACCGAAAAAACACGAGACACAGATACAACCTGGTAAACAAGCAGTTAAGAATCTTGTTGGGAAAAGTCTTAATGCCTGTATGCCCTTGCTGAATGTAACTAGCACAGTCAGAGTAGACAGGAGATACTAGAGTTCTCCTCAACAGCACTGCGTGTTATACAATAAAATAAATAACCTGAGGCCAGAAGTTCAACTGTAAGTCCTTTGGTAAAAAAGGGTAAAGGTATCCCATACTCAATTACCGAGTGCAGGGTTCAGGAGCCGATCCCAGTTCTTGGCAGTCAGCCTGCAGGTGACATGAATCATAAACCCGACGGTAGGCTACCATTACTTTCCGCCAGGCCTGCAGTCACCCCGGCAATCCTTAAGAGGGCTGCTACCAATTTTGCTGCTTGGTGAACAAAGGCACAATCGGTGTGAACAGTTTGCCTAAGACTGTTACCCGACAGCGTCGCGACTGCGATTTGAACCCGAGCCCTACTGCGCCTGAGTCCAGCACGCTAACCACTCGGCTACCGAGCCACCGAACGGCAAACAGTCCTTAGGAAGTAAGAAAGGGTGTCACGGTCCCGCAGTCCCATAGGTGCTCGAGAAATCTAAGCGCACCAGAGCCGCCACGGCCACGTATAGCGTGTGAAAGCAAGTAACGTGTATAGCTTCAGCATACAGCGAATACCAGCGTTCAGTAAATACAGAGCACATCAAGCAAACGATTCAGAGAATTCACCGACAAACACCGAATGCAGTGATCAGAAGAAGCCGCGATCGACGCGATACCTTGTCAGTTTTGCCGCCGGCGGCAGTTTTACTACCAGCAGCAGTAGCAGTAGTAGCAGTAGCGGTGGACGCCTTTGAGTCTTTCTGCGATGCCGGAGGCGGCACGACTTCAGCAGGCTCAGACGGCTCGGCCGGGTATGACAAGATCTACCACACATCACACCGGCCTTCGAGGGAACGAAAGCGTGCCAGAAATTATTATAAATAACAACGTATTTTAAACTGAAATTAGCACTTTGGTAATTCCAAATCACAACAGTTTACGAGTGCTGTTTCATAAAATTGCTTCCGTATATTTCATTTGAAAAATATAGTTATATTTTAGCGTTGGAAATGGCCAGCCCAGGGTACCAGCACTGTGCCAACTGTATCGGCACACTTTTGTTCCCTGTTGACACACGACACGTGCGTTTTTCATCAACAGATTCCGGTTCGTTAACTGTGACGTCACGCACCCAACCATTCTATACTACCTATTACACTACTTCACCCGTTTAACAGCCTCTTTTCCAGGACAACCTGGGCATGCCGGTACGAGAATGGCAAAAAAAGTCTGGATTTAAATGAGGCAAGTGATGATGGGGTTTTGGCGTGGCAGTGGCATCAGCTGGACCATCTGCAAACAATCTGCACCTCGCTCGAGACAGATAACCACATCACTCACCCAACTGCTCTGTAATAATAAAAGGTAGCCCGTACTCAATTACCGAGCGAGGGTTCCGGAGCTGATCCCAGTTCTTGGCAGTCAGCCTGCAGGTGACGTAAATTTTAAACCCGACGGTAGGCTGCCATTACCTTCCGCCGGGCCTGCAGTTACCCCACAACCCTTAAGAGGGCTGCTACCAATTTCGCTGTTTGGTGAACAGAGGCACGATGGGTGTGAACAGTTTGCCTAGGACTGTTACCCGGCAGCGTCGTGGCTGCGATTTGAACCCGGGCCCTTCTGCGCCTGAGTCCAGCACGTACCGGGGTGAGTTATAGCAATTAAATAACACGCCACCTCTGAATCTGGGCCAGTAGACTCCCACTTCCTCCACTTATTCCAGCACAATCTGTGGGGGATATGAGGCACTGGAGTCTATGGACCGAATGCACTTCCCGTTACCCAATTATGAGCTGAAGCAAACCCGTTGCTCGACGACGTTGACGGTCATTCCGTCGACGCAGAAGTCCCTGAGCGGGCGCAGCCGGAGGACGCTCATCGTCCGAGTCCAGTCGAGCGCCATCGCGTCATCCGTCCACTCGCTCGACGTCGACTGAACGCTGACCAGCGCCAACCCGGAACCACTCGTCAGCGGCGCAGCTGCTGGCGGACCAGCTGGTGCGGTGCCATGCAGCTCGGCGGCCTGTACACGTCGACAGAACAATATTTATCTTTATTCACCCGTAGGTAGAAGCACACATGATGTAAAAAGAAACAGTAAACCAAAAAAATACACAAAATCTTAACTAATAATTCAATGTAGTGTCAGTTAAGTGACACATTGCTCGACAAGGCAGTCACTGACGTTATCTCTTTTTCACTGCTATTTCGAGCGAGTGATTGAGTAAGTGCGTGCGTGGATTTGTATAGCGCATTATCGTTAAGAACCTCCAATGCGCTGGATGCAACAGTAACGCGCGAACAAGTACGTTTTAAGTAGACGCCTAAAACAGTCTGCGCTGCTCGTTGGATCCCGGATAAAATCCGGGGGTGAGTTCCAGGCCATCGGGCCAGCAACCGAGAATGCCCGACGGCCGTAAGTATTGAGCCGGAAACGCGGTATGGCAAGTAGGTGACGGTTGGCGGAACGCAGATGCCGCCGCGTATTTTATGTATTTACACTCCTTTTTGCATGTATCGCCTTTTATTCACCGTTACTTTTATCACGTTTAGCAAGTTGTCACTAGCTTGCAGTTGGTCAAAGATTATTAAAGTCATATTTGATCTGTCATAGACCGCAGACTCCGCCCCCGGTGTTGCAGCCCGGGAAATTACTTTAAGCACCCGAAAAGTAGTCCCGTGCGTCCGTTGGCCTGCAACTGCGTGTGCACTGTACTTCAGCTGGGTGGCGACGTCGAGCAACCTTGGCTTATGAGCAAACATGGCGTCATCCATAAAACCGGAAATGCACAAGGTATCACTACGCCGCCAGAGGAAGATCGAGCAACGGACATATGTAACATGCACAAGAAATTTGCTGAAGATCGGACTTGTAATACTGAAGATATGATCGCAGACAGACAATCACACGGAGTAATTAAAAAAGGTAAAGGTAGCCCGTACTCGATTACCGAGCGTAGGGTTCCGCAGCTGATCCCGGTTCTTGGCAGTCAGCCTGAAGGTGACGTCAGTTATAAACCCGGCGGTAGGCTGCCATTACGTTCTGCCAGGCCTGCAGTTACCCCCGCAACCCTTAAGAGGGCTGCTACCAATTTTGCTGCTTGGTAAACAGAGGCACAGTGGGTGTGAACAGTTTGCCTAAGACTGTTACCCGACAGCGTCTCGACTGCGATTTGAACCGGGCCCTTCTGCGCCTGAGTCCAGCACGCTAACCACTCGGCTACCGAGCCATACACGGAGTAATTAGTTGTCCAATATTTATACGCCCTAATCACTCAATCTCATAAAGACATTGCGCGATGGCGGAGTTCCGCTATGTTGGCGACTGTTGGTTTGTTTACAATATTCTTTTGGTAACCGAATTCATTGCAAAATGTAGTTATTATAAATAAATAATAGATAATTTAGACAATTACAGGACATAACGTGACTATAGGCCTGCTACCAGCGTTGCCAATGTTTATAGAATACAACACAATACAATAAAATCATTATTTGTAATGCGTGCATGGTCAGCGAGAGGGCCGAATCTGAGGCAGGCACTTCGGCACGGTGGTCAGCTGACACAGTGGTGGCACATGCTTCGGCAAAAACTGTCGCCATCATCATCGTTGTCGACGTCTTCGCGTAGCCAGCGAGGGCCGTCGCGTCGTTGCACCACCATGTCCACGGTCGACAGCACGCCTCCAGAGGTCTCCAATCGGACGGGTGGAATCGTTTCGTAGCTGGTCGAGCCACTTGCTCCATGGAAGACCAGGTAGGTGAAGCCACGTGCGGTCAGGAGGTCGGTTGAATGATACGTTGTTGTGGAGCTGAAGAGCCACGTTTGCCAGTGTGTCGTCGTCAAGTCGAACCACATGCCCAAATACCGAGATGCGTCGACGGGATAGGAGACGGGACAGTGAAGTCAGACCAGACCGTTGTAGCACTTCATCATTTCGGACTCGGTCGTACCATCAGATTCCAAGCAGTTGTTTCAGAAACTTCTGGTGGAAAGCATCCACAGTTCTTACGCAAGCTGCAATATTATTATTATTATTATTATTATTGTACAGGAGGTCAGGAGGTCAGTGAAATCCAGATTGGTTTTAACTTTCTGGTACTGGCTCACCCGGGTAGTCCCGGAAAAAGGGCCGTTAAACGGGTGTGCGTGTATTATTATTGTACAGCGTTTAACGCGCCACGTGTCGGTCACAAAGATGACGAATCGCAGGCAAGATATGTAAGGTTCAAGTGTAACACAGACAAACTACGCTAAACTGCGACTCCATAAGTTGAAGTTTAATAGCCCTGTTCCAGGTGAACCTGGGTTTGCTAATACATCAGTGGGGCACACACCTCGGTATTCTCCCGCTGTTGCTCTTTTTCTTCTTCCGCATCAGCGTGACCGTTGGTAGTGGGACTAGCAGCTGCAGCAGCAGCAGCGACGGTGTGATCTTTTTCGTTGTCATCAGCCTGCCGGACGCACGAAAACAGTTTTCAAGATGGACAAGACCCAGATGGCGGTAATAGCCACGTCGCACGTGCGAGCGGACAAACAAAGCAACCAGCAAACTGACAGACTCATCACGGTACTCAATTTTCCTACCAACAGTAATTAAAACATCAACACATTAACCGGATGCTTTCAATATAAAACTGCCAATGAATCAGTTGTAATCTATTAAAGACAACTAAATCCATTGAAAGTTGCCTTTTTTGGTATAATAAGACTTAACTAATTTGCAGCAAAGAATATTTCACAGCTACATGAAAACTGCAATCTAATCTTTATTCCCAGAAACTCTAGGAACATATTGGTAAAATCATTTTCATTTTATCTTGAGCGTTGCATTGACATGGTGATTTAAACCTTGTGCAACTTTTTGGGCCACCCTATATACAATATACAATTATACATGGCAGCTACTCTTTGCACATTATTCTTCAGTATTCCAAACACACAGTTCATTGCACGATCCCAGATTTTATCTGGGTCTTAACGGTGTATGTAGACAGTATAGATAACACTGTTGAGGAGAACTCCAGGGGTTCTCCCTAATCCGAATGCACTGGTTGCCATCAGCAAGGGCAGGCGGGCTGTAAAACTTTGCACCAACACAATCCTGGAAGTGCTGGCTAATGCAGAATGACCTGGGCAATGGTCATAAAATGTGGTTGTTCTGTGTGTGTTTATTTGGGTCTCAGAACCCCCATGGTGTGTTCTGACAACCACACACAGACACACCCGTTTATCGGCCCTTTTTCCGGGACTACCCAGGTGAGCTGGTACCAGAAAGGTAAAACCAATCTGGATTTTACTGAAGCAAGCAACAATGAGTGGCAGTGGCATCAGCTGGGCCATATGCAAGTCTGCACCTCGCTCCAAACAGATAACCACGCCAGCACCCCACCACTCTGTTTTTTACAGGCCAGATGCCCTTTCCTGCCGCCCAACCAACAGCGTCAAAGCACTGAAGGCAATATGACAACCAATATGAATGAATAAATAAACACATCTTAAGGACAATAAGTGTGCTCGTGTGGCATTTTGAAACTACCCACTCAATCACACACACACTGATATGATAGCAAACAGACAAACAGAAAGAGTAAAGATGAGTAACCTTCAGTAAAATCTCTTGCTCTGATGCCTGCTTATTAACCACATCACACACAAATAAAAACTCCACGTAGTATTTCCGTGATATCTTCGGATATTCCGGATAATCCTCGGGATGCTGCACAAACACAAACACACACACACACACAACTCTTTAATGGACCTATGTCCGAGACTACCAGGGTGGGCCGATACCAGAAAAAACCTTCACTAACTCACACTTATCGTAATCATCAAACATCGTTATCAACTTCCTCCATCTACTATAATCCACAGCATCCTCATTATTCAATTTACGTGCTTGACAGTCCTCTTCCACTACCTCTCTCCAGGTCCTTGGGACGCTACAATGCACTAAAACAAAAACTATAACGTGTGACTGTAATACTGCAAACAGCAAAGACAAATTCGCAACTGTTATATCAACTACCAAGCCAGTGTATATTCGTCAAGGACCTGTGAATCAACAGCCTGCTGGCGTTGCCTACATCGTCATCTGAGTTTGGCAAACATGCTTTCAGCTACTGCTCACCGTCTGTTTGGAACAAGTTACCGCTATCCATCCGATCTCTCAACAGTTTCAACTCATTCAAATCTCATTTAAATACCCATCTGTTTGCTCATCATTAATATCCACTGTCCTCTTGCCACCTAGCGACCGCCCACGCCTCAGATTCAAGCCTTGCACTTGACTATCGTGGGTGTTATCGAGTGTTTGTATGTACGTATGTATGTATGTATGTAAATACTAACCCAACACTAAACTGGAGTAAATAGAGTGTCATTCAATTATCACAAACAGCCAAGTGTCGTGCGATAAACACGTTAAACTGACAACATCCAACAACCACTGTTTTACAGCCAGTGTACAAGTCAATCTGCGTTAGCCGGCACCTTTAGTAAAGAACTGGTGCAAAGTTTTGCTGACCGCATGCCCTTGCTGATGGAAACCAGCGCATTTGGAGAAGAGGGAGAAGAGGCTGGAGTTCTCTTCAACAGTGCAATCTACTCTGTCTCCATATCTTAAACTGACAAGTTACAATATATTCTGCACACCTGGTGGTGGAAATAAACAACTAAATGCAACAACACTCTATCTATAACAATAAGATCTTGCAAAATCCAAATGTTTCCCAGTCCTGTTTTGCACAAGTATCAATATAAGTCTATTAACTGTGAAATTAGCAGGACACTTAGGACGATTTTCAATACGAGACCACACAAGATTGTTGATGTGTGCTTAGAAATGTTTAATGCTCTCCAACAAGCTGAACAGACAATTGCGTAAATGTAGATTTTTGAACAAATTTAGCGTTACAAAACATGCACTGTGTCAAGTATTCGTTGGCAATGCTATGCGAAAAGTGGAATCATTGTTAGCACGGACATTTAGTTAAGTTAGTTAAGTAGTTAAGCTTTCTTTTTTAGTTATCATATGCTACCTTATTGGTGAATTACAATTAAAGAATAACATGATTGTGTAGTCCTCCCGGTACGTTTTTAGAGAAACCTCAAAAATGTTAAGGGTTCAAGTATGAGGGAAACGACGGTGTTCGGACGATAAGACAGTAAGTGACATGAAAAATATAGGATCCTTTCACATGAAGTGTCAGCAAAGGATCCTTGGAATCAGGTGGCATGACTTTGTCCATAACTCTGAGGTCTCTTTACGCACTGGTCTCGCACCTGTGTCTGACCAGATTACCAGAGGTCACAATGCCATATTCAGACATATGGCAAGATTGCTAGATAACATTCCCGCACACCAGGTCATGTTACGCCAAGTCGAGCTATCGGTCGGTCGACCCCCAGACCCGACGTGGAAACGTCCACCAGGTCGACCACGTACCAAATGTACCAACCAACTCTGCCGCAATAACAACAATGTTCCCATTGCGACTCTGTGGAGGCAAGCTATTGGTCGCGGTCACTCGAGAGCGACGCTACGGTCCGAGCCGACTACGCGTTAACGACGACGACGACGACGACAGTAAGGTTAATGTTCCTGAGATTGTCAGACAGTGAACTCATGACACACTGCAGACCGATACAGACCAGAATGTCGTCAGGAGGCAGAATTCCTCTCAGCTCAGATACAGATAGCTGGACCTGGGCGCTGGTGATGTCAACCGCTGCACAGCACAACAGCATCATAGCATCATGAAACTAGACAGACCTCACGCGACGTTGCACTGGCTACTTCAGCAACGTTTAGTCCGTGTCCTTCAACTCTGATCATGACCTCCAAATTTTGTCTAGACATGATCGAGGTTCTTCAGTGCACTGACACTGTCAGAAGAACATCCGGCCTGTAAAAACTGAGTGATAAGGTGTTGGTGTGGTTATCTGCCTGGAGCGAGGTGCAGACTGTTTGCATATGGTTCAGCTGCTGCCACTGCATCCCAAAACCCCATCATCTCTTGCCTCGTTAAAATCCAGACTGGTTTTTAGTTTTCTGGTACCGGCTTACCGTATCTGTACACTATGCAGTCATTGGTGGTGAAACCAGTCCCGCAGTGGAACTGATGGGCAGAGCCCAAGCTGATGTTACACAAATTATAGGCCTATGCTGCAATGACGTTCTCCGAAAAAAGCAAAACAACTTGTCAGCTTAAAACTTTCCTTTTCTGCAAACCTTTCCACTGCAGCATTCTTTTTCTTCTTCAGGACTGACTACATGATTCCCCAGAATTTTACTGTTACACTTTTTAGTTGTTGGTTCCGTGCGGTAGATTAAGCTGACTGATGTCGGCTTTTGAGCGCACATTAAAATAGCATCTCGTATCGTATCGCATCGTATCGTAATTTAGCATTACAGACAGCATTATGCTTGGTGATGAAAGGCGAGAGGGGTGCTTGTCCCCCCCGTTAATCTGCCATCATGCTCTGCACGGCACAGCTCCCCGCTATCTCTCTGAAGAACTGTGCTATGTCGCTGACATGCCGGCGAGAGGTCGTCGACCTCCAGTCTGCTGGATGTCCGACCGTCACGCCGCGCTACTGTTGCTGACCGTTCATTTGCCACAGCCGCATGTCCCGGGATCTGGAACGGTCTTCCTGATGATGTTACGTCTGCCACATCTTTACCAACATTTTGGCGAAAAATTAAAGCACTCTTATTTCGACAATCTTACCCGGACATTATTCTGTGATTGTCTCTGTCATCTGCTACAGTGTACCTTGCAGTTTTTTTTTACTTAGGCCACTATAACTACACTATTATTAATACTACTAGACCCGTTCAACAGCCTCTTTTCCAGGACAACCTCGGTAAGCCGGTACCAGAAAAGTAAAACCAGTCTGGATTTAAATGAGGCAAGAGACGATGGGGTTATGGAATGGCAGTGGCATCAGCTGGGCCATATGCAAACAATCTGCACCTCGCTCCAGACAGATAACCACACCAACACCTCATCACTCAGTTTCTACAGGCCGGATGCTCTTCATGACGTCCAACCAACAGCGTCAAAGCACTGAAGGCAAGTTGGCCACTGTAAATGGTTTTATACTGTAGCGTAACGTGCAGTGAGTTGCAGCGGTCAATGCAGTGCGAGCTGGAATCTCACACGGGTCGACGGCGATGTCGTGGCACTGAAGTCGTTCGTCGACGGTGATCGGCAGATCGTCGAGAAAACTCAGCTTCTTGAGCGAGTCAATCGTGTACGCACGGTACGCTGGTACCAACTGTGGCCACACAACAGCATCTTATGGACGATGACTTTCTAATACGAATGCTACACACACACACACACACACACACACACGGCCCTTTTCCGGGACTACCCCGGTAAGCCGGTACCAGAAAGGTAAAACCAATCTGGATTTTACTGGAGCAAGAGACAGTGAGTGGCAGTGGCATCAGCTGGGACATATGCAAGTCTGCAACTCGCTCCAGACAGATAACCACACCAGCACCCCACCACTCAGTTTTTACAGGCCGGATGCCCTTCCTGCCGCCCAACCAACAGTGTCAAAGCACTGAAGGCACGAATGTTATACAAAGGTTCGTATTAGTGACTTGTATTAATCGTTCATCGATGTTCTATTTTTTTGCATATTGTACTTGTGTTTTGTTTGAGTTGCGCTTGACAACTTGTAAATAAACGAATATTTGACACGATGTTGATGATGATGATGATAAGTATCAACATCGCTATTGGCACTGCCCGTGTTGTATGCGTGTCCGTCCGTCTGTCTGTCTGTCCCATTCGCCCGCTGCAGCAGCGTGCGGCGGGTTTGCTGCTGTGGGCACGGCGGGCAGGAGATATCGATCGATTGCTGCATGGCCGGCGCCGCAGCAGCACGGGGCCACAGCACGGCGAGCCGCAGAAGATGCGGGCAGTGCCACTTTTTCAGCATATGTAGGTAGCTGAACACGCACTTGTTATAGCTTATCATACAATATGGTAAAGGTGAATCACGCCACATCCCTTACAGGAATGCAGGTGCCTATCTCGTTTTTTATGCCTTGAGTGTGTAATTACATGGCCAGTGCGACGCCAGACCTACGGTTACCTTCCCAGCCGCAGGGCATCATTGCCCTTTGACCAATACCAAATTATACTGTCTGGTAACTGAGGCATATGTTTGTGAACAACTGGTCTGAAGTAATAACTAATGTAATAAGTAATGGTCGGGAGTCGAATATGCAACCGAAGAGTCACGAGTCACACATATCTCATAATTCCTGCTGTCAACGTCGACTCACGTCCTGCCGAGTTACATAACGTTAACGAGTGGGCACTTGCTAATAACCTAAAACTTAATTTGACAAAAAGCCAAGAAATTATTT
>Ga0126327_10000300_pt1 | contig 11278 bp, 6 predicted proteins | sample InaspJWI30metaG_FD_101392 | JGI IMG/M metagenome (GOLD analysis project Ga0126327, IMG submission 101392) | Marine gutless worms symbiont microbial communities from Oahu, Hawaii - Inanidrilus sp. 1 OAHU.JWI-30 metaG | ecosystem: Host-associated > Annelida > Digestive system > Unclassified... | reverse complement strand
CGGATATCCGCGAGGACAAGGTGGCTGAAATCAAAGAAAAAATCGACAACGGCACCTATACCGTCGATGGCCAGAAAGCTGCGACCAACCTGCTGGCCGAGTCATTCATTAACGAACTCGTTTAGCCGACAATTCTGACAACCGGACGGGCATGCACATTGGTGTATGCCCGTTTCTTTTCTACAAGATGTGGTAGCACGCATGCAGCCAGCTACGACATGTCGCCACCCAGTCACAATTTTCACTTGACCCGCATCTGAAAATGGCCTATAAAACACCAAATAGCTCTAAATTATGCCTAATTATACGCTATTTGGCCCACATTGCAGTTAATATTTGTGCACTTAAAGATAATTGCATGGATATAGAGCACCTGCTGGGTAACAGTGTTGGCGCAGCCATTGGGCCACAGTCCGGCCGAGATCTTTGATCTTATGGTTCGGACAAACTCAGTCCCGCCTTTCATGTTCATTGGATCCACAAGTGGTTGTTATGGGAATAGATACGACATACAGTCTTGTACCTGTGCTCCGGTCCCCTACCCGGCCTGTCACCAGAATCGCGGAGCCTTCTTTCCCCAAACAACGTCAACGCTACCAACCGCAATCCAGCGGCATTCCAACCTTGACGCGTCGACCCGGGTTACCTTTGGGCACCTATAACCGGGCATCTGAAATGACGTATGCAGCCACTGACACATCCGGAAGAATCGTAAACATCTATGCTTGATTTTCCAGGCCCTGAACCCCTGACATACCCAATTCCGCTGAACTGACCTGCTCCACTTACCGCCTGTATTGTTGCCGCGGCTTGATTTTTCCCCAATACGTACTAAATTGATTTAATACAACTAATAATAGTTACCATTAAGTAGCGAGGCTCAGCATGAAACATCTGCTCAGGTGCCTGCTGATAGCTCTGGTACTCTCCTTTCATACATCCGTTTATGCCAGTTCAGCCCAACGGGGCCTTTCTGTGGAATTGAATCAGGCCGCCGGCTCCTGGGGCAATTACCATGCCCTGATTATTGGGATCAATCAGTATAAGCTGTGGCCCCGGCTGCAGACAGCCGTCAAGGACGCCACTGTCATCCGTGACACCCTTGTGTCACGCTACGGCTTTCCCGAAAAGAACGTGATCCTGCGTACAGACAAAACGGCCAGCCGCCTGCAGATCACCCGCGACCTGCGCTACCTGGCCCATTCCATGCGGCCGGACGATAACCTGCTCATCTACTATGCCGGCCACGGCCAGCTGGATGACCTGACCGGTGACGGCTACTGGGTGCCGGCCGAAGGGGCCATGAAGGACCCCGCCACCTGGGTGGCCAATTCCTATATCAAAGCGATCCTCAGCAGTGAGAAAGTCCAGGCCAAGAACGTGGTGGTGATCGCCGACTCGTGCTACAGCGGCTCCATGCTGCGCGGCGGGCCGTCGCTCATGTCCATGGACGACCAGCGCTACCGTGAAAAACTGGCTGAAAAGGCTTCCCTGCGTTCGCGCCAGGTGATCTCTTCCGGCGGGGTCGAGCCGGTGGCCGATGGCGGCGCCGAAGGCCACAGCTTGTTTGCCTTCTACCTGATCGATGCCCTGCGCAAAAACGACCGCGAGGTCATCGACTTGGAGAACCTATTTCACACCAAGGTCTGGAAACCGGTCACCGAAATCGGCGACCAGCGCCCCAATGTGGGCCGCTTGAAGACCCCCATGGATCAGGATGGCCAGTTCGTGCTCTACAACGCGGCCTGGGCCCGGGAGCAGCAGGCCCACCGGGCTGCGGTGGAAGCCGAAAAGCAAAAGCAACTGCGGGCAGAGCAGAAGGCAGCCGTGGCTTCCGCTGAGCTGGAGCTCCAGCGCCAACGAATCGAAATGGAGAAACAGAAGCTGGCTCTTGAAAAAGAACAACTTGCCCGCGAAAGGGTCCTGGAGAAGCAGCAGCGTGAACTGGAGAAGCAAAGGCAGGAATTCGAATATGCAAAACTTCAAGCCCGCCTGGAGGCCCTGGAGCAGCAAAAAAAAGCGAGCGAAAAGGCTTCAGGCCAAAGCGTTAATACCAACCACATGTTGGCTGCAGTCTCACCGACCACTCGCAAACCATCCCTTGCACCGAAGGGAATCTACAAAATGGCCATCTTCCCATTCAAGTATTACACCCCAGACTGGGGCGAAGGGGATGTAAAACGTTTTGAGCAGCAAAGTGTTAATAAAATTGCTTCCAAGGCAGCATACGACAGCAGGCTGATTTTGAGATACAGTTATGCTCCCATAGATGGCGTTTCAGATGATGTTCTCATGCTTGACAAAGTCCTTAAAAACCAGAAGCTAGAAATTTGGAAAAAGAAGACAATCTTTTCCGCCAACGAGCCGGACTTGGAAGAAATCCGACGGGTCGGCCGTCTAATCAAGGCCAACCCCATTGTGACGGGAACCGGGGATATCGGTCAAGGCAAAATGGTTTATTATCTATATGACATTGAGAAGGACCGCCTCTACTCAAAAAAAATCCAAACTTACTGGAATACGATTCCAGATGTAGCCCAAAAAAGCATTGCTGAGCTCATAAATAAATTTGTTGCTGATCAATAATTTGTGACAAAAACTATCAATGGGAAATAAATATTAGCTACGATGAATGATATCAGTCCAAATCCAAATACGGGAGGATTGGCCACGCTATCTCGTTTTGTGGTTTTACTAGCACTACTTCCCGCCATGATCACAGGCACTGCTTTCGGGCAGAATGCGCAGCGGGGACTCGCCGTGATGCCGGAGCTGAATAAAGCCGGAAATTGGGGCCAATACCACGCCCTGATTATCGGGATCAACGACTACGAACGGTGGCCCCGGCTGCAGACGGCGGTCAAAGATGCCACTGTCCTGCGGGACCTTTTGGTATCACGCTATGGCTTTGACAACAAAAATGTGATCTTGCGTACGGACCGCAAAGCCAGTCGAAGGCAGATCAACCGCGACCTGCGCTACCTGGCCCAGTCCATGCAGCCGGATGACAACCTGCTGATCTACTATGCCGGTCACGGCCAATTGGATGATCTCACCGGTGACGGCTACTGGGTCCCGGCCGAAGGGGCCATGAAGGACCCCAGTACCTGGGTGGCCAATTCCTACATTAAAGCGATTCTCAGCAGCGAAAAAGTGGAGGCCAAAAATGTGGTGGTCATCGCCGACTCGTGCTACAGCGGCTCCATGCTGCGCGGTGGGCCGTCGCTGATGTCCATGGATGACCAGCGCTACCGCGAAAAGCTGGCTGAAAAGGCTTCCCTGCGTTCGCGCCAGGTAATCTCTTCCGGAGGCGTGGAACCGGTCGCCGACGGCGGGGCTGAAGGGCACAGCCTGTTTGCTTTTTATCTTATCAATGCGCTTCGCAAAAACAACCGTGAAGTGATCGACCTGGAAAACTTATTCCACACCAAGGTCTGGAAACCGGTCACCGAGATCGGCGACCAGCGGCCCAATGTGGGCCGATTGAAGACTCCGATGGACCAGGACGGCCAGTTCGTGCTTTACAACGCGGCCTGGGCCCGGGAACAGCAGGCCCGCGTGGCCGCAGCCGAAGCCGAAAAACAAAAGCAGCTCCAGGCCCGGCAGAAGGCCGCTGTTGCTTCGGCAGAACTGGAGCTCCAGCGCCAACGGATCGAAATGGAAAAGCAGAAACTGGCGCTTGAGAAAGAGCAATTGGCCCAGCAAAAAGCCCTGGAGATGGAGCGCCTGAAGATAGAAAGGCAAAAGCAGGAGATCGAGTATGCCAAATTGCAGGCGCGTCTCAGCGAAATGGAAGCCAGACAGATAGCCAACGAAAAGATGGCCGGCTGCGGCAGCGGCGAAAATCAGCAGTTACTGGCCGCGGTGTCTCCGGCGACAAAAAAGCCGCCCCGGGCGCCGGAAGGCAGTTACCAGCTGGCCATCTTTCCTCTTAAATACTTCACTTCTGACTATGCCAGTGAACATGTTGCTGGATTTGAAAGGGAGACTCTAAAGGGCATTGCCGATCTCGCCGCGCATGATGAGAGACTGACGCTGAAATTCAGCTACGAATCGATTGAGGGCAGTATCACCGAGATCAGCGTTCTTAGCGATATCCTGACAAGCCGAAAACTTGACGTTTGGGAAAAGAAATCGATCTTTTCCAAAATGGAACCAAACTGGGAGAAAATTCGGAAAATAGATAGAGAAATCGGCGCAAATCCTATCGTGACCGGAATTGTAGATGTTGGGGTGGGGAACTTGACCTTCTACGTCTATGACACGGAAAAGGACCGGCTGTATACAAAGAAGACTGAGGAGGCATATTGGCAAGTTGTACCTCAGGTGGCGAAAGAAATGGTGAAAGGCCTCACAAGAGAATTCTTGATGAATCGTTAAGGTTTGTCGGTTTTTGAAATGTATCGGCAAACAGCTTTACATATGTGCATACACAATTGAAACCATGCAGTCCCACTGGCTTCTCGAAACGGAACTATCCCCATTAGATCGACTTCGTAGTTTGGACTGATATACCTTGGAGGTATAGTATGGGCACCTTTCGTTACCATCTCGTACTACTTTTTATTGTATGTCTACTTTCTCCGCTCTTGGCTACGGCTTCACAACGCGGTGTTGCAGTCCTGCCGGATATCAAAAAGGCCGGTAGCTGGGGGAAGTATCATGCCCTGATCATCGGCATCAACGATTATCAGAAATGGCCGCGGCTGCAGACGGCGGTCAAAGACGCCACCGTTCTGCGGGATCTGTTGGTGACCCGCTACGGTTTCGATAAAAAGAATGTCATCCTGCGTACCGATAAAGCAGCCAGCCGCATCCGGATCAACCGCGACCTGCGCTATCTGGCCCAGTCCATGCGCCCTGAAGACAACCTCCTGGTCTATTATGCCGGTCACGGCCAGCTGGATGATTTTACCGGCGACGGCTACTGGGTGCCCGCCGAGGGCGCCCTGAAGGATCCCAGCACCTGGGTGGCCAACTCCTATATAAAAGCGGTCCTCAGCTCAGAGAAGCTGCAGGCCAAGAACGTGGTGGTCATCGCCGACTCGTGCTACAGCGGCTCCATGCTGCGCGGCGGGCCATCGCTCATGTCCCTGGACGACCAGCGCTATCACGAGAAACTGGCTGAAAAGGCTTCCCTCCGCTCACGACAGGTTATCTCCTCCGGTGGGGTCGAGCCAGTCGCCGACGGCGGAGCTGAGGGCCACAGCCTGTTTGCCTATTACCTCATTGACGCCCTGCGCAAGAACAAACGCGAAGTGATCGACCTGGAGAACCTGTTTCACACCCGGGTTTGGAAGCCGGTCACTGAGATCGGCGACCAGCGGCCAAATGTGGGCCGGCTGAGAACCCCCATGGACCAGGACGGCCAGTTCGTCCTCTATAATGCCGCCTGGGCTCGCCAGCAGGCAGAAAAGCAGGCCGCCATAGAGGCCCAAAAAGAGCAGCAAGCCGCACTGGAGGCCCAAAAGCAAGCTGCGGCCCAAAAGAAGGCTGCCGTGGCTGCCGCCGAAATGGAGCTGCAACGCCAGCGCTTTGAGCTGGAAAAACAGAAGTTGGCCAATGAACGCGACCAAAGAGCCATCGAGATGGAGCGGCTCAAACTTGAGAAACAAAAACAGGAAATTGAATACGCAAAACTCCAGGCCCGACTGGCGGAAATGGAAACCAAGCGCCAAAAGACCGAACAGCAAACTACCGCCATATCGCCCGAAACGCCTCCCCTGCATGCTGCTGTCAATCGGAAAACTCCAGATAGAAAACAAGCAACAGACGACAGACTCCGGCTGGCGCTATTTCCCGTGAAAGTCCGCCTCGACTCCGACAGGTTTGGAGGGAAGAAGAAATACGAAGAAGATGTGATTAGAGCTGTCGCGTCTATAAGTCAGGATGATGAACGGTTAAATTTTACACACACCTTTCGTGAGATTGCAGGCGTAACCGACAAATCCATCAGTTTTGCAGATCTTGTCAGAGACGAGAGTCAGACATGGAACAAGGCTTCTGTCTTTTCCTCTCTCGCTCCCAATTGGGAAAAGGTCAAAGCCGTAAGCCGGAAACTTGATACCGACCTTTCCGTATTGGTATTTTATGAATGATGGGTAGACGCAAACGTTGATGTTTACCTGTATGACCACAAGCGTCAGAAAACCTTCTCAAGGATCAAGAAGCCGGTCAACCAATTTGATCTTTCCGAGTCAGTTGAGATTATTCTGCGTCAAACGATAAAAGACTATTTTAAATCTCTATAAATGATTGCTGCATTCTCCCTCCGCGCTATTTCCCCCAGTGCCACCTTGCCTTTTCACCCCAATTTGTAATATATAGGGCATGTCATCATGGGCATCAAAAACCAGCGTAGGCTGATCGTTACAGGGATGGAACGGTCAGATAAGCTTTTACGCGGCCCACTGCGGTATTCACAGTAGTGCGATTGAACTGCACCGTCTGGCTGCGGTTGCCAAACGCAGGCTATGATAACCCGGCCGGTCTCCGGGCACAAACTTTTGACAGCAATTCATGGCAATAAGGAAGCCGTATATGCCGGATTCTTTGCCCGACCACGTAATATCCTTCCAAAATCTTTTTGAAACCATGACCCAGGCAGTGGTCTACCAGGACGCCGCCGGAAAAATTATTGCCGCCAATCAGGCCGCCGAGTCGATTCTGGGGCTGAATCGCGACGGGTTGACCGGCCGGACATCACATGACCCGCGCTGGAAGGCCATCCATCCCAATGGTTCCGAGTTTACCGGTACCGAACACCCGGCCATGGTAGCCCTGAAAACAGGTAAGGCCGCAAATAATATCGTGATGGGAATCTTCAACCCCACCACGGACGCCTATCGCTGGATAAAAGTGGATGCCATCCCGGAATTTCGCGACGGTGAGCCGCAGCCCTACCAAGTCTACTCGATCTTCGAGGACATTTCGGACAAAATCAAGATTGAGGCGGAACTGCGTGAAAGCGAGGACAGGTATGCATCCCTTTTCCACAGCTCACAGGATGCCATCTTCATTCATGACCTCGAAGGCCGCATCATAGACGCGAATCAAAAAGTGTTGTCACTCTTTGGCTACACCCTATCTGAAATTCAAATGCTCATAATAAGCGAGCTCCATCCGGCCACGGCGATGGAGAAATCAAAATGGGCGTTCGAAACTATTCAGCGGGAGGGCTCTGTCCTCTTTGAGACCGATTTTCTGAAAAAAGACGGACAGGTATTCCGGGGCGAGGTAGCCTCAAGCCTTTTTGAGATCGGCGGCCGGACGGCCATTCAGGGCATCGTTCGTGATATCACCGACCGTAAAGAGGCGGCCGAGGCACTCCAGGCCTCCAATGAACGGTTTATAACGGTATTGAACAGCATCGATGCAACCATCTACGTGGCTGACCTGAAATCATATGAAATCATATTTGCCAACGACCGCATGAAGCAGACCTATGGCCGGGATGTCACAGGTGAGATCTGTTACGAGGTTTTCCGCGACAGGACGACGCCGTGCCCGCACTGCACCAACGATCAGCTGGTTGATGAACATGGCAAGCCCACCGGCGTTTGCGTCTGGCAAGCTGAAAATCCGGTGGTAAACAAGTGGTACATAAACTACGACCGCGCTATCAGGTGGAATGACGGCCGCCTGGTCAGATTGCAGATAGCCGTAGACATCACCCACCTTAAAAAGGTTGAACGCCAGCTGCAGCAGGCCCAGAAATTCGAAGCACTCGGCACGCTGGCCGGCGGCATCGCCCACCAGTTCAACAATATCCTGGGTGGGTTCACTGGATACCTCGATCTGCTGGCCATGCACCTCCCCCAGGATGATAAAGTTATCAAGTATGTCGGCCGGATGAAATCGGCGGCCATGCGAATGACCCAGCTGACCACGCAGCTGGTGGCCTATGCCCGCGGCGGCAAATATCGAGCCAAGAATGCACCATTGAGCGAACTGATCCGTGAGGCTTTTCCCCTGGCCCGGTACGCTTTGTCTCCCCGGCTGAGGGTGGAGCTGGATCTGCCGCACGAAAGCTGGCAGGTGACGGCCGACCCGACCCAGATGCAGCTCGTGCTCTCTTCTTTGCTCGTGAACGCATCCGAAGCCATCACTGAAGAAACAGGCCATATCCAGGTTGAATGCCGGAATGAATCCGTCGATGAGAACACGGCCGCCGACCGCCCGGGACTGACACCCGGCAGCTTTGCCGTGCTGACCGTCAAAGACAACGGTACCGGCATGGACCAGGAGACGTTATCCCGGATATTTGAACCTTTTTATACGACCAAGTTCGAAGGGCGCGGTCTGGGAATGGCGGCGGTATATGGGATTGTCAAAAACCACAACGGTTGGATTACGGTAAATTCGGAACCAGGCACCGGCACACAGGTCGAGATCTATCTGCCCGCGCAGGAGACGCCCACCTGACCCCGGGCAAGGCGGGTACATTATCTGGCGAACTTGATAGCAAAAGGCCGCTATCTCAATGGTGATTGACAACCGACAGAAGGTAATGCTCGGCCACCTGCAATGTTTGGATCGACAACCCGCTAATCGGCAGCCCGCCATGCAGTATGTCCGGGCCGGACACATCCACCCGCTTCAGGCTCTCACCAAAACCGGATTTGATAAATTTCAGATAGGCTTCCTTGCGGGTCCAGATTCGAAAGGCCCGTTCCAGTGAATCTCCGGCGGCAGCTGCCTCGCGTTCGGTAAAAGCCACCCGCTTTACCTCCTCCAGCCCGGAGGGGTCCATGTGCTCGATGTCCAGCCCCATCCGTTTACCGGCTGCTTGGGAAATACCGGCGGCCGCAAAATCCCCGGCATGTGAAATGGAGATACTGATCGCATCCCGGCCGACCAGGTAAGGCGCACCCCTGGGTTCATAGGCCACGCTGACACGCCGGGGCTGACCGGCACCCGGCAGGACCTGCGCAGCCAGGGTTTTCAGTGCGTGGCGGCCGCCAAGCCACTCCACCTGCTTTTTTAACGTCTTAAAACCGTTGAGCTGTCTTAATTCTGCGCGCGTCAGGAAATCAGCAAGACAGGCACCACCTGCCAGTTCTCGGCCGGGCAGCGTCTGGTAATCATCCACTGGTACAGAAGGAAGGTACTGACGTACTATATCCGCAAGCGCGACCAGGCAGACATAAATACCGGCCGCGTTTTCTGCAAGCCGGTAAATGCCGGGACCGGCCAGAAACCGGTCCCCGCGCTGCATTTCGATGACCGCCATTTGTCAGGACGCTTTCTCCAGGGTTGTCGGCTGCAGCAGATCAAGAATCTGGTACTGCTTGGCCAGCGTGTCGATTTTTACCATTTCGAACTTGGCTATCCTTATAAACAGGCGGCCGGCCGTATCTACGAGATCCAGCTGATATTCATTGGTTTTATCAAGTGCCTGCGTTTTGCGGGTAATGCACAGGTACGCCGCCCCCCTGACAAGCGGCTTGAACAGGGTCATGGTCCCGATCCGATAGGGCAGGACAATCACGTTGGTACTCATCACTTCCAGCATGCCCCCGGTCTGGAACATGGCGTCCACTACCGCTACGTCGGTGATAAACTCCGGAAATGCCTCACCTTTGAAAAAAGGCCGGGTGCTCTCATTCTGGATCCGGGTGACCAACTCATCCGGGGTGAAGCTCTCGATAGCGGTCACCGTCCGGAAAACGCCGTCCATAAACAAGCGCGCCGGATGATACAGCAGTTCCTGCAGATTGCCATCATAGTGCACCGGATGAAACTCCGGCAGGTCGATGGTCAACGGTGCGGGCCTTTGCGCGGCAAAGACATATTGCCCCTGGTAATGCCGGGTTTCATCTCCAACCACGACCCCCTCCCGGTTTTTAAAACGGGATGAGATAGCGCAATCTACCCGGTCGGGAGTGGTCGGGGATAGGGAGGCCGCCACCTCGATATCTTTGGGCCGCCCCTTGAGGATTTTGATGCCGTACGGAATGGCAAAATCCTGCAACTTCACCAGGTGACGCTCCGGATCGACCAGGCTGGCCGCCGCTTCGGCCATGGTTTCGATACCGGTGGCTCCCAGGAAAATCGGTATGTCCTCACGACTGTGGTCCAGCAAGAACAGGTCTCGCTTCAGATCCAGCTGCCGCTGGTAGACTGCTGCAGTCGCCTCCCGGCTGAATTCACGATCAAGAAACGGAGCCAGGGGTGCGGGTTCGGCCGGCGATTCTCCGAACAGTAAACCATCGGGATCAAAAGCGTGGTCGGCACCCGTGAACACGGTTTCCAGGGCTTTATCATCGGCGAGTTCCGCCAGGAAAAAGTCAATCCCCCGGGCCAGCGGCAGGAACGTCAGCCCTCTCTCCGTGAGCACTTTCTTGATTGTTTCAGCCGTGGCCATACCGGCCCCTTCCCAGGCCGTCCAGCTCATCACCTTGAAGACTTTTTCGGGGTGTTTTTGCTTCGCACGTAGCACCAGTTTTCCCAGCATGTCATTGGCCCCGGTGTAATCCACCTGGCCCTCATTGCCGAAACGGGCGGTGACCGAGGAGAAAGCTATGAAAAACCGGTAGTCTCTTTCCCGGAGAGCGGTAAAAAGATTGAGCGCCCCCAGTATCTTGGTATTGAACACCAGGTCAAAGGATGTCTGGGCCTTTTTGGGTATGAACTGGCTCTGCTCCACCCCGGCGGCGTGAATGACTCCGTCGATGCGGTCGTAACCTTCGAGTACCGCGGTGACCGCCGCAGCATCGGTCACATCGACCGCGTGGTAATCCACCTTCAAACCGCCTGACCGCAGCTGCTCCAGGTTTGCTATGGTTTGTTTCAAACCGGATATGCGGGCGGCAGCCTGCTTGATCTCCAGCGGCCGGGCCCCCGGCATCTGTTTCTTCATCTCGCCAAGGATAAAGGTCTCATCGACGGCTTCCGGCAAAAACAGGGCGTCCAGGGCATTGATATCGCTCCGGCCCAAGATCACAAGGTGGGCCGGATAGGTGGCCGCCAGGTTTTTCAGGATCTCAAAGGTTATACCCCGGGCGCCCCCGGTTACCACGATCGTATCGCCCGTTTGAACATAAGGCGCCCTTTCAGCCGGCGGGCAGGCTTTGAGGGTAAGTGCAAACCGCCGGGAACCCAAGCGGCCGGCCTCGACACGGGTATCCGACCCGGTGAGCTCTTCGATAAACCGGGTCGCGATAGTCTGCGGTCCGGCTTCAAAATCGGCGCCGAAAAAATCCACGACTTTGACACGCGTCGCACTCAACTCTTTGGCCGCGGTTTTCAGCATCCCCGCGATCCCGGCCATGGCCGG
>Ga0126327_10000299_pt1 | contig 11329 bp, 12 predicted proteins | sample InaspJWI30metaG_FD_101392 | JGI IMG/M metagenome (GOLD analysis project Ga0126327, IMG submission 101392) | Marine gutless worms symbiont microbial communities from Oahu, Hawaii - Inanidrilus sp. 1 OAHU.JWI-30 metaG | ecosystem: Host-associated > Annelida > Digestive system > Unclassified... | reverse complement strand
TCGTGTTATAATAATGTTGTTTCGCGGGATATGCAACTAGAAATAAGTCTGCGTTAAGCCTCCTCCGTCGGCTGTATACATAACGCTACCCGCATTCGCTGCTGAGCGCCGGTGCTGCAGCACGGCGCCCGCAGCTATTGGTCGATATCTGCTGCAGACGCCGGCGCTCAGCAGCCCGCCGGCCGTCGTTGCTGATGTCGATCGCCGGGACAGACGGACGGACTGACGCCCTACCGTTACATAGACCCTGCTCCGCACACCATGCGGGTAACATTAATGAAGACGCTTTAACACATCGAGACCTCTTTGAAGTTTTCGAGGATGCGGTCCAGCGCCAAGTCGGTGCTGCCCTCGTTGGGCGCCGAACCGTAGACGGCGGTAATGTGCAGACCGTGGTTGGCGGCGAGCGTTCGTGCCTTGCTGAAGTCCCAGTCGTCTCGACCAATCATCGCGCAGCTTGTCTCGTAGCCGGACAGGTTCTCCAGCAGGTGCGACCGGTCCCATTTCTGCCGCCGTTCGAAAATAATAAGCAAAATTTATTCTCATAATGTGAAAACATACAGTGTGTCCCAATAAAAAGGGAGACACCAAACTCACGGCAGTAACTCTGTCAAATTTTAGTCGATTTTTAAATGTTTAACTGGCAGATTTTCTCGGAAATTTGCAATAAAGTGATTATGAAAGATCCCACTACGCCTTGCATATGTTGCCACACTACCTGGTGAAAACATTTGGTACCAGAAACTGCCATGTTTACGAAACGAGTAACACCATCTGGCATGAAAGACTCAAACTGTCATGTAAGATTCAACCATCTAAAGGTAGTCGTTGAAAAAAATACTGTCTGGGGATGGCACACCCTCGCCGGCTCGCCGGCACATCTAGGGCATGTTTCTGTTGAATCTAAACCAAAAGCTAACTGAAGCTATGCAATCAGTGAACATGCATGTCAATGAAAATTAATAAAAGCTGCTCGAGAGAAGTTCTTTTAACAACCACACAGTTGACAAGTAAAAAAGGTAAAGGTAGAGCGTATAGAGTTCCGGAGCTGATCCCGGTTCTTGGCAGTCAGTCTGCAGGTGATGTGAGTCATAAACCCGGCGGTAGGCTGCCATTACTTTCCGCCAGGCCTGCAGTTACCCCCGCAAACCTTAAGAGGGCTGCTACCAGTTTGATTGCTTGGTGAACAGAGGCACGATGGGTGTAAACAGTTTGACTGTTACCCGACAGCGTTGTGACTGCGATTTGAACCCGGGCCCTTCTGCGCCTGAGTCCAGCACGTTAACCAGTCGGCTACCGAGCCACCCATTGACAAGTAATCATCAGTAATCAAACATACGTTTCCCGTGTGTCTCTCGGTTACTAAATATTGCTCCGGTGTGAAAGCCAAAGCGTTCTGTTCTCCTGCACGTAAAACAAACATCAACGAACGTAACAAACGCAGCCAAATAACTTCGCACTTCCTTGTGTGTCTGTCCGTCTGTCTAGCTCTGTGTCAAAAGACGGTATTGTAGAGAAACGGCTGAAACGACGTTCGAGCTGAGCTCCTTTTGGCATAAAGTTCTGGAAGGGAATTAGATCCCCAAAAGTAAAAATATTTCCCGTGAAAGTTTATCCCAATTTTGGACCTGGATAAATATTTTCCACGGTACGTCGACAGTCGCAGGCGTTGTCAACTTAGTTCGAATGACGAGTGACGACTGTCTGTCATCGCCAGTTTATTACACTGAGCGTCTACCTGTGTGCATGGGCATGACACAGCGCATCGCCCTAACGCTCGTCTGCCACCGCCGACAATTATTCGAACGGCACTGAAGGCAATAGGATAAACAGAACAGGGCCGGATTTAGCTGGTGGGGGCCTAGGGCCCAGCTGAGTAAAAGTTGGGCCTAACTAAAACGATCATCAACAATGCGCGACAACTAAGTCGTAGTCTCGTAGGCATCTGTCATTAGCGAGAGATAAAATATGAACGGTTCGGTGGGAGGGCGGGCCTCTGTTGGTAGGAGGCCTGGGGACCAGCTGGGCCCCTTAAATCCGGCCCTGAAACAGAATACGTCCAAACTGATTCCATCAGTAGTCCATGAGTCACGATGGGGGGGGGGCGAAAAGAATAAGATTATGTCGCAATGTGTAAAGTATTTACTGATAGGCCACATCTCATGTTTAAAAAATTATTATGCAAAATTTACTTTTTCGCAGCGGCCTTATTAACAATAGGCGACACGCAATGTATTCACTCCATGAATAAACACAGCAACACAGTAATTATGCTAAAAAATTTCTCACAACAAATATAATACCGCTAATTATTCATTCGCCATAATAAAGAAGTAGGCTATAGGTTGATCTAATTGCTGCAGCAATAGACTTATCTATTGTCAGTACTGTCAAAAATGAAATGCGCAGATGTTAATGAAATAATTTTATGCCAGAATGAAACAAAATAAAAGTCAGCAGACCTTCTATGTTTTCCTCTGGTTCTTCATACTCGTAATTATTGTGACCGCGTGACCTATGTTACATTCGACGACAAACAATAAACAAGCGGTCAAAGAATTTCGACGAAAGGCCGCATCGCCCCCGCATTTGTCACACATGAGGCGGATGAATCCATTCTGAAGCCTCGCTTTCGCTGCGATACGCTGTCCCCTGCGTACAAGTCTGCAGCCCCGTGCTACCGCGCCGTTTACTGCATACACAGACTAATGCATTTCAATGGGGGGGGGGAAACAACCCACAAAATTACCCCTTCTCCTGGGGTGATCCGGGCACCCAACTAGTCCTAATACATGGTTCCCTGGGTCCACCCAAGGTAACTCGATCGGTTCAGTCATTTCTGTACGGCTCACGGTCGTGTCCAACAGGCAGACACACGGACAAACAGACCACCCTACATTCGTAGCAAGAGGCCGCACTTTGCACTCCGCGTGCATGCGATGCGATATATGCAGCATCGGCACCGTGCACCGCAACTGCATTTACCATGTCAGAACTAAAGATAATCGTATATTGACATGATGATAACGAAACGAGAATTTATACTGAGATTTGCGCAATATGTCCACTATACATGTACATGGTTTGTGTCCATTATCCTCAACTCATGCGCAGGGCTTAACTATTACCTAGCTATACAGATGCTGAAATTCCCTCAATCGTTCTTAACTGTTCACCTCCCCTGCCAAATTTCGTGGAACTCTGAGAAACCATTTTTTGGTAGAGCCACATACAGTGAGATCGAGTCAAAAATTTCACACACTTTAGGTTTTCTGGAAATTTTTCCCCGGCTGAGAATTTTAAAACAAAATTTTATGCCCTTATTGTACGTTGTTATCAACGCGAAACTACAGCATTTTATTCAACTACCTCTACATTTTGACAAAGTTATGCCGCGTTAAGCGGAATCATCTAGTGAATTTTTACATTTCACTAAAATGCGAGAAATGCAATATCCCTGAAATGGCATGAGTGACCTCCACAAAATCTGGCACGATGATGGAAGACATGTCTGTGAAGTGAGTGGCTGTTAAAAATTTCAATTTTAAAAATCCAGGATGGCGGACGGCCACCGCCTTCAAAGTCGAAAAATCACGTCATGGTGATTCAAAATAGGTCTCTCAAGCGAATCGGTCGTCCGCCATCTTGGACAAATTTCTTAACTGCAGGTTCTCTTGAGAACTCGTCCTGCATCCTTGTGCCAATGCCTAATGCCGCAGAGATCAGTCATACCGCTGCATGGTTGCAACGATATCACGATTTTTCGTGATTGCTTTTCGTCTTGTGTAATGTAAAAAAAACTTCGTCAAAGTTAGAGATAACTGGATGAAATTTGGTAGTTCAACGTAGATATAAACGTATAAGAGACATGCAAAATTTTGGTTAAAAATTCTTAGCCGTTGTGGAAAAATTTTTTCCGAAAACCTCTGGTGTAATATATTTGATTCACACTGTATACAGACTTGGACACATACATACATGTAGGCTTACATACAGTGACGGCGACCGCATTCTAAATTGTCTCGAGTCCTATTTGTGGCGAAGTGTAGGCTAACAATCGTCATTTATCATGTCACATTAAACGATGTCGCAAGAGAAATCGCAGTCGAGGCATCGCAAGTGCACAAAAAGAGCAACAGTTGGACAAGCGAAAGCCAACAGTACGAAGCCAATTTGGCAATTTCATGATTACCATAGGTAGACCTAGGCATGTGTAACAAAAATTGCCTATTCCGATGTGGCTCCATTAGGCAAACTACCGGCAGTTATCGGACAACGGCGAGTTGTCAACGTAGAAACTCGGCCAGTTAGTGCACCGTGCATCGGTTATTATTTCGTCATAAAGCACCGAGCCATTAATCGTAATTGGTTATGACAGCGACGGCGATATAGACAAGTCTGTGTGTTCAGCCTGCTACAGCGGCTGGAAACATGACACTGCTCGCATCTGCTGCTGACCGCCATGCTGCTATACATAGATACGGATCGAAAGGCGGCCGCGCCTGCTGCAGACGCGCCGTGCAGCAAACGATCGATATCGCCTGCCCGCGGGGCCCAAGGCAGCAAACCCGCCGCATGCTGCTGCAGCGGTCGATAGATAGGACAGACAGACGGACAGTCAGATAGACCCTGCTGTGCATTATTATGGCTATGCGAGCGATGTCGATGAATATCGAGCGTGGTGTGATGTGAGTTGTCTAACCCGGGGCTGAAGAGGCAGGTGACGACCGCTTTGCGACTGCATCCCGGACGAACGCTGCAGCCGAATCGTCGGGCGTTCCGGATCTGCGTGCACGACCACACAACACAGCGTGAAATCGCTGCGCGAAACAATCAACAGGTCCGTGCAATTAGCGGGCAGATTTGTCACGCCGCTGACAGCCGCGTCGTCGTCGTATTTCAATTTCATGTGAAATCCGCCGTCGCTAAGTGCGCATCAACTTAGCTTGCTGGCGGTCGAGGTCGAGGCCAATCAAGTACAGTTCATCGCACTGTCCCGCGCTCGGTCCAGATACATGTAAGTCGCGTCACCACTCAGCGAGTTACCAAGCAATCGTCATGCACGTGAGAGAATTTGTGGCTTGAGTAAGTTCTGTTCTGTTCTTTGGCCGTCCTCGATCCGAGGGTTGGCCACACCATGGACTTAGGCCTACTTTTTTCCATTTCTCTCTGTCCTCTGTCATTCTGATTGACTGTTCCACGGGGAGTCCTGTCCACATCTTGATGTTGTCCATCTAGACCGTGCGTGGTATTCCTTGTCTGCGTGCACCTGACATTGTTCCTTGCATTATCTCTTTCTTCAAGGTAACTCCCTCGTTTCCTTATGATGTGACCATAGTATGCTAACTTCCTTGCCTAGACAGTGTGTAACAGTTCCCTCTTTACTCCAGCTTTGTTAACAACCCACTTATTTGTTTTCTTTGTTGTCCACGAAACCCGCAGAATCTTTCTCAGTCCTTTCACATCAAAGGCGTCAAGGCGTGTTTCTTCCTTCTTTCTGAGAGTCCAGCTAAGTAAGTAAGTAATATTTATTCGCATAAAATATTATGTCAAGCGTAGGCCCTATGCGGCAGAGAGATAAGCGTAAATATAACAAAAATAAACTAATTACTGTAGAATTATAGAATATGCTGAACATAATGCAATAATGCAATATCAGATATTTGTTCCAACATAACTATTACAAAAATTTGAAGAGACAGTTTACAACAAAGTATTGCTTATGACAATAGTATGCTACTACAATGCAATCAGGTAATTGAAACTGATGCTTCTCTGTCGGGGAACACCACGGACAGATTAACTAAATCCGTAAAATTGTAAGTTATCTGGATTACACAAAATGGACAAAATCCTACATGATGCAGTGCACAACGTTGTCTCAGCTGTCAGCAAGCACTGCGAACCGTGCTCCTTATGTTAATGCTAATGAATGCATTGAATGTAAATATCGTTCCACGGTGTGCATCTTTATAGACAGCGGTGTGACCAACACAGAGACATACACAGACCACGCTACTACTCTATATGTAGCAATAGGCCGCATCTGTGCTACTTATGCGATGCGGCAAGGGGCCTACCTTCCGGACCGTTTCTTCCGAGGAACTCGGAGGCGCTTTTAGCGCTTTCCTTACTTTTCTGTTGTCGGTTTCGTACGGTAAATTAAGCTGGCTGTTCGTCATGTTTTCAGCCAACGTTAAAAGATTTCCTTTCTATCGTATCATATCGTACTGCGGTATCGCGAGACGTAGGTGTACATATAGGGTGACAGTGACGTAATTTCAATGCCAGCTGGCTTTCGCCGCCATCTTGTGGGTAAAACTCTGATAAATGTTTTCACTGTGATATCGCTGAAATACGCTTCGTTGGCGAGGTAGTGATGATACAGACATTTTCACAAACCAAGGGATGGAATATTATTTAAATATCACGATAAATCTTCGCCCCTTGACTCCACACATTATGCCGTGTTATACCCACAAAATGGCGATCGTATCGTGGCGATAGATCGTGTGACGTCACTTCACCCCGTGTATCTACCATGGTGTTGTAGGTCCTGTCTCTGGTCCATCGGTCCACCAAGCTGTGGATGTAGCCGTTGACGGCGTTGACGTCCGTGCCGCTGCCGTCCACGTTGTCGACGACGCCCGAGATCGTCTCGCCCTCCGGCGTGCGTCGGTCCACGCGTATCTCGCCCGTGTTCCGCAGCTGGCTGCAGTCGGCGTAGTGGCCCGACAGATCCACCAGGAAGTTAGTGTTGTCCCATTCCTGCCATTCACCAGCGACCAGCTAACTATCGCAGAATCGGCAATATTACCGTGTTGGCTTTGGTTTTATTTTTCCAAATTAGTTTAGTCTCTATTATGTCTTTTCGTATCATTTTTGAGTGTTTTATCGTGCGTGTCTGATCGCGTATTTTTATTGTTTATGCTGCATTCGTGCGTATTAAACTGATGATGATGATGATTGGTTGGTTGGTTGGTTGGCGGCGTGGCGTAGTGGCTAGCGGCGTTCGTCTCATGAACGAAGTTGACGCACGTCGGGCCTGGTTAGTACTGGGATGGGTGACAGTCTTCGGGCGGGTATACCATCTCGGTATGTAACCAGCCAACTAGGTCAACTAAGCCTTGCATGACTCCGGGGTCGCTAAATCGAGTACCAGCTTCGGTTGGGGTAAGGGCGGGAATGTCACCTATGCCGGGTGGCAGGTAACACTGTGTGATCCCGTATGACATGTGAGTTCTCGTAGCGGCGAGGCGTGTTGCGAACTGCTATACTCCGCTTACCTTTACCTTTTACTTTTACTCAGAGCAAACAGGATTAGCAGAACACGCCGCAGGTGATTCCGTAACTAACGAACCGAGTCACAGGAGTAAGCGCGAAAAATACAGCAATATGTTAGGCGCATAACGTGGCTGACGATTAAAAGTTTTCTTATCACATTTCTACTCCAGCTAGACTGGCAGGCATTAGACAGCGCTAAACAAGATTGCCGAAAGAAATATGGAAACAGGCCGAAGGCATGGGAGGATTTTTCGTGGGTAAACTAAAATGCGAAACCAGCCACTCTGGGTCATTGCCGACGGCAGTAGCAGTGGTGATCCCCTTTTCTGCGTTTTGCGTAGCAGAAAGTCCCAATGCTTTCGATGGGCGGGACCTCCCCCTAGTTGCCCCTTTCCGTGGGGGATCTGGACCCCCATCTAACAGATGCCGTGCCATCTAACAGAGCTTTTTTGGTAAAATATGGTTGTTGCACTGTCGCACTGTCCCTTGATTCTATATCTCAGACGGCGTCTCGGTTTGTTCCGCCGCTTTTGCAGGGCGCACCAGTGTGACAAACATACAGACACAGAGAAAGACAACGCTATACACAGGGTGAAGTGACGTCACAGAATCTATGGCCACGATACGATCGCCATTTTGTGGGTATAACATAGCATAATGTGTGGAGTTAAGGGGCGAAGATTTATTGTGCTATTTAAATAATATTCCATTCGTTGGTTTATGAAAATGTCTGTATGATCACTATCTCGCCAACGAAGCGTATTTCAGTGATATCACAGTGAAAACATTTATCAGAGTTTTACCCACACGATGGCGGCAAAAGCCAGCTGGCATTGAAATTACGTCACTGTCACCCTATGTATTACTTTGTATGTTGCAAGAACCGCATACGCAAAACATGCGATGTGGCTTAATAATTCCTGTACGTCAATGAACCAGCCCATAAGAAACACGTAAATTATACAAAACTATGTATTGTGAATGGAAAACGTGAACGTTATCGTATGAAGATGTTTCTCACCAGTCGTGAGTTGATGCGATGAAACTGTTCGGTGATATAGTTCTCCGACTCGATGGGAAAGGCTCGCCCTGCCGCCTCAATTCGCGATAGACAAACGACGCCCCACATCAGACACACTATCAGCGATGCATGCTGCCCAATCACACAGCCAGCACACAATTCATCAACCAACGCGTGAACGCTAACACATAATCTCCGTATCTATGAACACATCTTATAATTATAATATATTTCCTGTTATGAAAATCATTGTTACGAACAGCACTTAGAAACTATATCGTCACCAAAAATATGTAAAAAGCAGTATCGCATTTCGCGTGAACATTCTGATAAAAACGCTCTTATTTTTAATTACTGGCACACTGATTTTTCTAATACCTGTGCCATGTATAACGAACCTCCAGCTTAGTACGTGACAAATTTCAATTTTGTAATCTCGTGCGGAATTTTTCTTTAAATATAATGCGTTATTATTAAAATTTAAAAGTACAGGAAGCAGTTTGCGACTGCACTCACCATGTTGCTTTATCTTTGTCGCTATATGAACTATATACGAGTACGACGACACGGTGCCAATCAGCTGTCACTCACTGTATATAATTCTGTGCGAGCGTCCTCGGCTTGTCGGCGGCTTTTAAACTGTTCTCTCGACGCTATGGCCCGTATGATGCTCGGTAAGGGCACCTGTTAAAATTGCGCAGCTGTAGCATTGGGCCTAGACGGCGATCTCTGTTATCGGCGATGAATTGACGATCCGGTTTGTGTGACGAAAACTGAGTGTACATCCGTCAGCATATTAAGCTATTCATGCACAACTATTAGTAGGCCTAATTGTTACTGATTACTGTTCACCACGTAACGGAACTGTATAAATCACCTGTTGGCCTCAGTTGGCTACTGGCAGTTCGTGACCTCAGAATAACACCAGCTTAATATATTAAGTACTAAGCAAGACCGGGATGCCGGTAATAGCCGCATCGACGAGTGCAGGTACTTACTGATTTCTGAGGCAAAGCCGTTGTCGAGTTAGTGCCAAATTCCACTACACGGACCCGACCGGACCGGACCAGACAAAGTCCGCGGACTTTGTCTAGTCGGGTCCGGTCCGGTCGGGTCCAGTTGGGTCCGCGTAGTGGAATATAGCACTAAGCCATTAAAGTCAGCAGACCATGCTCTCCTCTTTCTGTCGGTGTTGTTGCGGGTCCCGATGAGATCCACGAGTCCCGGCCATAATGTCTGTATTATTGCGCTACAGACGATGAATGCCCCGCTAAATCTCGTAAGGGTTAAGGGTTAGGGTTGGCTGGAAAAGTGCGGTGTTCTCAACGCTGGATTTTTCTGGCCGGGACTCGTGATCCTCGGAACTCGTGGAACCCGGGACTCCTGGACATGAACCCAAATCGATTCAGCGACGTCACTGTTCTGTGTGGCGTGTTCAGCTGAGCACACCACACAGTGACGTCACCGAACCAATTTAAATATGTTGACTCGAATAACTCATCACTTTGGCTACCAGAATACGCCTATATTACGTCTGTTGGAGGCAGCCGAGATTCGCCACCTCCACATCGTAGGCCTAGTTGAAGCGACGGACGACGTCAGCCAGAGGGATGACGTCGGTAGTCGACTCGGTTTCGCTGTGAGTGAAAAATTACAGTTTTACCCAGGATGCGTTTCCTTCAAATTTCTTTGCGTTTCTATAGCAGTTTCAGTGAGGTTCTGAAGATGAATGTGACGGGGAGTTGGGATACAGGAAACGGGGGTGCATGTCCCCCGTGCCCCCCTGGTTCCGACGCCAGTGCCTATTGGCATAATGATTGCTAATGTTTTATTAGAATAAACACAGTCCACTGGATTCCGGTTATTAATAATATTGTAGGACTAGTTGCATACGCTAGCTGTTGGGTTAGATTTCTAACCCAACACGTCTATATCTGTTCTGCTTTATCATACGGCGCAGAAACTTGGTCGATGGCGCAGACCCCTCAGGAGCGCCTGAACGCATTTGAAGTATAGCGACGTTGAACAACAAAGCAACGTATTCTTTGTGTTGTTTTATATCACGACATGTCCGGTGTCAAGGCCAGACTCCGGACAGACGGTAACCTATCATCGGAGGACGTTGGAGTTCGGAGAACATGCGTTTATTAATTGCCTGGCTACGAGCTCGAGACCGTTGTCCGTGAAGGCAATCGTGAAGGAAGCAACGCTCCCGCCCGGGACACGGTCGTGATGATGACCATGATACGTGCGGTACTGCGGTTTATGTCTACGTTCAAACAGTACCTCAGGATTTAGTGTAGTGTTACATTTGGCTGAAATCAACTTGTTTTTACGTCACCATGCAGTATATATGACTACGTGTATTTATAACGCGGAGTCTTCAAAATAGTCAAAAAGTTGCGACAAAGATACCCGAAATTTGACAACGATCTGATGTTCGTCCATTTCCAGAGAAATACGGTTCTGTACTTATTAATAGCAAACACTGTAGTTAGCTTCGTAGCTGTCTCTAAAGTTTCAATAGGAAATTTAGCTTTATGCTTTCAACAGACCCACAAATGCAAAAACGTAAAAAAGTTACAAGCAGTCGCAGAGTTAATACAAGGATCGCGCCTTAGGCACTAGATCCCTCTGCAACTCTCGAGCTTTCAGCATTATAGTCCGCCGCCGACGTCGTAGCAGCGACAGCGGCGGCATGCTGCCATGCTAAGCAACGTTGCTATGACGCCACTGCTGCTGTGACATCAGCGTTACATCCACAGTAGACGCCACTCGCGATTTTAATAGTATGAGATGCGAGAACTATCGTGCATCACAGGAGTAGGTTTACTGTTGCAACATTATTATTATATTATTATATTATGTAATCGTACACAAAGTACAGTAAAAATAGAAGCAAGTGTAAACTACAACTAATGCACATGCATGCTCAATATGAAAGTCCAACGCTAAAAATGTTATCGCAATAGAAAGGTAAAACAGAAAAACTAAGAAACACAAACATACATATTAATATTAATA
>Ga0126327_10000298_pt1 | contig 11378 bp, 4 predicted proteins | sample InaspJWI30metaG_FD_101392 | JGI IMG/M metagenome (GOLD analysis project Ga0126327, IMG submission 101392) | Marine gutless worms symbiont microbial communities from Oahu, Hawaii - Inanidrilus sp. 1 OAHU.JWI-30 metaG | ecosystem: Host-associated > Annelida > Digestive system > Unclassified... | reverse complement strand
GGACTCTCCGTGGAAGAGTCAATCAGAATGACAGAGGACAGGGATAAATGGAGAAAGTACGTCCATGGTGTGGCCAACCCTCGGATCGAGGACGGCTAAGGAACAGGAACAGGAACAGGGTGCCCTACAGGCAGTCACGTACATCGTAAAAGTGGTAGTATCAAAGAAATGGCGCGAGATAGACACGTTGTTACTACATACCACTGATGGGAAGTATTATATGGCTTATTCACTCGTGCCATTTCCAATGACCTTGGATAACCTTGACAGTCATTCGCGTAATGCAGGACTTATCAAATGCAATTCGACGAACATTTGTGCGACATTAGCACGGTTTTAACTGACACGGCGCGTCGCGCGGTCCCTCGGCGATAGCTGAGCTCTTGTAAATAAAAAAAACATTAGTGTCGTTGTCTTTAATAAGCTTCATTGCCCCGAATTATTAGGAAACGTGTACAAGTTTAACGCTGACTTGTTTGCAAACTGATCAAATACGCTGCCATTTTTGGCAGAGTACCGTTTATCATTTTAAGGGATGTGAAAAAAATATTTCCGTAATTTCTAGTACATCAATTTGCGACTTTGCACACCAAAGTCACAATGAGTGACAAAGTATCAGGCCTAACACAAAATTCAATCGGCCGTTTATGAACGCGGTATTGTGTTATAGCTCTGATCAAGTTGTCGATAACGTTTGGAGTAAAAAGAAACAGCAGAAATTAAATGTCCTCCAAAGTTTAATTTACAAACACGTCTTTAGATTCGCTGCAACTTTTCGCGTGACGCATGTCGGACGAAAGATCACTGCTCCTGCGAGACTTCAAGAAACTAGAGGGCGCAGTAAAGGCCGGTGCACATTGCCAAAGCAGAGCTCAACTGAACTGCACTGAACTTCCGAACACGTTCAAGTGTGAACTGGACTTTCAATTCAGTCCAAGTGACTTTTTTGTTGCAGCAATGTGAACTGGCCTTAATACGTTCTACATGTACATCACCTCCAGTAAGTCGACGAACGTGACACAGCAGTAGTCGCGACATGCTGTATACAGTACACGTTTACGACAACACAGCCTAGCGCTAATAATTATTCGGCATATGTATACGAATATTCCAAGTGTATAGTGCGTATGATAGACAGCTAGTATATACGTCCAGTCGTATCGACGCGCAGCCGCGACTGCCCGTGCGACGACTTGTTACGTGTCTATTTACCTCCTCCTCAGACTCTCATCATCATCATCATCGTGGTCGACGCTCCGTCATTGAGTCACGGTTACGAACTTTGCCGCCGCCTCGCCTGCGAAAATCCGACTATACACATTTTCTCTATCGTCGACGCGCGGCAAATCGCGTTCGTCGGCGTGCGCCCGGCTGCCGCTGCTCTATGCCGTCTCTCCCCCCGCCTGCCTCTCAAACTTGGTTACCTTGATGCCAGAAATTGATGACATTTCGCCCGACCGGGCCACGCGCTCGCCCGCCGCCCTGATGACGTCATCATAGAGCGCGCGCGTTATCGCCGCGCCGCCGTATTATTTTTCGTCACCGGAAAACGAAGTCTACTGGCGGCGCGCGAGTCCGATAAACAAATATATGTGCGCCGTGGCGCCCGCCGCCGGCGTCAGCGGCGCCAGCGGTGCGATGCTCTTACCTGGGGCTGCTGAAGATGAGCGCGAGACACGGTGACGTCACGCAAGAACGTCAGAACGGCGTCATGCGACCGCAGTGACGACGCGATCGCACCAAGTCTTAGATAAAGGTGAGGCGAGCGTTGCAGCTGCAGCAACTGCGGGGGCTGGTCACATGAGGGACAGCACGTGCCCGCCACAGTGGACGTCAACGTCACGTCAGTCAGCTGGCGCCACTAGTGTGTCACTGGTCTGTGTCGCGTGACGTCGCTCGCCATCGTCCACAAAAGACGTCGTTATATCGTTGTCGAGCGCCGCCGCCGCCGCCGCCGCTGCTGCTGCTGCTGCTGCCGCCGCCAGCACGACTGTCGCACGCTGCACGTCATTTAGCGTCGCCGGCGTCGACCGCAAACTCAGTTTGCGACGGCAACTGTTCGACAACGGCCCTTTAATAACCGCCGCCGCAGCTCACGGAAACGCGGGTCTGACGTCCAGTTCGCCCAATGCAGCTTCGACTGATTTGCTCTAGACGATAAATAAACTATAGCTCGCTCGATGTCTGACCTAACTGTCATAACTGCTATGTGTAGTGTTTTGATTGAGATTATCAGTATAATATGAAATATACTTATTCTATAATTATATTGTCACTTGTCAACATTAAAACAAGGGCAGAACGGCAACTGAATGGTGGAAACCAGGCATTAGTTTTAACGCAATACAGTGGTCAAATTATCAATACTCTGACAGACAGGCCTACACCGTGGTCCAAATCGCCACCATATTATCTTTGAATATCTCAAAAATAAAACAGATTTTAGTATTTTTGCAGGAACGGAATTATGGAGATATTTGACGCCAGCGCTTATGCGCTTGTCCGCCACACCTCCTAAAAATGTCACCGCACTCTCCTTGCACTGATACCTGGCACGCAGCAGTTCTAGAAGCATGTTAGCTTATACCAGATTATTTTGCGAGTTCCTAGAAAAGCCATCGCAAACAGTTCCTTATCAGTTAAAATTACAATATTGCCTAACGTCACAGTTGCTATACAGCTGCATGCGAAATTTGTGTCGGAATTCCAAACAAAAAAGTTGTAGCAACTCGTTGCAGTGGTTTTTCCCGTTAGTTATTTGTTTTCTCTTTTGCATTTGATTTATAATCAATATTTTCTTGTTTGCTTGTTTACCACATACTGGGGAATAAAAGATTGTCAACCAAATTTCATGCTCTGCAGTTGAGAACTTGTCCAATCGCATCTGCGTGCGAATTTTTAAGATGACTTATCGCTGAAAGTAACTTCAAATGTTCAAAGTATTAACAGTGGCTATATTTTAAATGTGAGGTAGACAAATTCATCTAAAACAAAAATGATAAAAGGGGATTAAAAATCGGATTTTTGAGCAATATCCTATCCCATTTTTGTGCTTGGTACCAAGAGAAAGTTTCTTCTAATTTTCATGAACATTTATCTGCATTTTTTGAGAGATGGCGGTGAGAGAAAAAGGCGAACCACCTTAACTATCTTAACTTGACTACCATACTTCGTATTCATGGGTATGCATGAAATAATATTTTGGCATAAAAATTCATTGGATTGGATTTTCATAAACCTCGTGTCGTTTGCAATGGTTGCATAAGACAAAAGTAATCGACCGAAACCTAGTATGTAAAGTGAACAAAGACAAAGAAAAGTCAACAGTGAATTGATTGAACAAGTGGAACGAATACGCTTGTGAGTTGTGACAAATTTGACGCTGTACGCTTGGCTATTGTTTAGCGTAATATTTACAGCAACTCGAGAGAATCGACGAATCTCGTTACTGCAGCATCACTAACAGATGGCCTTGGTGTCGTCACTACAAAAACACGGTTGAAAGAGCGAGATTTCGCCGAGCGGATGGCGGAAGTAGGACATGAGGCAGTGCCCGCCCACCACCGCGACGACCGTCGTCGCTACCAGCGGCTATGGAAGGCTTCTGACGGCGGCGGCGGTGGCGGCGGCGCGGCGCGGCGCGGCGCGGCCTGTGATGGGCGCGTCGCTCGCGGCGCCGCCGGCGACGAATCCGCGTCGCCGCTCGCACGGATTATCGGCATAAAACGGCCAATTTGCCGACCAATGATTGCTTCTCGGTCGGCCACGTGATTCGATTCCGTGCCGGCGAGATTGCGCTGGCAGCCCGGCGCTCGCCGCAGCCCAGCGCTCTCCACGCACAATTACCGCTCGGAAAACTTCGTTACGACCGCCAGACGGCCGCCGCCGCCGCCGCTGCGCGGCAAGATGGGGCGCGCTCGAGGCCCGGCGGCCGGCCGGGCGGGCGGCGCCGACTGCGGGTCCCTAACGAGCACTACCGTACGGCACGGCCACCGTCGCCGTACGTTAACTCGTTCTCTCGCGAACCGCGCGAGAATTTGCATTGAAATGGCGCTGTGTCGTCGTCGTCGTCGTCACGCTGGGTCGGCGACCTTGGCGCATGTCGACCGACGACGCCGTGCTGGCTGCAAGTCCGGTAACCAGCGTAACAATGTGTTGACGACTCGCACCAGTGCCGCTGTAAAGTTAAGAAAGTAGCCAGCCTTACCCGCTGCGAGAACTCACATGCGTACGGCCGGATCACACAGTGTTACCTGCCACCCGGCAGAGGTGATATTCCCGTCGTTGCCCCAGCAAAGTTGGTAGGCCTAATCGATTTAACGACCCCGGAGGGATGCAATTAAAGGCAGAGAGTTGACCCCGGAGGGATGCTACTTGGGTGGTTACACACCGAGATGGTATACCCACCTGAAGTACTAATCGGGCTGGACGTAGAGTAATTTTGTTAATACGCCCAAAGACACTACCGCTACGCCTCGCCATTAACTTGAACGTGAACTGAACTAACTCGCAAAACTATTCTGAACACCTGTACTCCAGAGGGAATGTCCATATTGCACGAGCTGTAGTTTGTGAACTATGCGACCTAGTTCGCTGTGTTGTCTGCAGGCAATCAGAACGAAGTAGGTCGCGCTGCGCTGTGCGTATGACTATTAACGCTTAGTACAGTATTATTGGGTCGACTTGTTCAGGTCAATTCCGTCCAGTACATGCGCTGTGAACGAGACTATACTTATAGGTACGGCATACAACGGATGCCTGCATTTAGCAACAGAACATCGCAGTCACTCTCATACTTGCAAGCATCTGCTGCGCAACTTCACAGCGGGCTGACATTTCGTCCTACTCGTTATAATCGGAGAACATGCAGGCGTTTTCTCTTTATTATTGCTAAATGCACGTGCATCAATTAACCGAACGCCTTATGGTTATTCTGAGCAGCAAATATTTTTTATTCTTTATTGCGCCATACACGGCAGCACACAAGCACAAACAGCTAACTGCTAAAAATATATAATGGTAATTTATCTACGTTAGTTGTTGGCAGGTGTTCAACGGCAGGTTATAGGCCTATGGACCGTGAGTGTGCTCGACGCATTCGACCGAAGCGACGTGAAAGGCGTCAGCGACTCAGCGTGTGACAGAAGAGAAGAACGTCGGTATAACCATACGCGCTATTCATGTCGCCGGCGTCAGCACGTCACGCCTACAGTAGCTGCACACGGATGTAATTCTCCAAGTGGTTATTGCCATTGTGTGGTCTAAATAGAAACTGAAACTTTCCACTGTAAACGTATAAACAACCAGTCACCTTGACGAACAGGCCTACGTGACGAGCACGATCTCGACCTGTTTGTAAACACCTAACTACAAATCTAGGCCCGACTTCACCGTGCGGCTGCCTCGCTGTCGAGATAGTTAATTTCGCTTATTACTGCTCGAATTTCCCCTAAATTTTGACTACTGAACTAAAAGACTTACACTTTCCAAATGTCGTTTTGTCAGAAACTCAGCATTACGTCAACAGTCGCAGTGTCCTAACTTAAATAAAATTTCCGGACATATCATGATCCATCGCATGCATAAGAAACTATCTATTTATTTAAACATCAGCGGCAAAGGGCGCAAGCCACTTACATGCCGGTAAAATCAAGTACAATGAAAATACACACGCTAGACAATGAAACAAGATAGAACAATTGTACGATAGGGAGATAAAATGACAGTTATACAATGAGAATGTTAGAATCTTGTATCGTTTCTGAAATTTGACGATATTGTTCGAAAATCGTCGACCTTTCGAGTCCGTGTGTATTTTGCGTTCCCGTTGAGATAATGTGAAATTTTATCAATGTCTCTTGAGTAAAAAAACTAGACTAAAGTTTGTGGGCTTTCACCAAAGGGCAGAGAATAAAGCGACCCAGGTAAAATTTGGCAGGTAAGCGCATAGACCGCGGTCAGTGCCAAGGTGTGGCCATTGTCGGTGAAGTGAATTGAGTGAGAAAGAGTGGGTGGAGGAGCTTCCAAATTCCAAAAGTGACTCAAGTCTGTGTGGTTATACCCTGTTATTTGTCACCGATCGGCATGTCAGGGGTTTGCAGACAGGCGGCGCACCAAACAGCGCGACACCAATCAACAACTGTGGGCGGACCTACGATAGCGTGGGTATAATTGCTACCGAGCGTACATGTAGAACTGGGGCTTTGTGTGCCTGCGACGTGGCGAAAACACATTTGTACAGTACGGTGTTCAGCCTCGTCCTTCGGCTGTCAACATGACACTGCCCGCTGAGCGCCGTGCTGCTGAGCGCTGGCGCCTGCTATCGATCGATTTCGCATACCATGCGGGCAGTGTCAGTAATCTGTCTGTGTGTTAATGCATGTAAGTCCGGCCTATAGAGCCATTAGTACTAGTAGGTCCAGTCGTAACTGTCGTACAATAAGTCGACACACCTCAGAAGAGACTTAGCGCCGCAGCAAAACACCCAGCTGTAGGCCTATACACTCGCACGCCCATAGTGACAGTGACTTGCGGACAGCGGAGACCAGATGACCATAACCCGATAGATGGCGACACGGTGAAGGGGGTCAGCGCAGGAACCCATTCCCAAAATTTCAAAATTTAATGGTAAAAATTGCGTTATTTTCACCCATAGGCCTATACTCGTCGTCAAGCTTAAAATTGAAAAGAAACGCCACCGGCACACTGCTGCCCTTTCCTTTCCTCATGCACTCCCCGTATCTTTCCTGCCTTTCCCTGCCTCTTCTCTCCTTCCTGCTGTTTTGTCCCTTTCCTCCCACTTCGTTCATTTTCCTTTCCTCCATCTATCCCTTTACTCCCTTTCTTCTTTTCCTTCCCCTCCTACTTTCCTGTCTGTCCCTTTCTTTCCCTGCTTTAATCCCATTTTCGTCTCACGTTTTCTTCCATCCGTCTTCCATTTCCTCCACTCTCCGCTTCCAATCCCCTCCCTTTTCCTTCCCTGCAGAAGGAGTGAAGTGGACGTGGCATGCTGCTCGTTTGGCAGTAGCGAATCGGCGAGGCTTAGATGTTCTGGTTTCATCATAATTTTCCTTACTGTATGCTATGCTGACAAATAAATTAGTATCTAAATTTAATTACGGTATAAAACCGGAATCGGTAAGTCACGAAGCAAATTTAAACGGGATTTTTCGCTGCATGCTTAGGACCAATAGGCCATTCCTGACCGCTTAGTAGTGCGCCTACCCTTGACGTTAAGATATAGAGAAAATAACAACGTATCTGCTAAACTTCTAAGAGGCCTATACCGAATTTGAAAAATAAAATTATAATGCGGACAGTGCACATTTACCACAAATTCACTAACAATATTTCAACGACATTCGTAGGCAGAAGAACGTTTGCGGTCTAGGAAATGCTAAATTTTCGACACTGCGCAGAATATAAGCGTTAACTATTGATAAGCCTTAGAGTTTATAGGCCTACTCGATCGCATGACAAGTTTTAAAAATAAGTTTTAGGTAAACCGCGCAGTTGGCCTTTGTGGTTTGTCAGTTATCACGCCAGCCTATTATGTCACAGAGTGCCGGACAAGTGGCGTAATGTTCAGTTGTAACACGACATGAATCACAGACAGAGGGGGACTGGCAGTACGAAGCGATGCAGCGGTGATTTGATCTGTTCGTCGACCGGAGTCAGGCATCGACCGTCGATGACCCGATGGACATGCCGCGCGAGTGAATGCAAGACCGCGCCCGTGCCGTGACAAGCCTTTGTATTCAGCAGCCGCGGCGCCCGTCCGCCCGGAATCGTCGGCGAAACGCTTTTATTCCGATCCGTCCGTCGTCATCCCGCGAGAACGACCTCTGCTCCGGCCCTCGATTCCACCTGCCCGACCCACCACGCACCCACTCGCCGCCGCGTTCCAAGCAACTTTCGTAATAACACACTCATCACTGTTCAAACATGTAAAAATAGATATTAAAACAAAAAACGTATCAATAAGCCAAAGGCGACTTCGGACACTTCCGGTCATCGGAGCAGCAAGCCGGTGGTTGCGACAGACTGGCAAGGTATAACTTCCTATTAGTGTCTCGGCGGAGCCGTTGTTAGTCAACAAAATAATACCGGTAACGACTAACGACAATAACGTCGCGTAGCATCTACAATGTGTCTTGTTGAAAATGACTGTTGGATTTCCCAAGGTAAAGTGGCTACATCTGACAGGCGAGGTGGACAAATCTGTAACACGTTTACGTGAAATTTTCTCAGGATTTAACGTACCAAAAATCATTACAATCGGTCACTGAGAAGAAATGTTTGACACAGTTATGCAAAAAATAAAAAGTTGGACGTTTTTGGAATACAGCGTACAGCCGCTTTCACTACGTGGCACAGCTAAAAGAAAATAATCGTAAAGAAACGGATCCACATACTGCTAACAAATAGCTGTTTGCACCAGGCTGTCGTATTGTCTGGGTGTAGGGTCTATTTGTTCTTTGTCACATGCCCATATGTATCTTTTTTGAGCAGTGACGTAGTAAGCCTATCAGGGATAGGCGTTCTGTTATCTTGCAGTATATGGTGGTGTAACACACGCACTGCATTTGAACTTCGCAGTGACCTTGACCCTTGACCTTGAGTTTCAATCCCCTGCGAGCTATGGTCACGACCTGTACACACGCAAAAAAACAAACTTCAAAGTCAAAGGTTAAGCTGTGAAAACGGACAGGACCGATTTCATTACCTTCCGCTTTAACGTGGTCGGTGAATAATTGGCCTTTTGTTGCGGCAGAGCATGCTACTGCGACTCAGTGACTACGACAATGTAAGTTGCGCAGCCACATATTAACGGTCATCCTACAGCATCAGCAGCAGCAGCTGCACCAGCTGCGAGTTAGAGTGACGTCATTGGTCAGCAGCATGACCAATAACGCAATTGTGACGCGGCTACTGACCGCCCACTGGACACAATACCGTATAGCTTGCCGTGTAGCGGAATCAATTCACCGCAGAGGTTACTGACAGACTGAGAAGACAGGCGGTCGTCAACAATGGCCTTATAGCGACTGTGTATCTGTCTGCCGAATGCAGTCCGCTGTCACTTGTCAGTCAGGGTTCAGTTCATATTTTACGGTTCACACCTGACGTGCCATGTTATACAAGACGCTCTTCTCCTGTAGAGAAAGAGCCATGCATCCCGGTCTGAGACCAGGTCTAAGTCCGTGCTCCGATCCGGACTCGGTCACTCGGATCCGTATCCAGACTAACGGACTGCTATGAGGCCATCCATAAAAGACGTCCACAAAATTCTGGTGTTTTTTCTTCCTTCCCCATGTCCACTTTTGCCTATCCACTCCCGTCCCCCTGGTAGACATCCACTTCATATGATCACACTTCAACACAGTGTCCCCGTCATCTATAGTCAGTACATCTAGTAAATTGCATGTTTGAAATGTCCTCCATCAGCTGCAATGCAGGCTTGCAGTCTCTTGCACTATTGCGATTGCATTGTCAATCACTAGCTGAATAACGCTCTTGCTCCTGAGCTGCCACGTCCTTGATATGGTTCTTGTAATGTGTGTGTGGTCTTGCTGAATCGCCACACCACATAGTGAGTGCGGTTTAGATCTGTATTGTTGGACGGCCACAGAGAATGCAGAATAGTTTTGGCGTCAATTGCTTCAGCACGTCTCCCATCCTCGATGTGCCGGGGCCCGTCTGGGCCGTCCTGCAGGAAAGTGAAGTACTCGGAATATCTGCGTCAAATTTCAAAAGATAGTGTAGCGAGAGGTGGGAGTTTCTGTCATCTCAAAGATATACTTTTCTTGGGAATCTGCAGGTAAAAGAATTTTTACAATCAGTCTACATTTGCATAAGTTATGACCAAAAATCAAACGGATGAAACATTGGTGTATATATTTCATACATACACCATACACGGTGGGCCAAAAACGTGGGGTCACACACTTACGACCATAATTCTGTCAAATCTGAACCGATTTAAAAAAATATTTCACTGGAAGGTTCCTTGGAAATTTTTTTAGTTAAACGTACATTAATTAATCCCACTGCACCTTGCATATTTTGCTACACTAACTCGTGAAACATTAATGTCAGCAAAACAATCCATTAACTATAAATTACAGGGTAGTGTAGCTACATATTTAAGGCGTGGTGGGTTGTTAATAACCGAATTAAGAAAGGTTTATGGCTGAGTCTGTGAGTGAAAATTTTGTTAAAAATCGGTGAATATTTGGCAAAGTTACAAGCTAGAGCGTGGTTGTCTCATGCGCTTGTGCATCTGGCCACCACACTGCTAAAAGACGAACAAAGTGCACGAGGCAATCAAGTTCTTGCTTGTAACTTTGCCAAATATTTACAGACTTAAAAAATTTCACTGACACACCCAGCAATAAACCTTTCCCAATTTGGTTATTAACAACCCCACCACAGCTTAAATGTGTAGCTACACTACCTTGTAATTTATTGTTAATGGCTTGCTTTCCTGACAATAATGCTTCACAAGGTAGTGTAGCAACAAATGCAAGGTGTAGTGAGATTTTTAATATCCATTTAACTAAAAAATTACCAAGAAATCTTCCAGTGAAAAAAACTTTTTTATTTAAAATGGTTAAGATTTGACAGAATTATGGTCATGAGCCTGTGACCCCAATTTTTTGGCCCAACCAGAGAACAATTTGTAAAAGGAATAACTAAAACTAAAATAATGCCCTTAAACCTTAGTTACTGACAGTGGAGCTAATGTGCAGGCAAACAGGCAATTCATCAATTCCTATTATGCTATATAACACCTGATTACCAGGTATGTGTAGGGTTGCCACCCGTCCCGGATTTTTCCCTGTTGTCCCATGCTGTCCCGGCAAGACCAGCCCCAGGACGCCAAATGTCCCGGATTTCAAGGTAAAGCCAAAATGACGAAAATAATAATAATAATAGACCTAGCAGGGGCGAGGTCAAGGGGGGGCTTGGGAAATTACCTCCTCCCCCAAACACGACGGACGCAGCTCTGCAACATATGAGTTACCACAGAAAATTTTAGCCTGTTGGCGTTTGTCACTCACGTGCTGGTGCTGCTATCTCGAGAACATTAGCGCTTCTATATAGTGCAGGCACTAATTTCATAAATTATTTACTTAAGGTTAAGGTTTGGCCAGAATGAGGCAAATTTGCTGCTTCCGTTGCGCATCCAGAAGCTAAAAAGTTTTCAGCTTTAGGGGGCTTTGCTCCCCTGACCAGGGGCTCTGCCCCTGGACCCCGCTGGGGGCTCCGCCCCCAGACCCATGTTATAGGCTCGCGCTCGCCATGCCCGAGGCTCCATACCCTCATCCCAGATTGGGACAGTGAAAAGGTGGCAATCCTGGGTATCTGGTTTGTCT
>Ga0126327_10000297_pt1 | contig 11380 bp, 5 predicted proteins | sample InaspJWI30metaG_FD_101392 | JGI IMG/M metagenome (GOLD analysis project Ga0126327, IMG submission 101392) | Marine gutless worms symbiont microbial communities from Oahu, Hawaii - Inanidrilus sp. 1 OAHU.JWI-30 metaG | ecosystem: Host-associated > Annelida > Digestive system > Unclassified... | reverse complement strand
ATAGAGATTTGATTACTATAAATCGCTCATAAGAAATGATATATGGTCTATCAACGTCATTTTGTGTGATTTTACCCGTTGCCAACCGTTTAAACCTTTTAATGCAATGTATCACAGCTGCCCTTCCGTCTTGTAGCTGATGTGCCATTTGTTTGCGATGGCTGTTTCTCGTCTTGTTACCTTTGCCGACACATCCCGTATTCGAACTCTTCCGAAATGAAGTTGCATCAGTGATGCGATTATACATACCTTTACCTGTTCACGTGTTCAACAGGTACTTTTTCCTCGTGGACATCGGCAGTGTTCCACTGACCATCAGCGTGACACCTTGCTCGTCAGTGGTGTCGATGACAGTTCTGTGGCGCACGATGCCCGACGAAGAAGAATACTACTACTATGACGATGACGACCTCGACGTCGGTATGTGTGTGTGTGTTGATGTCGAAACTTGCTTGAAATTAGCTGCCTTTTATGCGCTGGGCATGTGACGGAGCAGGTAATGGTGCATATTCAGGTTTTTGGACAGAGATATGCCAATGCGGCTAGGGAATAGCGACTTGTGCAAGAATGACATTGTATGCATATTTTAATGCGCACTTCTGCTGAATGACTGTTGTGTCAATTTTATTGCACCAGTCGTAAACGTTGACAGTTTGATGGTAAACTAGAAAGCCCTTACTCGAGGTTGCATTGCCCACTTTAGTAACACTTTAGCTGGATGGCTGCTACTTTTGCCTTACTTACGCCACGTTAGTTTATCGTCAAGCTTAACCAGCGAGCAAAATATCTACGACAGACACACAGCAGACCGACTGCTCTATCCGTCCATTAATTGTCGCTAAACTGTGACGTATATTGTAAGCATTTTCTGATATATACGAGTTTATTTGTTGACGTGCAGAGGAGCCAGACGAGCTGTGGCAGCAGCAGTTGAGCGCCGGACATGGCGGAGTGTCCCAGTCAACTGATGTGGTGCTGATGTCGAGGACGACGCGTGATCGGATGACCTATCACAACCGGTCGGCGTCGCCTGGTCTCTACACGGTGCTGGTCGTGGCCACGCAGCGAGACACGTCGCTACGGCTCTACGCCACCACGACGCCACACTCGGACGCTGTCTACCCGCCGCTGCCCGCCGACTCGGCCGTCCGCGTCACCGGCGTCGCGCGCCACCAACTGAACTTCGCGTGGAAGGCGCCGACAGCAGCTGCCGCCGCCGACGTGCAGTTCTGCGTGTCAGTGAGCTCGTTACGTCACTTCCGGTCGCAGTGCGCCGCGCACGCGCACCGCTACGGCGACCGGCGTCCGCCGCCGCCGCCGTACGCCGGGTTCGGCTTCGCCAGGGAGCGTAGCGGGGGCAGGCGGCGCGGCGGCCGCAAGGCACGGCGTCGGACGCCGTCGACCGTCGCACCGCAAACCGCTACAGCAAGGCCGCAAGTTGACGACTCCGTCTATGCGTGCGTCGGATCCGATACCAACTACACCTATCGGTAACTTCACAGCCTTACAGTAGAATAATCAGTGATATATTCGTAATGCTTTTCAATTATTTTTTGCGCTCAGTTTGCTGTTGGCATTTCGGTCGTCGTTCAGTTGAGTATCAAGTGCCTGAAGCTTGTCTACCTGTCGTCATCGCTGTCTCTCTGTTTGCAAGATTTGACGTTGCGTTGTATTCACTTTATATAATTTATTTCATTTAGCTGGGTTTCCGGATAAAAGTTGGCAGTAACGGAGCAGACACCGCATTGTCCGGTAGACTGTTCCAGATGTTGGGTTCAGCGATGGAAAGGCCCGGCCGCCGACGGTAGACAGTGTAATGGACGGCACCAGCAGAAGACTAGTATATGCAAAACGGAGGAATGACCATAGGCGCAACTACCAAAGGGACTGGGAAACCGGTCCCTCCAACTTTTGAAGCCCTGGCACCACTAGTGTGTTGGTCCCCCAACTTTCCAGACCGGACGTTAAAATTGCTGCAGTGTGCACATGTTTCACTAAAAATTCTCTTCAAAAATGGTCGTTAATAACAGCTGATCGTCTGTGCCATCACTAAAAGCAGTTTTCATTTAATCAGTCCTTAAATCCCTGTTTTCACGCAGACGCTGTAGTGGAGTCGTATATATCTACTAGAATGAACCGTTTTCTAAACATTTTACATCTGAGCATCACACTGAGCAATTCCGTGAGCGGCGTGAGTGTGAAAGACTAAACAGACACTGAACATGTTTGAATGAAATGCTAGAAGTCTTCTATTCATAGGCATGTAGTTGCAAACTGTATGATTTTGTAAAGTTTCACAATACGGCAGGTCTGCATTTGTGACCCATGCTTCGCTCTTGTATGAATAACAGATTTCTCGGACAGTGGGGATGCAGTGCATTGTGTAACGTGATGTGATGCCAGATGTGATACGTGCGTGCATTATGGACGATGATACACTGTAACGCAGGCGAAATTATGAAGCCAACATATTTTTCTGTGTAAACGAAACATCGTGGCTAAATCATCCAAAATTACAATAGGCCTATATTTAATAATAAAATGCTTTATCTTCTGGGGACTTCGTGCCCCAGACCCCGTACAGGCCTCTGCCCCTGGACCCTGCTGGGGGACTTCCGTCCCCAGACTCCCTCTTCTCGTCTCCATCAACTTTTGAGCCATGGTTGGGTCCCAGAGAACGACGACCGGGTAGATCAGTGAGACGAACCAGTTGTGCGTGATTTTGATTTGTTGTTGATTGTGACGACAGCGCCGCGAGCGCTGGTCGTAAATACTACATCGACGTCTACGCAATCAACACTGCTACGAACGCCAGCTCGACGTACCAGGGCGCGTCAGTCCGAGTTCGGCGTGGACGCAAGTCTCCAGGTCGGCTGGTCGACGGCAGGTCATCGCGCGTCGTGCTCAAGACGTCGCGGCCTGACAAGACGCTCAAGTACCAGTTGACAGGCCGTGTGGCGGCCACTCTGAACATCTACGTGCGCTCCTGTGAGGTCCCGCCACACGCTGCGGTCCGCGTGCAGCTGGAACGCGAAGCCGACGGCGATGTGCTGGCAACGCACGTCGTTGATCAGTCGTTCGAGAAGGCTGTGTCGGTCAGCTCGGTCGTGCCAGGGTCGTATCGAGTCAAGATGTCCACGACCGACGGCGCGAGACCACCGCGGGGGCGTCGCTACCGCTGGACGGTCCTCGTGTCGACGGGCGACCGCATCCCGTACCCGCGGCTGCCGGGCGACGCGCGGGTCCGACTGGCGAGCGGTGGCTGCCGCTCAACGACCGTGGCGTGGCCGCTGCCGCGCGGACTCGGAGGAGCGTCGCTGTCGCAGCGCTACTGCGTCCATGTCGAGCCGGTGACGACGAGCCAGCAGTTCAACGCCTGCGCCAGGCCGCGGCGACGCCGAAAGTCGGTGAAGATATTCTGTCACGTGACCGGAAATGAGCGCGGTGGCGGCGGCGGGAACGCGACGATGACGCAGACAATTAGCGGGATGAAGCCCGGCCGCCGCTATTCCGTCGACGTCTACGCGTCGACGACAACGAGAAAAACGAAGGAATTTCTCGCCTACGAGAGACTAATCGTCGACGTTCCGCGCACCTGTTAACGACTGACATTCTACAAAAAAAACATCACAATTCGTGCGAATTTTTCACTGTTTTGTCGGTTGGGCGTTTTGCTGTCGTTACGACATACTGTTGCCTGCGGTGCGACGTGCTCACTTTGCCGGTTGTCAGTCGCCGATGTGTTTTGAAATGTGACGTAACCAGGCGTCACTGTCTGACAAGGAAAGTATTCGACCGTCGTCATTTGCCGTGTTATGTCAGCGCTTACCGTCGGTTGTGTTATTCGAGTAGTTTCGTCGATGGTTGTGTTAACCTTTCTTTACCTCTGATTGGGCATTAAGATCCGGTTACACCTCGCTCAGTTAACTTTTACCGTTAGTTAAGTCAGCGTCATCGTCACGACGGCTGCGCCTCGCGTGATACATCAGGCAATACTAGCGACGATTACAGTGGTTTGATGAACCGATGGTTGAAGTAAACTGAACGTGGTGCAGCTGGACCTGAAAGAATCTAGTATTGACGGTACTGTTGTTATGACATCGAGCTAGCAATGTGGCGTTCATCTGCTTAAATATTTCACTATAAACGCGGACTACGTATTACAGTCGCATACCGGTCTATAGAATACTTCGTCAATATTTTAATGTCATTTGTGTAAAATTATGTGTTGTAAAACTTCAGACAATCCACTACAAACTTTGCAGTGTATTACGTTAGGAAATGTCAAAGATTGTAGGCCTACATTACACAATATACACCATGAGTCAAAAGACAAGACACTAAACTCTTTCCCATAACTTCCCCAAATGTTCACTGATTTTAAAAATTCTTTCACCAGCAAATTGAATGATAAATTTGTAATGAAGTAACTCATCGCAACTTAGATGCTTGGCTGTGCTACCTTGTGATTTATCATTAATCACAATACATATTTCAGATTGCCGCCATTTTTCTAACATTCATATTTCACAAGGTAGTGTAGCGTCATACTTAAGATGTAGTGAGATGTTTAAATATGCGTTGTTGCAAATTTACCAATGAGTCTGCCATCGAAAGAATTTTGAAAATCGGTTAACATTTGGGGAAGTTATGGGCAAGAATATAGTGTCTTTTGTTTTTTGACTCACGGTGTATAAACAGATTACGAGCAAATTATGCGAAATTTAGACTTTTGAACAGACAAAACACTGTTGCAAGAAATGTAATATACATAATTTTTATATCTTGAATATACAGAAAGTTGTAAGTATCCATTAGTTTTTGAAAAGCATTTTTGTGGTAACACATTGTCGCTGCAACTGTGTGTACTGTGCAGTGCAAGCTTCAGCTTGGCTTATTCCAAGAAGCTCAACTGTTACACACTGTGCATAGCTCTGTAACTGTTGGTGTCCAGAAATCGATATGTATTAGGCCTACTTACAGAAAGTTTTTATTAAATTGCCATCTTGATTAGTTGGCCTTGAATAATGTTGAACACGCATTTAAGGTGATTCTGTGTGTTCTGTCATAAGGTCAGATATTAGGGGCCATCCATAAAAGACGTCCACAATGGCAAGTTTCACCCCAGTCCCATGTCCACTTTTGCCAAACCCCTCCCCTTTTCCATTGTGGACGTCCAATTCATATGGTCACGCACCAACACAGTGTCCCTGTCGTCAGATAACACTAGCTATAGTTATTGATCTGTTTACATTTTTAGCTCAAACAGTCAGTCCTTTGATGTATTAAAAGTAAATAAGCAAGTAAAACATATGTGTCAAAATTACTCTGTAGTACCGAGTTCATAATACCATCACATGGGGGACTATGGCCCATTTCTAAGCCATTTCTTGGAATGACAGCGTCAAGCAATTGTAAACTGTCACGACTGGTACAGTATGTGAACGTCCTCTGCACTGTAGCTTAGCCCTAAACACCCCTTCCCCATATCCACATTTGTCCACTTTGACATAATTCCCTCCCCCTCTATGCGGACGTCTTTTACAGACGACCCCTTATTACTAAAAGTGCGTGTGGTTTTGTACTGAAATAGACAACGTTGTCCAACTTTATTCGTTTCCGATCGTCACTAGCTAGTTGCTCGAGTTGCAAATCGCCGTTTAGAGTCATCAACTGTTATTGCTTTTGTTTTGAAACATGGACCACATTATCATAATGTCTTACTAATGTTGACGTCGTTCAGCCAGATGTTTGTCAGTCAGTGTACAGAAGTAGGCCTATATGCAAAATATTAATGTTTGGTAGATTTGCATATTTGTAAGCGTTGTACAGTGTTGTCGTTTCACCTCGTTCGCTATATACTGGGCACGTGATATAAGTTTATTGTGCTCGTGAAAACTGTTCCGGTGAATTAAGCTATAATTACCATGTAACAACAATAATATTTCATGGACATAACATTTTAACTGTAATTAGTTTGCACTAAACACTAAAGTCCGAAAAAGCACAAGCACGCATCTGCTTTGTACATTTGGTTAACATTTATTCACTAAATGTAAATAACGAAATCACTAAATATTTTCTGGGCATTTTCTTTATGATTGGACTCCTTTCATATGACCATGTGCCTGAAAACTATGTAGTAATTTATTGACGTAGCTGCTGACTTGTCAAGTACAGGGCAGCATGTATGACTTGTACACTTCACTTGAATCATATTTCATTATGAAAATAGCAAATAATATTTTATTTGCTATGAAAAACTTCTTACTTACTGGCTGTAACGATATATGCAGTGGTTAAATTTCTTTCCCTGGCGAAACGGCCCTTTGGAAACCAGGAATTGGAAAGTTGAATTGGTGAAATACACGATTGTAGACTACTACGTTATATAATGTAGTGCTGTGCAGCTGAGCGATGTGCGGTTTCTCTGCATTGCCAGTATATTATTTCTGCTATGCATGTACGTGCAGTAGTGTAATTGATACAATAGGTCATAATGTGTATAATCCTGTATAGTTTTTCGTGTTTGCGATTAGCCTACATCACAGTTAAACTGTGTTAAGAAGTACAACTTAGGTGCATGCAAACTGAACTCGAAGTTGAAGTCGAGTCTATGAAATGGGTAAAACAGACAATATTACAATCAGTCGCTGGTATTGTGTCTATGCTGTGTCCAAATACGTGCTACTCTGTCGTTAGTAGATGGCGAATATCGTTATCGCAGCGACGATATGCGCACAAGTAGAGCTACGCGTTGTTTTAGCTGTATGTACTGTGTAGCATTGCTAGGTCAACGTTCAAATCGCGTGTTCATGCAAAGATTCGAAGCATTCCGCCGTTGTTATAATATTATAGTCTGGAGAGACGCGGCGTAACTTAAACTGCTTTACTGGTGACGCTGAAAATGAACAATAATGACGTCTCAGTTAATCTGAGATTAATTTGTGCAGTAGCCGAAGCCAGTTGGATATACACGCATTAGTGTAGAGCCTCTAAATATTACAAATATAGCGTAATAGTTGTACATTAATCGCACGAACATCTTGTCTGATTTCTGTCTGTAACTGTTTTATTTAGTTAGTTTTATTACAGCGTGGACCGAGAACGCGCAATTTAATGCAGTGTCATTGCAACCGTTTAAGATACATAATATGACTTAGTTTTCATGAAAATGTCCACCATTAAGTAAGTAGGTATGTAAGTCAAGAGTTTTATATAACGGCGAGAGACTCGCAGAAACGCCGCAACAGAGCCGGGTCGTGCTCAATCATGATGCAAATAATTACGTTTTCAGTCGCCGCTGGAATGACTGCAGCCGACATATAGTGACGCTACTCCAGAGAAGTCGTAAGACTTAAAACTCGTGCAATTTTTTGTGAAGTATTTTACGCCGAATTGCAATGCATAGCTTAAGATGCGGCCTATATTATCACCGATATTCCGCGGTCTGTCTGTGTGTTGGTCTGTCTGTTGGGCACTTTCGTGAGCCTTACACAAACGGCTGAACCGATTGAATGCCATTTGGACTGCGGACTCTGGGGCCCAAGAAACCATGCATTAGGTGAGGCTCGGATCCCCTCATGGAAGTGTCGTGTTTCCTGGTGGGGGACAAACTTATACATGCCCATGTGTGTCAGTGGTCGATACACTCAATATATTCAACGTTATTCGTAAAGGCAGCATCAATGTGGTCTCTGGCTACCAGTCCTGTAGCAACTTGTTTTTGTTATTCTGTTATGTCACTACATTTGTGTATGTTATGAAGTCCATTCTTCCTCTTTCATGTGAAAAACTCATGCATGTAGTTCACAAGCAAACTGGCGTTAAAAGCATTTAGAAGTTTTAACAGTTACGTATTTAACGCATTTAAATGTGTGTCAGATATATGTCTGCCATTTTGCTGCATCATGCATTCGAGTCGAGATATTTTTGTTTATTTGCTCAAATATTTAAGACATTTGTATCAACTACACAATTCTTGGCATATGTTGAGTGCCATATTTGTGCTGAAAACATATGTTCACTTTATTTTTTATCACATGTGGCACAACTTGCACTGCATTTTACACCTTAAAAATTCAAACTAAATGGTTTGCCACTTTATAATTGCAGGCTGTCTATCAAGTTTTTATTTAAACGTGTGCTAGGTAATCGATATCTGTCGGTCTGCTGCATCGCGCATTAAAGGCGGCATCGTAGTTTGCTGATAACTTTTGTTCATGAACAGCCGCGATAGTTGCCGCCCTACCTGGATAGTCACCACATTCAGTTTTTGCTGTCAAAAAAGTAATCAAATTGGACGATTTTTGGTTTATGGTATTTTCGTTTCTGCATACTATGACTGGTGCACGTTTTCTTTAAATTTGGCGTGCAGTAGGGGGATTGAGCAGTAGGCCTATACAAACTACGACAAATTGAATTCGTTACTATCTTGATTTTTGAACAAAACGATTCTGTATGTACAGCAGTATAAGTATTGACTGTCAAGTGCTTGCAATGAGTGGTTGCGGTTTGAAATGTATATCCTTACTTTGCATGCATATGTACAGTGTCGAACATCAATTATCCTGCTTTATTGGTTGTGTTTGTTTATTACTCCGCCCCCAATACGGAAGCAGAGTATTGTAACGAGCATGTCTGTCCTCGAGCATATCTCCGGAACTACACCTAATTTTCGCCAATTTTTATGTATGTTACTCACAGCAGTGTCTCGGTCGTCCTCCAGTGGCCTTGAGATAGTTATGTACTTCCCGTTTATGGATGCGCGATGCATGTTTGCACACACAGTGTAATGACAATTGGCCATAGGTACCGTTTTTACAGCAGCAACTGTCGGCAATGCGCCAGTGAACACACAACGTCGAATTTGTAAACTTTAGTGAGTGAGTATTTATACGAACACTATGCCTATGACAGACCTCACGACTCACGCTTGACTACGGCAGGTGGGTACTGCTTATTTTCGGGTATGGCTAATTACCCCATCGGACCGTGAATATTTTGGCGAAAATCATTCATCGTTGCTGACTGCCCAGCGCAATTAACACTTTGCAGGCAGCAAACGTCGTCACGTTGAGGCTGTTGCCCGTCACTGTAACTATAAAAACCCTAAAAAGCACGGTGTTTGTAGGCCTACGTTGATTGTCAGGCCTACTTCATTGCAACAGGGCTATCAAAGCAATAATGGAATAAATATTTCAATAAATTGTGGTGGTGAGTGATGCCACATAAGCATATGACGTCTTGTGTGCTGCCCAGCCCCAGGTCCGATGGAGGAATTAGTCATACCGCTTCTTTTCCCGCATCTATCTCTTAACCGTTGTGTTGCTATAGAGTGTGTTGCAAGTCGGCCCGTCATTGGTTAACGGCTGCCCCATAGCAACTCCACACAGATAACACACCAATACACACAGATACACAGATTGGGGGTGGCATCGGCCATCGGGACATATGACAGCTGTTGTGTTTCAGATGCTGACACTGTCATCTACCCACGACGACCGGCCCAGTGTATCATCAGCGTCAAGCCGGCACGGAGCGAAACGTCGTGGCGGCTTGTATCTATACAATGGCATATTGCGACATGTATATAGTTTTGTGCTTCTAACTGATCATCGCTTCCTTCATCTATCCTACCCATTCCATCTAAAATATGAACAAATGCGTCGAGAGTACACTACAAACTATTTCAAGACCAGTAGGCCTATTGTTTCCATAAGTTCTATCTGTCCCTACACAGTACACACACATCATAAAGTTAACTTACTGTTCTGTTGCCTGCCCTACTCAGATATTGCCAGTAGGCCTAAAGCTTCACGCCACTGAAAGGTGATCGCGAAACGTAAATGAGACGAATTTCAAAGAAACGCAATTGCACGACTCATAAAGAGACAGAAAACCATTCGATTTCGGCTATCGGACAGATGTGAAAAGCACAGTATTCTAACGTTATGACTAGTGAAGTGGGAAAAATCGAACCACACGACTCGTGGTAAGGACTGTCGACTGATACAAGGCTGAGACCAGAGCCTGCTGGCAGGCGCTAAAGTTTGTCCGTCAACTGCCGTACGACGTGTTACGAGGCGAGCATCCGAACATTTGCCCCCCCCGCGGACATCTGCTCCCCGACACCTGCGGACCTGCCCCTTTCTCCGAAAATTACCATCGCGGACATAATGCCATCTGTACCCAACCTTAACCATATCTTAACCCTAAACACTACCCCTATAACTCTAAAATGTTACGACATTGTGGTTTTCGGGGGTTGGAGGGGCAGGCGTCCGGGGGAAGATGTACGGGGATTGGGCAAATGTCCGGTCACAGATACGAGATCCGGACGTATATACGGCGGGCGATGCCGTATCGATCTTTCGCGCCAGCAACAAGCAGCTCGCGGCGGCGACGTTATCTGAAATATAATCGCGCCGCGGAAACAACGATTGCAGCGACGATCAGGCGTCGTCGTCGACGGGTCGTCGCGGCGGGCCGGTCGATCTCCATCGGCGTCCGTCGTCTTTCCGTTCCTGGAAACGACCGCTCGACGGCTTTCGAGGAACATGGACATTGCTCTCGCGTTAGTCGTCGCACCCTCTCGGCTGAACCTAGGATATCCATCCCCCGTACACCGAGCCAACACTAAACCCTGATCGTCACTTATTCCTAATAAACAATACTAGCGCTAACTCTGTCCTTTAATAATCCAACCCTAACACACAGCACTAACCCATAACCGTAACTCCTAACCCTAGCCAGGGGAAATGTCGCCGATGGTGATTTCCGGTCTGCGGGAGAGGGAAATGTCCGGACGACATGCGTCGCGGGCCCGCGAAAAAAATCAACAGGAAAACGATTCGGTGGCACCAAGAAGGCGAGACAACGGTCCCAGCAGCCCGATTGCCTGTCGCTGCAGCTGCGTGGATTGATGACGTAATTTCAATCCAGTCCTGTAGAGCGATTAAGTTTTACTGCCTGCGTCTGACTTCATCGATACCGTCACATGTTTACCACCGAGCGGTCACTTAAAGCTATTCACAACCGCTTCAGCTAAACTACGGCCACTGTAATGAGTCCGACTTACATGTAGCAGTCGATAATTGGATAATATATTATGATCGCATCGCAGCACTGCGACCATTAAGCTATGCATCTAGCTGCTTTCTGTTATATCTAGAACTTATTTCAGCGACGAGCTCACAGCACGACTGTTGTGGATGTTTGTCTTTGTCGCAAATCCTTCCTAAAGTCCATACTCGTACCAAGCGCTATTGTTCCTTCATACAATATGGGCTTAACCACTACCAGTAAACCTACTTTCTTACCATGACCTCCATTAGATTATTTGTATTCTATATGATGACTTGATTATGTATGTAGGCCT
>Ga0126327_10000296_pt1 | contig 11391 bp, 9 predicted proteins | sample InaspJWI30metaG_FD_101392 | JGI IMG/M metagenome (GOLD analysis project Ga0126327, IMG submission 101392) | Marine gutless worms symbiont microbial communities from Oahu, Hawaii - Inanidrilus sp. 1 OAHU.JWI-30 metaG | ecosystem: Host-associated > Annelida > Digestive system > Unclassified... | reverse complement strand
TGGCCGGCCGGCCGGCCACTATAAAAATCGGGTATGACCGTTATCCTGAGAAGCTCCACATGCTGAATGTGATCAGTCAGTATACCGCCCGGTCACCCAGCTTGACCGGGATTCAATCAGTAGACTTGAACAACACCGACCGGATTGTACTGGGTCCGGTTGTGCCGGATGCGCCCATTGGCAATAACAAGGAGGTTTAAGATGCAGCCACAGGAAGAAATCATCGTCGGTCTGGATGTCGGCACCACCAAAATCTGTGCGGTTGTCGGAGAGGTATCCGGCAGCGACATCAACATCATTGGTATTGGGACCCATCCCTCGATCGGCCTGCGCAAAGGGGTGGTGGTCAATATCGAATCAACGGTTGAATCCATCCAGAAAGCCGTCGAAGAGGCTGAATTGATGGCCGGGTGCGAAATTTCCTCGGTTTATGCCGGTATTGCGGGCGGCCACATTACCGGTTTCAACAGCCGGGGCATCGTGGCCATCAAAGGACCGGAAATCACCGAAAACGACGTAGAACGGGTTATCGACGCAGCCCGCGCGGTAGCCATTCCCATGGATCGGGAAGTGATTCACGTCCTGCCCCAGGAATTCATCGTCGATGATCAGACCGGTATCCAGAACCCGGTGGGCATGGCCGGCGTGCGTCTGGAAGCGAAAATTCATATCGTAACCGGCGCGGTCACCTCGGCCCACAATATCGTCAAGTGCTGCAACCGCAGCGGACTCGATGTTTGCGATATCGTACTGGAATCCCTGGCTTCGGGTGAAGCGGTACTCACTTCCGAAGAGCGTGAACTGGGCACGGCCCTGGTGGACCTGGGAGGCGGCACCAGTGACCTGGCGGTCTTCTCCGGCAACAACATCAAGCACACTTTTGTGCTGGCCCTGGGCGGCAACAATATTACCAACGATATTGCGGTCGGACTACGCGCCCCCATTGCCGAGGCGGAAAAGATAAAGAAGAAATACGGCACCTGCATTGCCGATAAAATCAGCGGCGAAGAAACCATCGAAGTGCCGGGTATGGGCGGACGGGAACCACGTCAGTTGCCCCGCCAGATCCTGGGCGAAATCCTGGAACCCCGCATGGAAGAAATCTTCACCCTGATCAAGCGCGAAATCTACCGGGAAGGGATGGAAAACGCTTTGACATCCGGTATCGTTCTGACCGGGGGCAGCGCCCTGCTCGCTGATGCCACCGAAGTGGCCGAATCGATATTCAACCTGCCGACCCGTCTGGGCACCCCGCGGGGAATCAATGGTCTGGTGGATGTGGTCAACAATCCCATGTACGCCACCGGTGTCGGACTGGTCCTGTACGGCGCCAAGAACCAGAGCGAGAAAAAGTTCCGCATTCGGGATGCCAACATCTTCAACCGGCTGATCAACCGCATGAAAAGGTGGTTCAAAGATGTGATCTAAAGATTATCTAAAAAAGGTGCTTTGTGAAACGTGAATATAAACAGATGAACCTATTTTTACCGGACGACGGTCCGACAACCGCGGCCTCGCACGGCCGCACAGTACAGGAGGGTGGGGATATGACGTTTACGTATGTAGAGAATGAGAAATCCGCAAAGATCAAGGTTATCGGGGTTGGCGGTGCCGGCGGGAACGCCGTCAACAACATGATCGATTCGAAGCTCCGGGGCGTTCGGTTCATTGCGGCCAACACCGACGCCCAGGCCCTTGATATATCCAAGGCCCAGGAGAAAATCCAGATCGGCGAACTGCTCACCGAAGGGCTGGGGGCCGGAGCCAACCCGCAGATCGGCCGGGATGCCGCTGTCGAAAACCTGGATGAACGTCGCGCTACCCTGGACGACAGCCACATGGTGTTCATTACCGCCGGCTTCGGCGGCGGCACCGGGACCGGGGCAGCCCCGGTCATCGCGCAAGCCTGCAAGGACCTGGGGGCTTTGACCGTGGCGGTTGTATCGAAGCCGTTTTCCTTTGAGGGCCGCAAGCGCATGCGACAGGCGGAAGAGGGCATCAATGCCCTGAAGGAAGTGGCCGACACAGTCATCACGATTCCCAATGACCGCCTGCGGGGATTGGCCTCGAAAAACGCCCGCATGGTAGACATGTTCAAAAAAGCGGATGAAATCCTGCTGCACTCGGTGAAAGGCATTACCGATTTGATTATGATACCGGGCCTGGTCAACCTGGACTTTGCAGATGTAAAAACCACCATGTCCAAGGCCGGGCTGGCCATCATGGGAATCGGCATTGCCAGCGGCGAAAACCGGGCTGTGGAAGCGGCCGAACGGGCCATCTCCCATCCCTTGCTGGAAGATATTTCCATTGCCGGCGCCAAGGGTGTGCTGATGAACATCACCTCTTCCAGCGACCTGACCCTCGAGGAGATGACGGAAGCATCCGACAAGATCTATGATGAAGTGGGTGAAGATGCCGAGATCATCTGGGGCCAGGCAATCGATGAAACCCTGGGCGATGAAATGCGGGTAACGGTGATTGCCACCGGTATCGGTGGTCCGAACGAGGAGAAGAAACCCCTGCGCGGGGTCGTCCGTGATATCACCAGCGCCGATCTGCAGGCTGCGGTGGATTTGGAAGAGCCGACCTATATCCGGCAACAGGAAGCTGTGGGCGAATCATCGGGCGCAACCTACCGCGGAACCGGTTATAAAGGGCTCGTGATCGATAACGACGACCTGGACGTACCGACGTTTCTGCGTAAAAAAGCCGATTAGGGCTTGCGCGGACGCAGTGCGGGTACTTACTATGCGACTAACGACAACCTGTGATAGCCGGCAGATGCACAATGGGCAGAAAAAACGCCAAAATACGGGATCGCCGGCACGGCGAAACGGGAGCCGTGATCAAAAGTCACCGCAACCGGCTGACAGTCGCGCTTGTCTATCCCAATACATATCACATCGGAATGTCCAATCCGGGCTTTCTGACGGTGTACCGGCTGATCAACCGGTTCGAACGGGTCGTCTGTGAACGCGCATTTCTTCCTGACGGAGACGGTGAAACCGACCAGGGCATTCGCACGGTTGAATCGGGCCAGGCGCTCGGCGCCTTCGATATCGTAGCTTTCAGCCTGTCGTTCGAGAACGATTACCCGGCTATCCTGGCGGTACTGGAAAAAGCAGGACTCCCCCTGGAATCCAGCGCACGAGGAATCCCCCACCCCCTCGTCGTGGCAGGGGGGGTCGCCTGCTTTCTAAATCCTGAGCCGATTGCCCCTTTTGTCGACTGTTTCCTGCTCAGCGAGGCGGAAATCAACCTGCCCCTGTTTCTGGAAGAAGTCGTCAGCAAGGCCGACCGGCCGGCGCTCCTCACCCGAATCGCTTGCCGGGTTCCCGGCGCCTACGTGCCGGCTTTCCATACCCCGTCCTATCATGCAGACGGCACCCTGCAGGACCGGGCGGTTCTAACCGGTATCCCAGCCACCGTGAAGCCACCCCGTTTTCCGGATCTGGCGGCCGAACCGGCCTTCAACAGCGTGATCACTGCAGATACCACCTTTGATGACACCTATCTGGTAGAAGTTGCCCGGGGATGCCCCCATGGCTGCCGTTTTTGCAGCGCGGGCTTTGTCTACCGTCCGCCGCGTTTCCAATCCGTGGAAACCCTGAAGCAATGTTTGGCGGAAGCAGCCGAACGGACCTCTAAAGTGGGGCTGGTGGGCACAGCCGTAGCCGACCTGCCCGGCCTGCATGAACTGTGTCGTCTGGCCGGAGAGAAAAACCTGCAGGTGTCATTCAGCAGCCTGCGGGCCGATGCCCTGGATGCGGAACTGATCGACACCCTGCGCAGCAGCAGGGTCAAGACCGCGACTATTGCACCGGATGCCGGGTCGGAGCGGATGCGCCGCATCATCAACAAGGGTATCAGCGAAGCCGACATCCTCACAGCCGCTGAAGCCCTGGTCACCGGCGGCATACCCAATCTCAAGCTCTATTTCATGGTGGGCCTGCCCTGGGAAACCGCAGCAGATGTGGAGGCCATCATCGGGCTGACCGAAAAAATCAAGGCCTGCTTTCTGGAAGCCAGCCGGTCGCGCAAAAAGATCGGCACCATTACCGTCAGTATCAACGCTTTTGTCCCCAAGCCCTTCACACCTTTCCAGTGGTGTCCCATGGAGGACCGCCGAACCCTGCAGAGCAAAATCAAAACCCTGCGCAAGGCGCTCCAAAAAATCCCCAATGTCCGGGTTCAGACCGAAAATCTGCGCTGGTCCTATATCCAGGCGCTGCTGGCCCGGGGTGACCGGCGGGTGGCCGCCCTGCTTCAATCCGCCCATGCCAACGGCGGCAACTGGGCCCAAACTTTCAAAGAATCCGATCAGGATCCCGATTTCTACGTCACCCGGGAAAGGGAGACGGCGGAGTACCTGCCCTGGGAGTTTATCGATCACGGCTTGAAAAGGGCCTTTCTGGTTAAAGAATACCACCGGGCCCAGGAGGCTAAAACAACGCCGGCCTGTACCCTGGAAAATTGCCACCTGTGCGGTCTTTGTTAGGCCTCTGGCAGCCCGTTCGACGGCCTGACCACCACATGAATGACCGCCGAAATGCCCGCCACCGATTGCGCCGGATACCTTATATATAAAGTCGCTTGGACGGGCCTCGCCGGCCCCGCCCCATCCCGGACCCGGCCCTCCAACCCGGCTTGTCCGAAAATCTTTTAAACTTAATAAGTTCGGCAATTTCCCGGCATTTGCGACCCCCCGCCCAGCCTGCAAAAAGGACTTGAAACCATCTGCTCATTATGTTAGTCGTGCTGCTGGTTTATCAAAAAATCCTTCTTTCCAAACGCCACAAGAATTGAAAGGATCGGACTGCAAATGACTTCGAAAAGCGAGTTGCAATTAGCCCTCCGACTAACCCTGATTCTATTGGTCGTAGGGTTGTTCTGTTTTGCTGCATTTCCCATCACCCCCCCGGACAAACCCGTCAGAATTGCCTATCAAACCAAAGCCGGTAAAGTAATTTTCGATCATAAAACCCACATGGATGCCACCGGATATGGTTTGAACTGCAATGACTGCCACCATCACCCCGGCGAAGGTGAAGACGAAATTGAAGAGCACGGGAGTTGCGGCGCCTGCCATGCCAAACCCGAGGAAGCCGAACGGGTGAGCCAATCGTGTAATGCGTGTCACGATCCCGAAGACTACGATCTGGAGGAGATGACGGCCAGGGCAGACGCCTTCCATGGACAATGTATCTCGTGCCATAAAGATTTTGAAGCCGGACCTGTTGAATGTGCCGCCTGCCACATCATGTAGCCGGGCGGAAAACCTTTCAAACAGCTGCGTCTTTCACCCATTAGCGGCTACTTTTAAAAGGCTAAACTATGCTAAAAAGATCATTCTTAGGTTTGTCGAAGCCCACAATCAAAAACCTGACGATTGGTGATATCCATCGTCCACCCGAGACTATTGCAGTCTCCGGGACGGTCACGCTCCTGGTCGAAAAGCCGGGGATTCCCACCGGACCGCCCCTGGTGCAGCCGGGCGAAGAGGTCAAAACCGGCCAGAAGCTGGTGTTGTTCGAGCAGGCGGACACCTATGCCACCGCTCCCGTTACCGGCCAGGTTACCAGTGTCGCCACCCGGGCAGGTGATTTCGGGAAAGACTATGTCGAAATCTGCATTGCCTCCGGTGATGCCGACCAGGCGGATGAAGCCTTCGCAGCCGCCTGCGGCGACGACCCGACCCTGGAAACCCTCACCGGCTACCTGGCCAACGTGCCGGGGAAACCGGGCCTGGAGGCCCTGCAAAATCCAGAAAAGCCGATCCATAAAATTGTGGTAAACGGTTCGGATGCAGACCTTCTGGTGGCCACGCGCCAATACCAGGTAAAGAACCAGGCCGACGATATCCACCACGGTATCGGTATTCTGAAAAAAGCCACCGGCATTGATGACATCGTCATCTGTCTGACCCAGGATGTCGTCCAGAACGTCGGGCACCTGGGCGCTGACCCGGTAGGGGTCAACAATGAATATCCCGGCACCCTGCCTCTGATGATCATGAAAGATTCTTTAGATATGGAAGTCCCCGCCGGCGATACCTGTGAGGATTTGGGTGTATTTTTCATCAGCGCCGAAGCGGTCGCTTCCATCGGCCGGGCCTTTACCCAAAAGGCGATCCCAACCGAAAAAACGCTTACCGTTGTCGATAAAACCGGTACGATCCGCCTGTACAAAGCCACCATCGGAACCCCCCTGGCAGACATATTCGCAGCCGTGGGTATCGATCTTCAAGAGGGGGATCGCATTATTTCCGGCGGCCCGATGACCGGCGCGGCCGTTTATACCGATGAATTCCCGATCCTGCCGGACACCGATGCGATCATCGTGCAAGCCGGTGCGGAAATCCCGCTGATGTCCGATTACCCCTGTATCAATTGCGGCGATTGCATTCCCATCTGCCCGGCCCGCATCCAAGTCAACATGCTGGTGCGCTTTCTGGAAGCTGGCCAGTATGAGGATGCAGTTGATCTTTACGATCTGCAGTCCTGTGTGGAATGTGGTCTATGCACCTTTGTGTGCCCCGCCAAAATACCGATTTTCCAATATATCAAGCTGGCCAAATATGAGCTGGCCCGACTCGAATCAGCGGAGGCTGCTAATGAGTAACTCGAAGAAATTAATCGTCTCCCACGCTCCTTTCTGGCATAACGGGAGCAACGTGACCGAACGCAGTTACGCCATTCTGATCGCAGCCCTGCCGGCCGTCATAGCGGGTATCCTGCAGTACGGCGGGCCGGCCGTTGCCGTGGTCTGTCTTTCCGTGGGCAGCGCCATGGGATGGGAATGGCTGATCAACCGCATCATGAAACAGGCGCCCACGATCGGGGACGGCAACGCCGCCGTGATCGGCCTGATGATGGCCATGCTCCTGCCGGCAACGGTCTCCTGGTTGGTGGTATTGACCGCTACTTTTCTCGCCGTTGTCCTGGGCAAACAGATCTACGGCGGTATCGGGGCCAACCCGTTCAACCCCGCGGTTATGGCCCTGGCAATCATGAGTGTATCCTGGAATGCCATGCTCGACTTTGATACGGCCCTGGTTCACTATGATTTCGGCTACAACATGCTGTACCCGCTGGGTGTGCTCAAAGCCTTTGGTGTGGCCGGCATCGAATCCTATGACTATCTGGACCTGCTGATGGGACGTCAGACCGGCGGTCTGGGGTCCACATTCGGCCTGGGCCTGATCGTTGGCGGCATCTACCTGATCGCCCGCGGGTTCATCCGCTGGGAAATAGCCGGCAGCTTTCTCGCCGGTGTGCTGGTAACCGCCCTGTTGTTCAATATGTCTGACCCGACAATGTATGCCGATCCGATCTTCCATCTGCTGACCGGCTATACCCTGATCGGGGCCTTTTTCCTGGCTACTGAGGATGCCTCTTCACCGGTCAATCCCATCCCGATGCTGATTTACGGCGCCGGCTGCGGAATATTGACCGTTCTGATCCGCAATATCGGCATGTACGCCGATGGCGTGCTGCTGGCCATCCTGCTCATGAACTCCATCAACCCGCTCATCGATAGAATCAGACCGCAAGCGATAGGAAAGGTAGGCTAACATGGGTGAAATGATTAAAATGGTTGTGGTACTGACGTTCCTCAGTTCCCTTTCCGGGGGCCTGCTGGCCTATGTCAAGGAAAACACCGCCCAACGGATCGAGGACCAGGTGCTCCAGTTTGTCAAGGGGCCCACGTTAAAAAGCCTTTTCAAGGATGCTGAAAACGATCCCCTGTCGGATCGCTTTACCATTGAACGCGACAAAGAGAGCATGACCTTCTTCGTCGCCAAGTTAGACGGAAAAACCCAAACCGTCGCATTTGAAGCGTTCGGCAAAGGCTACGGCGGCGATGTCGGCCTGATGGTAGCCGTGGATGTGGCCACCGATAAAATCTATGGCGTGGGCGTCACCACCCACAGTGAGACCGCCGGCCTGGGCTCCACGGCCAAGGACGATCCGTCCTTTGGTGCCCAGTTCGCCGGCCAGACGCTCCTGGAGCCGATCCAGGTTACCGGTGACGGTGGCAAGATCAACGCTCTGTCCGGGGCCACGATCACGTCCCGGGCGGTGTGCGTAGCCGCCACCCAGGCCGGAGACATGTACAAGAGCCTGAAACCGGAAATCGAAGAAAAGCTCAAATCACTTACCCCATAGGGAGATACTGATGGCAAAGTCTGTTACCCACGAATTTTTTAAAGGTTTCTGGGAAGAAATTGCGCCTTTCCGGCTGGTTCTCGGGTTGTGCCCGGTATTGGGTGTAACCACCAAGATGCAGTTCGGGCTTGGCATGGGGCTGGCCACCACCTTTGTACTGGTGTGTTCCAACCTGCTGGTTTCCTCCCTGCGCAGCGTGATTCCCCCCAAAGTCCGCGTTCCATGCTTCATCATCATCATCGCCACGTTCGTCGTCCTGGTGGAAATGCTCATGCAGGCCTATACCTACGAGCTGTTTCTGCAATTGGGTGTGTTTATCCCGCTGATCGTGGTGAACTGTATCGTGCTCGGCCGGGCCGCGGCGTTTGCGTCTAAAAACGGCCTGGTACTGTCGCTGGCGGACGGACTGGGGATCGGCCTGGGGTTCACCATATCGCTGGGAGCTTTAGGGGCCTTTCGCGAAATACTGGGTGCCGGCACCCTGACGCTGTGGGGAGACCCGCTGTTTAACATAGCTGCTCATTTCCCAGGATTTCAAGCATTTACTTTCATGGTTCAGGCACCCGGTGCCTTTGTCTGCCTGGGTGTCATGCTGTGCGGTATGAATATGTTAGGCCAGAAATAGGAGGACCCTCATGGGTGACTATATCGTCCTTATTGTTAGTTGCATCTTCGTCAACAATATCCTGCTGGCCCAGTTCCTGGGCAACTGTCCCTTCCTTGGAACCTCCAAGAAAATGGAAACCGCGGTCGGCATGGCCATGGCCGTTGTCTTTGTGCTGGTGATGGCCGGCGTGATCTCCTGGATCACCTACTACATGGTCCTGGTCCCCGCTGACCTGGTCTACTTGCGGACCATCGCCTTTATCGTGGTGGTCGCCTCGCTGGTGCAGTTCGTGGAGATGTTCCTGAAGAAAAGTATTCCGGCCCTGTATGCCGGACTGGGTATTTTCCTGCCACTGATCACCACCAACTGCGCCGTATTCGGCGCCTGCGTTCTCAATATCGACTTTGAACGCACCTTTATGGAGTCATTGGTGGCCTCTTTTGCCTATGCGATTGGGTTTGGTCTGGCCCTGATCATCTTTGCCGGGCTGCGGGAAAAGATACTCTTGGCCCGGGTTCCCAAGCCATTGCAGGATACGTCCATCGCCCTGGTAACCGCCGGGGTGCTTTCACTGGCTTTCTATGCATTCAAGGGTATGGTGTAACAGGTTTGTTAACCAAGGGAGGTAATTTTGGTTGAAGCCGTTCTAGTTCTGATGGGAGTCGGTGCCCTATGCGGCACCGTACTGAGTGTAGCGTCCAAAGTATTTTATGTCTGGGAAGATCCCCGGATTGCGGAAGTCGAAGGGGAACTGGCCGGAGCCAACTGCGTCGGGTGTGGTTATGCCGGCTGTTCGGCAGCCGCCGTGGCCGTTGTCGAGGGCAAGGCGCTGCCCACGGTATGCGTTGTGGCCGGCCCTGACGTCGCGGCCGCCGTGGCCGGGGTCATGGGCATGGATCCCGGCACTGCCGAAGCGTCGCTGTCCCGCAATCTCTGCGAAGGCGGCGACCGGGCCGAAAATCAGTACGCCTATATGGGTGTCAGTACGTGTGCAGCCCTGAGTACCCTGCACGGCGGGAAACGGGTGTGCCAGGTCGGCTGCCTCGGCATGGGCGACTGTGTACGCTCCTGTATCTTCAAAGCCATTGAAATCGGCCCCAACGGCTTTCCGGTAGTCGACGAGGCCCTGTGCGTGGGCTGCGGAGCCTGTGAAAAGGCCTGCCCGAAAAATATTCTTACCGTTCGTACCATGTCTGAACGCTTGCTCCATTTCAACCAGGAAGACGATGCCCTGGCACCCTGCGCCCAGACCTGTCCAGCTGAAATCAATATTCCTAAATATATATCTCAGATTCGCGAAGGGGACTATGCCGGTGCCGTGCATACCATCCGGGAACGGAATCCGCTGTTGCTCTCCTGCGGCCGGGTATGCCCGCATCCCTGCGAAGACTATTGCCGCCGGGACATTGAAGACGACGAGCCGGTCTCCATCAACCAGCTCAAGCGGTTTGTAGCCGATTACGAGATGAATTCCGGCAGCCGCCTGCCTATCTCCTGCGCGCCATCCACAGGAAAGAAGGTAGCCGTGGTCGGCGGCGGCCCGGCCGGTTTGAGTTGCGCTTTCTTCCTGCGCCGTCTTGGCCACGATGTGACGATATTCGACGACAATGCTGATTTGGGCGGCATGATCCGCTACGGCATCCCCGAATACCGGCTGCCCAAAGAAGTCTTGAAATGGGAGACCGACGGCATCCTGGGAATCGGCATCGAAGCCCGCATGAATATGACGTTCGGTGAGGATTTCACCGTCGCCACCCTGAAGGAAGCCGGCTACGATGCCATCTTTCTGGGTATCGGTGCCTGGAAGGACTACTCGCTGCGCGTGGAAGGCGAAGATCTCGAAGGCTGCTATACCGGCATCAGTTTCCTGACCGCCTTTGCCAGCGACCAGCAGTCTGAAGAGCCCCAGGGCTTTCCCATCGGGAAGAAATGTGTGGTCATCGGCGGCGGCAATACCGCCATCGACTGCGTCCGCACCCTGGTGCGGCTGGGGGCGGAAGAGGTAACCATCCTCTACCGGCGAACCCGTGCAGAAATGCCTGCCAACCTGGTCGAAATCGAAGCCGCCGAACATGAAGGCGTCAATTTCCATTTCCTGGCCGCTCCCACGCGTGTCATCGGAGATGAAAACGGCCACGTCAAACAGCTCGAATACCTGAAATGTGAACTCGGCGAGCCCGATGCCAGCGGCCGCCGGAGCCCGGTTCCGGTGGAAGGCTCCGAGACTCTGCTGGATATCGACATGCTTGTGACCGCCATCGGACAGGGACCGGACGTCGCCTTTAAGGATAATGATCCCGACCTGGCCGATCTGGAACTGACCCGCTGGAGCACTATCGACAATGATCCCGAGATTCTGCAGGCCAACATCCCCTATATCTTCACGGGCGGTGATTCGGCCACCGGTGCCAGCCTGGTCGTTGAAGCCATTGGCGGTGGCCGCCGGTCTGCCCGCTCCATTCACCTCCACCTCATGGGGCAGGATGAAGAAGCGGAAGAACAGGTAGATGTGATCATTCCGCCGGTCCCAAAATCACTGCTGAAAAAGCACATTCCGGAATCACTGTTCGAAGAAGTACCCGGCGTCGGCAAGCAAAAACGGACCCCCATGCC
>Ga0126327_10000295_pt1 | contig 11400 bp, 7 predicted proteins | sample InaspJWI30metaG_FD_101392 | JGI IMG/M metagenome (GOLD analysis project Ga0126327, IMG submission 101392) | Marine gutless worms symbiont microbial communities from Oahu, Hawaii - Inanidrilus sp. 1 OAHU.JWI-30 metaG | ecosystem: Host-associated > Annelida > Digestive system > Unclassified... | reverse complement strand
GTTCGGTATTGATTACGGAATTAATTAATTAATTAATCGACTAATTGATTAATTAATTAAGTGTATTAATAACCGAATGATGCATAATGGCTTGTTCACAGCACACGAAATGAACAGAACTGAACTGAACTGCCACAAGTCGACCCAGTTACACGACGCGTTCACTGGTCACGCGCGTCAGCGTCACGACTTGCTTGGCTGCCGCGAAACTAGGACGGTTGGTGCTCAGTCAGTTCATGCGCTGGAGTTCAGTTCGGTTCATGTGCTGTGAACAAACCTTTAACGTTAAAAAGACCGGACACACAAACAGACGGACGGACAGACATAGGATCGTTGCTTTACGCCCACACTATTTTACCGCATCAGCCGTGCTTGTCTGACTGAGTGACTTCCGTTTATTAAAACGTGACAAAACGCATGTAGGCCTAGTGCAATTTACAATTGGCCTAATACAAATATAGTTAGCATGCAGAATAAATAGTTAGTACAGAATGACACACATGTAGTGAATAGGACTACACACAAAAAAACTAAACAGTGGGATGAATAGGCTATTTAGGCTAATTGTGTGGTTAGGCAGATGAACAGTCGATACGTTAACACTGCAACGGGGGATTAAGAGGTCAGCCATGTCTGCTGACTGACTGAGGTTCGTTATGTCGATGTGTGTAGGACTGCGTGAGTACTGTCGGTGGGAGACGTTCAGTGCTTCGTGTCCGCTGGACGAGGTGATCGTGATCCGCAGCGCGCTGTACGGGCGCATGCGGTCCGGCCGCTGCCTGATGACGGCGCAGGACGGCGGCAGTCACGTCGGCTGCAAGGCGAACGTCATGCGCCAGGCCGACCGACTGTGCTCGGGACGACGCACTTGCGACGTCCAGCTGCCCGAGCACAGCTTCGACGATGTCGAGTCGACCTGTCCACGTGGACTCTCCGTCTACCTAGAAGTCATCTACGAGTGCCTGCCAGGTCTGCGCATGACGTCCAATGTACACCGCTCGACCCGACGCGACAAAGCAGTTTTGTCGCGTCGGGTCGGGCGGTGTGAATTGGGCACTGGTCTGTTTTTTTGTGCCGCTTGTTTCAGTATGGTGGCCTACAAGTACCAACCAAAGACCAGGCACACCACACCGACACTACAACCACGCCACACTACATTTCAAAATATAGCGTGGTTAGCGTGGTGTCACACCACGAAAAAAAGTAGTGTGGTGTGGTGTGACCACACCGCAACCACACCACACTATACTTTTTGAAATGCAGTGTGGTGTGTTTGTGGCGTGGTTGTAGTGTGGTTGTTGTGGTGTGCGTGGTCTTTGGACGAAGGTTGGCACTTGTAGGCCACCATATTTCAGTACTGCTTGCTCAGTATTTAACTGAACTAGCTTTGTGAAAAGCGGAGAACAAAAACAAAAAAGCATGTAGCCAAGACGCGAAAAGAAGCTGAGAGCTTATTAGAATCCCCTTTTGCCTAATGTAACAATCTGACCTAACTTTGGCGTGTGTTGTCGTAATCGTAAGTTGCTATGGTAACGGGGGCGAGCAGGCCGCATCGCCGCATGCTGTCCCTTGTGAGTCATTTTGAATCTGTAGACCGCCAGACATGTGTTAGTATGCCCCCCTCAAAAAATCAAAAAAATGTTTTTTTTTCTCTCGCGGGGATCCGGCGCCCCTGTGCCGTCGTGCTGCCAGAGCATGGCTTTGACCATATGGAGTCGACCTGTCCACGTGGACTGCCAGTCCACCTGGCATATCATCTACGAGTCTCTATAGTATACGCTGGCGTATTTCTGTGTTGCGCTTAATTCACTCCGCCCGACTCGACGCGACAAAACTGTCGTGTTTCGTCGCGTGGGGCGGTGTGAATTCAGTCGGTGACAGTCGGCGTCAGTCTGCGGTAACTGAACAGTTCTTGTCATCAACCGAATTTCTTCTGTGCATATTACTTATGGCCGCGGCTCGATCCGTTCTGCTATACTTACTATTTCTCACTTCATGTGCAAATTCAAACAGGTGCGCGATCTGTGATATCCAACTGGCTGTTCGGTTGTGCGGCGTGTTGCGGCACGTTGTGGTATACTGCAAAATTCCGCGCGATCGGATGTGAATGCAGCTTGAATGTCTGTTGCTGTTAAGCCTCATTAATATCGCACGAACTCAGTTGAATTGAACTGACCTGAAATAGGCGACCCAGTTACATCGGTAGCCAAAGGAGCTGAAGTAGCTCGTGCCCAAAGTCCAGCGTCACGTCACATTGATCTCCTTCGTACTGATTTGCTACAGATACTGCAGCGAACTAGGTCGCATAGTTCTGAAAACATTTAGTATATTCGAACGTATTTCAGTGGTGACGGTGAGCGAGGCCGAATGCAACGGCGTGCGTCACGGCCATGTTCGAGTCACTCACCCGTTCGGCTACCTGTCCAATTACATCACCGAGTCACGTGGCTACGGCTCTCTCACCTGTCCATGGCGCATTGAGCTGCAGCGAGGAGAACGAATCAACATCACGCTCATCGACTTCACTACGCCCAGGTACGCCTCCGGCTAGCAGCGATAACTAGATGCTGGGCAAAGCCTAACGTTAGCCTACCCGGCTGCGCCACCAGCCACTGTCGTGACGAAAATTAGTTCTGTAGATAAAACCAGAAAATGGTTGACATGGCAACGTCTCTTGAGTGGTCGAAAAGATTGTTCAACTACCAACCATGAAAATTTGGCGACGATCGGTCTGGTAGATTTTGAGATAATTGGTCTGACAGAGATCGTAAAAGCAAATATAAAATTTACAAAAACAGCAGCAGAACATATATCCCGCGCCCCGCAGACCTGCTTCCAGCAGCCGGGCGGGCTAAACAAGTCTGTCTATCCATGTCCGTCGGATCACAGTCTAAGACGCTGGCCGCTGCTGCTCTCTGGCGCCGGCAGATGTCGATCGATAGCCGGTAAGCGGCGTGACTGGACAGACGGACACCAGCCCGACGCATTGACGCTTGCCGCGTCAGTAAATAAGATTGTCCAATGCAGTTTGGGAACAGGCCGCATCGCATGCACAGATATGCCCGTCCGTCCGTTTGTTTCCACTCTGTCTCTGAACCAGCTGACATTCTACGTGGATTTTTGCATGTAGAGGTAAAGGCCACAGTTGTGAAGATCGAACTTTATGAACTTTATTATTGTATTGGCTTGCACTTTTGAACTTTATAATAAATAACAAAAAGTCCATAAAGTCAAAAATGCAAATAATTGCGTACGTAACTAGAAATATTTTCAAGGTTAATGTACCGTGTTAACTGTTGACACAATCATGATAATAGATTAAAAGAAAGTCGCATCACTAGCGGTGGAGCCTAGACACGGTGAGTCGATGACCTTTGACCGATTATCATCCTAGCCGAAACATTGTAACATTTTTAGTTCATTTTGCAGTGACATTGACATTAAACATTTTATGTCTACCAGTCAAGTAATGAAATTGATGATTACCGGCTAGTGGTTGTAGTTTCAGTTTCATTATTACACAAAGTTCTTAATGCATGCCAAAATTAAATACACGGAATTGTAGCTTACACGTTCCTTAATGTATGTGAAAAAAATTCACCAGTTTCTGTCAAGTATTAAAAAAGACGCACACAAAAGAAAAAGTGGTTCCTTTTTGCGCCTTTTGGGCGGCAGGAAGGGCATCCGGCCTGTAAAAACTGAGTGGTGGGGTGCTGGCGTGGCTATCTGGCCGGGAGCGAGGTGCAGACTTGCATATGGCCCAGCTGATGCCACCCACTGTCTCTTGCTTCAATAAAATCCAGATTGGTTCTACCTTTCTGGTACCGGCTCACCTGGATGGTCCCGGAGAAAGGTCCGTTAAACGGGTGTGTGACTGTGTGTGTGTGTTTTGCGCCTCGCGGTGTATAGTCCATCATGTCGTGGTGAACGCTGTACGTGGCAGGTACACTGGCGGCGGTGGTGACGCTGACGGTCAGACTGGGCTGACAGCGGGCGGCGGCGGCGGGGCCGACCCCGTCTACTCGCCGCCGGCGCGCGGCGCCTGCTACCAGTACGCGATCGTCACCGAGAAGACTTCGACGACGAAGAACGTCAAGATCTGCGGCACGGACCGGCGCGAACGCAACGTCTACACGTCACGGTCCAACGTCGTCGAAGTACGCTTCATCACCAGCGCCAACGTCGACACCGACAAGGAGTACTACTTCCTGCTCCAGTTCGAAGGTCTCTCTCTCTCTGCTATTTGTGATTTATTACTCCAGGCGAACGACAGCGTAAATTAAAAGCACACATTTGGCGACGATCGGGGTGGTAGATTTAGAGATAATTGGTATAGAAAATTTTAAAAAATAGCAGCAGAAGTTATTGCCCGAGCCCCGCAGACCTGCTTTCAGCGGAATACACGGAGATATAGAAATACAAAAAAACGCAAAAGACAACCAAATCGAATATAAGCAGTCGACGAAACTTACACCCGAGTCAACAGTGCACATCGCGGAATAGCTGCGATGCTGCAGTTGCAATGTTCGACTGCTAGTTACTGACACTGCCAGTATAGGCCTACTCTTGCCTATAACTTCCCCAAATATTATCCGATTTTCAGAATTCTTTCACTGACGGCCGCAGCAGTAGGCTAAATTTGCAACAAACTCATATTTAAATTTCCAGCCACACCATAAATATGTCTCTACACTACCCTGTGAAATATGAATGTCAGAAAACTGGCGGCAATATGAAATATGTATTGTGATTAATGATAAATCACAAGGTAGTACAGCTAAAGCATTTGAGTTTTGATGCGTTACTTTCACAAATTTATCGTTCCATTTGCTGGTGAAAGAATTTTAAAAATAGGTTAACATTTGGCGAAGTTACGGACAAGAGTATAATGTCTTGTTTTTGTGTAGTATGCGGAGCAGGGTCTATGTAACGGTCTGGCGTGCGTCCGTCTGTCCATCTGTCTGCCTGTCCCATCGATCGATTGCAGCAGCGGCAGGTTTGCTGCTGGGCGCCCCGCGGGCAGGAGATGTCGATCGACAGCAGCAGGCGGCGGACGCCGCGCACCAAACAGCAAAGGCGCCGCAGCAGCAAATGCGGGCAGTGTGACGTTTATAGCCGCTGTAGCAGGCTGGACACATACTTGTTTCTCACTGTATAGGCTTCTTTAGTTGAATGCTATAGTAATCACATAATAACACGAATTGGTATCCAGAGCGCTGGATTAGCGTTCGGCGGCACCGGTCTGTGTTCTTATCGTGTTAAAGATGTTGATGGCAGTCCTGCAGAGCATTTAACTGTAGAATCATATACGGTCATTTATGCTGCTAACAGTCACACTTATAATTATTAGTTTTCCATCACCCACTCACTCTTTCATTCCAGACTTAAAACCTTCCTTTTCTGCAAATCCTCCCCACCGCAGCCCTTCCTTTTTCTTCTTCAGGATTCACTACATGGATTCCCCAGACTGTTACTGTTACTTCTGAGCATATCCGTCTTTTTAGTTTTTCTGTTTTACACTTTTTAGTTGTCGGTTCCGTGCGGTAGATTAAGCTGACTCATGTTGGCTTTCGAGCGCACGTTAAAATAGCATCTCGTATCGTATCGTATTGTATCGTAAGATCACAATGCCGCCAGAACGGATCAAACCACGGCCACAAGCAACATGCGCCGAAAATTTGGTGATGGTTGGATGTACGATTCCTGAATATGCGAGCGGACAAACTGACAAGCTCAGAGCAGTACTCCGCGCCCCAACCGGGGGCGGAATAAGTAAAATTACGTGTAATATAATAAACTTATAAAAACACAACTTTACACTTACGGTACACATGCTATCAACGTCTAACTACAGCATGGAGAAGGTACGGAGACAATGTAGATAACACTGTCGATGAGAACTCCAGCGTCTTCTCCCTAACTCGAATGCGCTGGTTTCCACCAGCAAGGGCATGCGGATAGTAAAACTATGCACCAACAAAATCATTCAGGTTGACCTGTATAATGGCCGTAAAACAGCGGTTGGTGTTGTATAGTAGCCACACACCGAGTTCAAAACGATAGCTTCGTTTAAAAATATTATAAAGCAGAGCTGAAAATTACGGCGTTTCACAGCGCGTGAACTGGACTGAGCTCCAGTCCAGTTTTGAACGCACGCTTTCCACTGGGTAGCGTAGGCGAACTGCAGTTCGTGCGTTGTGAATGTGAGTGAGTCGTGAGTGAAAGTGAAAGTGGGCTGTGAGTCGCATCGGAGAGCAAGTGTTCAGAACTGGGGTTCAGTTCAGTTTAGTTCGTATGCTGTGAACAAGTTATCGCCCCGGGGGCGGCGAGACGATATGCCCCCGCCGATGGCAGTTCGACTCGCGGCGGATCTACGTCCGTCCGCGAACGGGTCCGCAGTCCGCCCATGGCTAAGCTGCAGGCAACCAGCATGCCTATAGCCTAGGGCAGCTGCGCCATGGGACAGACAGACGGACAGATCGCGGTGTCGCTTAATGCCCCCCCCCTACGGCGAGGGCATAATAAGCTGTTAGCAGAAGTCACGAGGGAATTAATATCTCATTTCTATACGGCATCGTGTCTGTGTGATTGAACGCAGCAATCGGATGTCGAGACCCGGAGCCGCCCAAGTACGGCTGGGTTCTTCGCGAGAGCGACGGAGTGTGGATGGGATGCAACTTCTCCAGTCATCACTGGCGGCTCACGTGCGACGGCGTCCGCTGGATCGGACAGTACGAAACCTGCTCCAGCGGTACGCCGCCTTTACATACGAATATTTCACATTCTAGATTATCAGGTCGCATTGTACAGGGTGGGCCAAGAAAACGATACGCAAACTTATGGCCGCAATTTTGTCAAATCTTAATTGATTTTCAATTTTTTTTTACTCGAAGATTCTTTAGTAAATCTGAAGTAAAGTGGTTATTAAATATCCAGCCACACCTTGCATATGTTGCCATACTACCTTGTGAAACATTAATGCCAGAAAACAAGCGATTAACGATTAATTACAAGGTAGGGTGGATGGCTCGATAGCCGAGTGGTTAGCGTGCTGACTCGGTGCAGAAGGGCCTGTGGGTTCAAATCGCAGCCAAGACGCTGTAGGGTAACAGTCTTAGGCAAACTATTCACATCCATCGTGCCTCTGTTCACCAAGCAGCGAAACTGGTAGCAGCCCTCTTAAGGGTTGCGGGGGTAACTGCGGACCTGGCGGAAAGTAATGGCTGCCTACCGCCGGGTTTATGACTCACGTCACCTGCAGGCTGACTGCCAACCGGGATCAGCTCCGGAACCCGACGTTCAGTAATCGAGCTTGGGCTACCTTTACCATTTTTTACAAGGTAGGGTAGCTACATATTTAACGTGTGATGGGGTTTGTCAATAGCCGAAATTTCCAAATTAAAAAAGGTTCATTGATGAGTATGTCGGTGAAAAAAATTTAAATCGGTGAATATTTGGCAAAGTTACAAGCAAGAACGTAACCATGTTCTTGCTTGTAAATTTGCGAAATATTCATTTATTCAAATACTATCCAATTGATGACCCCAGCACACCTTCAATATGTAGCTACACTACCTTGTAATTTATCGTTAATCGCTTGTTTTTAGAAATCAATGTTTCACAAGGTAGTGTGACAGCATATGCAAGGTGTGGTGAGATTTTTAATAGCCACTTTATTGCAAACTTAAGAAAAAATCTTCAAGTGAAAAAAATTGAAAATCGGTCAAGATATGACAAAATTGTGGCCATGGGTTTGTGGCATCGCCTTTTCGGTCCACCCTTTAGATGTGGCCTATTGCTACAGACTGACTGGCGTGGTCTGTGTGTTGGGTACACTGGTGAGCCTTGCAAAATGGCTGAACCGATCGAGGTGTTGTTCGGGAACAGACTCTAATTGTGACCGCAAAACATATATTACATGAGGGTGCAACACAGCACCAGCTGGCGAATGCGATGCGATACGGGACGTCGCTACCATTACTGTAGCAGCTTGATACGGGTAGATCCGAAAATTTTACATCAGCTGGCAGTGTGAAAGAAAGCCAATACCAAACGCAAATATGCAGGTAAGAACATTTACTATTTTCTTCACTGGCGGATCCAGGAATTGTTAATAGAGGGGGTGATTCCTCATCTCTCTTCCCTCCCGCCGCGAAGCAGCCCCTTAAATCCAGCTAGGAGGTCTGGGGAGCGCTGTAAGCTCCCCCTGCGAGCCTGGGCGGAGCCTGGTCACCAAACATTTTTATGCATTTCGGGTAAAAAAAATCACTTCTGGTTGTAACAGTTTGTCAAACATAGTTCAATACTATATTTTCACAAAATTAACTGATTTGCAGTTGTTGTTCTACTTTGTTTTTTTACCGCATTATAACTGCCGGTATTTTTCACAGGCAAAAAGTGCTATATGCCGGTGGGGGATGTATCATCCCCTCATCCCCACTCTGTATCCGCCACTGATTTTCTTTCTCGGGTGGCGATAACGATGTCTGTTGTCTATAAATTCGGTGTGTATAGCGAAAATATTCACGGTATTTTTGGATGCATTGACTTAATAAGGACACTATACGTTTCCAGCGCGTCTTTTTTTTGTATCAAAGCCGCGACTTTATTACACATACACACCGGCGTCACGTTCGACTGTGGACTATTATTAACAGAACATGTTCCTGTGGCGCAAGGCCTGACTGTGACGTGTGACTCCCGAGCGTATAGTCGGCAGCAACCCGTGGCGTTCTCGCGGTTCCTGCCCGTGGGTCGCCGTGCCGCGTGTGGTTGAAACATGAATTATTCCGCCTGTCAGTGGCAGATGTGAGCTGGTTCGCAGATATGACAGGCTGCGAATCCCAGCGGGCGCAAAAACGCCGCCGACAGTGCAGCCACACATACTCTAACAGTGTACACTGCACGCCATACGTGCAAGCTGAAAGTTCCAGTAGAATCGCGTGACCACAAAATCGATATGTTCAGTGTTCACCTACATGTCGTACATGTAGTTCCCAGCCATTAACGAATAGCGACAAAATTTCCGTCAGTTATGCCATCGACAAAGCGTTTATGTGGAAATGCGCGACCTGAAAATGACGGACTGGAAAATGACGGACCGTGTTAATTAGCGCTTAATATTTTTTGTACTTACTGAGGTCTTGTTATGATCGTAATTTCCAGACCCATAGTTTTCTTTGTCCGTTATTTTCAGGTCTTGCATTTTCACCGCCCCCGTTTGTGTAGCCGCCCCGCGCATGACGGGCATACATACCCGTGCAGCACTGTCCTATGAGATTAATGGGTTGTTAGGTTTAGTACCGCGAGCTGAGTTGTATACCCACCCGCACATCCGTGAAGATATCGCGTGGTCTCTCTTCTTCCCCTACTTCACGTAGACTTTTCGTTTTAACACACACACAGCCTAAAGCACTAAACCCCGCTAGCTGATTGGACACAGCGAGATGCGACTTCTGCCTTTCGAGTGAATAGCCTACGCCGCCGCTTTTGCAAGCCTACTGTCCACTGCAACAAGTTGCATATGAAACGGTGTACCGTCTCCATCAGTTCCGCCCAGCGTTATACAGTACTTGGTTATTTAATTGTATTAATTTATATGCGGCAAGACATTACTTGTTAGTGTGCATCACCGGGAGTATTTCCTACCCTCTGGCTGTCAAGACAGCTGCGGATACTGGATAGTGGTGTGGATGAGATTTATCATAAGTTGACAAAAGTGTTTCAAGCGATTTGGATGTCTCATCAGGGGCGTTAGAAAAATATGATCAGTAGGCTACACAGTTTTCTGAGTTCCACATGTATGATGTTTGTCTTTGGTGCACAAAATTCAACGTAAAGGACCACAAAATGCGTGTATGTTTTCAGCTACTGTAACTTTGTTCTCAGTTTTATTCTTTTTCTTCCGGACTGACTCCACGGATTCCCCGGATCGTTTACCGATACTTCTGAGCATATCCTTTTTTCACTTTTTAGTTTTTCTGTTTTCCACTTTTTAGTTGTTGGTTCCGTGCGATTGATTAATCATTTCGTGTCGTATCGTATCATATCGTATTCTCAGATTCTCATATAAATCTTTATCAATAATTTTTACTATCGTTCATTTTATTTTCCATCTAAAATTCGATTCGTTAGTTTTTAAACCAGTTTTTATACGATAAAATGAACTATCTTCCACTTTTCAGGGCGCACGTGAATTCATGCACATCGTATTGCGCAATATAGGCCTATGCCATTTCCATTCTCCCGCGTCGACTTGCTGAAGAGCGTTTTTTTTACATTTCTTTCACTCGTAAGACTGCGCTGGATTACGACGCGATCACGCGTAGACAGTGTCTTACGCGGTGAAATAGTGATGAATGATACGTTTAATTTTCTCGCCATTCTCTCTTCGCTCGTTGATTTAATATGATATAAGTTCTCCGTTGTCCGGCCGCCGGTGCGATTTATTTCACTGCTAAGCCCAGTCTGCGATCGCCGCCCGTGTCGGCAGCAAACACCCGTGCAGAACAGTGTAAATCTGGCTTAAATGGCGTTTGAATGGTCCGCTGATCGGGAGGCGGTCGTTTGGCTCTATCGTGCTGGCGCAGATTCGCCTGTTATTGTCGCCAGTGCGCTGTGGATATTGATGCTGCTGCTGATGCTGCTGCGGAAACGGTTGCTCTTGGTAACAGTGATGCAGAGATAGCGAGCGATGGCTGTAATGACAATGCACCATGTAGCGGTCACCAATTCAGCCATTACAAGAGCTGTTGCGATCGCACTATACTCGTACTCTAATGGCCAGTAGTCTATATACGTTTACCGACCACTTTAGAGGTGGGCATTGTGCAGTGCACAGCAGATCTGTTTTATGTATGACGGGGCACTAGAACTTTTTACTGTATATAATGTATTGTCTGGTAATGCAGTCGGCTCGATCTGTGTGTATGTGGTGACCGTTGACCTGTAGCCTTTTGGCACGTTGGTTCACTGGACCCTGTCTGGGTTATCTTCGAAGGTCAAGGTCACAGTCGAAGCTCACGGTCATTGGCGAGAGAAATGGAGTATAGCTAACTGTTCACGGCTGGTTTATTCTTGGCAGTGATAAAACGCAGAGGGAACATCATTGGAATGTTCATAGAGCTTCATAGTTGTTTATTTATCTTTATTGTTCCGCGCGGAATCTCCGTATTGGAAATGTGACCAGCTTATACCGGGTGGCGTGGCACAGTGGTAGAACGTCTGTCTCTGACTGGCGAACTTTCCCTGTCCTGCGCTCGACCTGCAGCTGATGGGTGACCGCTCATATGGGTAAACCGTCCGCTACAGGTCAGCCAACTAGGCCAACTCAGCCTTTCATCCTTTCTGGGTCGATAAATGAGTAGTAAGCTGGAATCAGATGTGTGCTGCCGTTTACAG
>Ga0126327_10000294_pt1 | contig 11406 bp, 7 predicted proteins | sample InaspJWI30metaG_FD_101392 | JGI IMG/M metagenome (GOLD analysis project Ga0126327, IMG submission 101392) | Marine gutless worms symbiont microbial communities from Oahu, Hawaii - Inanidrilus sp. 1 OAHU.JWI-30 metaG | ecosystem: Host-associated > Annelida > Digestive system > Unclassified... | reverse complement strand
GCCCGCCCTTCGCTTCACTACGCCCCCCCCCCCAGCGAGACACCACAGGAAGGTGTCAGTCCCACATTTCGAGATACTATGGGGCGTTCGGCGGTGTGAATTGGGCATTATAGTCGTCGCGCTTCCATGATTCACATTGCAAAGCGCGTCAAGGCTCGTTCACATCACACAAGTGATGTAGCAACTGAAAACTGCAGTCGATCGAGGATCGAGGTCAGACCGACCGCGCTACCACGCCCACACGCGCTGGACTCCGCCGCTGCCGCTCACAGATAGACATAGTCACACACAGACAAACGCTCATCATTGGGTGAAGTGACGTCACATAATCTATGGCCACGATACTATCGCCATTTTGTGGTTATAACACTGTATATTTTGTGAAGTTAAGGGGCGAAGATTTAGCGTGTTATTCAAATAAAATTAAACCAGTTTATTAATTTTAAGGAAATGTTATTATGATAATTAGCCTATCAACAAAGCGTACAGGTAATATCGCAGCAATGAACATTTATAAGAGTTTTACCCACAAGATGGCGGCGAAAACCAGCTGGCATAGATGTGAAACAAAATTACGTGACTGTTACCCTATGTATACTCCGATCCCCTATAGGAGACGGAGTAATGGATGCCAAACCAGTCGTGAAACCCAATTAACGAATTCCCTATTAGCCAGCGCACCTGTGCAGGTGTGCCTACCTGTAGTGTTATACACACCTGTGGACGGCTGTTCGACGACGACGATGCGGTCCGTAGCGCTGTCGTGCGACGATCGACGCTTGAAATTCATCACCTCGGTCTTCTACTTCCCTCCCGCCGACCCAAAACACGTGACCCGGGTCACGTGTCACGAGGCTGGGGTCACGTGACTATCATGAGGCTGTTCGGTCGGACGTACTTCGCCCCTAACGACATTTCAACACGCAGCAACAACAAACGGCACAATTATTAGGCCGCATCAGATGCGAAATAAGTGGGAAAAAACAATTTCTCTGCTGTTGTATAGCTTGTGCAACGTCAAGTCAAATCAAGTCAAGTAGCCTTTAATAAATAAAGATGACATTCGCACCTTTAGTACAACATTAAAAGAGAAATAACAAAGAAAAACACAAAGAGGAATTTACAACTAAACGTACTGGAAGAAACATCGATTAATGAACACATTTCTATACAAAATTGTGTTTAATTGGGGCAAGGAGAACTGATGTCCTCTGGGTCTAAGGGAACACCTGGAGTACGGAAGGCGAGAACTGGGAAGAAGGGTGTAGAGACAATGATGACTGAGCTGGATAAGCTTAAAGAGTTTGCAATCTGCTCTATCGATGAGTTGAGAGATGAAGAAATTAGAATGGCAGAGACCACGTTTTGTATTTCTGGAAGAAGCATCTAGCCTAGATTTCTCAGTTTCCGAGAGGAGTCCTGCAGTTGCAGGCAGTTCATACTCCACCTTAGACAAAATTAAAGCATGAGAGATTATTTTAAAGGAATCACTGTTCTTGAGGTGGCTAGGTAGCCGAGTGCTGGACTCAGGCGCAGAAGGGCCTGGGTTCGAATCGCAGCCGCGACGCTGTCGGGTAACAGTCTTAGGCAAACTGTTCACACCCATCGTGCTTCTGTTCACCAAGCAGCGAAATTGGTAACAGCCCTGTTAAGGGTTGCGAGGGTAACTGCAGGCCTGGCGGCAAAATAATGGCAGCCTACCGCCGGGTTTATGACTCACGTCACCTGCAGGCTAACTGCCAAGAACCGGGTCATCTCCGGAACCCTATGCTCGGCAATCGAGTGTGGGCTACCTTTACCTGTAACTGTACGTGTGTGTATGATGTTGCTTTTTTCTGATACATTGCTTTTTTAGACATCCCATATGTTGTTCCTCGTGTGCGGTGTCATAGAATGCGGCCTATTTCTACAGGCGGAGTAGCGTGGTCTGTGACTTGTGTCGATAACCACGACCGCGAGCCCTGCCGAAACGGCTGAACCGATCGAGATGCCGCTTGAAGCAGGGTCGTCTCGAGTGGGCTAAAGGAACCGTGCATTAAATGTCGGTGCATATTGGCGTCACCTGGCGAATACGGTTGTACGATCCGTGCGCCTAAAATGTGGACCGTTCGTTGACCGCGGCAGCTGATTAGGGGCCTACTCAATACGGACAATGCTACATGTACGAGATTACTAAGCCAGAGTCACGAAATGATGAAGTGACCGGAAATTCCCCCCCCCGGACATTTGTCCCCACGCAAATTACCATCGTGGACATCTGCCTCCTAGTCAGGCTTAGGGACTAGAGTTATGGAACTACCGTTTAAATTACGGTTTGGGTTATACATACGGTACAGTGACGTCATATAATCTATGGCCACGATACTATCGCCATTTTGTGGGTATAACACGCGCGGTAGGCCTATAATTCGTGGAGTTAAAGGGCAAAGATTTAGTCTGTTATTCAAATAAAATTAAAGCAGTTTATTTAAGTAAACGCCTACACGATCATTGTCTTATCAACAAAGCGTATTTAGGTGATATATGACAGCAACGAACATTAATAAGAGTTTTACTCACAAGATGGCGGCGAAAAAAGCTGACATAGATATGGAACGAAATTACGTTACTGTCACCCTAGCCTATGTACTAGGTTGCGGTTAACGTTAGGGGTTAGGGTTAATGTTTGGGGTTAGGGTTGGATTATTAAAGATACAACGTTAGTGTTAGGGTGATTGGGAAAAGAAAACCGATCTTTTGTCCTTTCTTTTGCACTCTTTCCATTCTCTCTTCCGTCACTCTGCTGTGCTATCTTTTCCCTTCTGTTCTCTATGCCGTGTTGATCCCCTCTTCATTTTGTCTTGCAATCCCTGTTCGATAAGCTTATGCATTTAAAGACATCTGTTGGAATTATGATTTAGGGTGAGGTGACGGTTAGGGTTTAGGGCCAGGTACGCGGGGGACAGATGTCCGGGGGTGAAATGTCCTGCGTTCGAGTGACGAACCGGTCGAGAAAAATGAATGGACGACCGGCGCATTAACAATATTTGGAATAAAAGCGGCTGCGTGCGCATGCGCGATGGAGATTCTGTCGCCGGTGTTGTCGTATTGGTTGATTTGATGGATCACTCTTAGCTGATTGGCTGACCGATGAACACCAGGGGCCTCAGTCCCCACCCCATTTATATTAGGCCCTAGCTGCACAGGTCAGCTGACCTGTTATCTGGTTTTTAATACATAGGGTGACAGTGACGTAGTTTTTTTCCGTATCTGTGCCAACTGGTTTTCGCCGCCATCTTGTGGGTAAAACTCTCAAAAATGTTTGCTACTGTTATATGACTTAAATATACTTTGTTGGCAAGTTAATGATCACACTGACATTTTCATAAACAAACGGGTTCAATTTTATCTAAATAACACCATAAATCGTCGCCCCTTAACTCCACACATTATGCCATGTTATAGGCCTACCCACAAAATGGCGATCGTATCTTGACCATAGTTACTGTGACGTCACTTTACCCGACGTATAGCATAATGAGCCGTGGAAAATTGTGATATCCGCGCTTATTTGCTGCATTAGTCGAAAAAAACTGAAAAAAATAATCAATTCATATTCAGAAAGTCACGACCAGTGGCAGACATGAGTGAAATATACGACATTCAAAATTTACAAGCATCAGCCGTCGCTAATCGACCCGCGCGACAAAATCGTGCTGTAGGCAGAGCTTGACGATCTGTGCGATAAACTACAGTGGTCGAGCGTCGGAGGTATTATCAACTTAGTTAACCGACGACGGTCCAGTTTATCACCCTCTAAGCGTCCACCTTTCTCGATCTAAGTTGATAGCACGTTCGACGATCGATATTCCGTGGCGAAATTTCTCAGTCCGGAGTTTAGAAAAAAAGTTCCAGAGGGAAGTACCCTTATTTTTGCAGCAGATACCTGAATTTCTTAAAGCACCGTGTAGGACTGATTGAAAGAAGACCCCATGCCAAAAACCAGATTATTCCGTCCATCCGTTTCGATAGAACACCGACTTGTGACAGACAGACACAGACGGACACAGGGCCATAGCTAGTGCCCGCGGTAGTATAGCATAACTGATTGCAGGGAACAACACTCAGCCTTAGTGGGGAGGGAAAGGTAATTGAACCCCTCCCTTGCTCCGGAATTAGGCCCCAATCTCCACAGCAAACTGACACCAGTGGCACGTGCAGCCCACCCACGACGCTGTTCCCATGGACCATGGTCGGCCGGTGTTGATGTGGTTTGAGACCATGTCTCGGTCCCTCTAGCGTTCACCATCCGTAGCACCCGACCAACCGTCAGTGATGCATGAGTTCTCAAATTTACTGTCGATTTGGCGCAATCCGATACCGTGTCAGTGACGCAGCATCTTGGGCTTGGGATGGAGACCCAAGTAGGTCAGGGAAACATTATGGCGACGCGGCTCTTACGTGTATTTGCGTCTTGTTCTGCTGCGTAGTGTAAGGATGGAAAATAGAGGACCAAATTCAACAAGAGGCTCTGCTATTGCAGAGAAGGCGCCATGCGTCCAGGCTGGAGTCCGGGTCCTGATCTGAGACCAGGTCCGAATCTGTATCTGAATCTGATTCAAACTCGATGTGTGGTTTGCAATAATCTGAACGGTTAGTTAAACTTGAAATATACAGTCTTGAACTGCGTCGCATACGTTCTGATCTGATTTATGTGTACAAGTTACTGTTTGGCATGGTTGATGCAGACGTACCTGCTCTTTTTGTAGCGAATAATGTAGATACTGTAACACGTGGACACAGCCTTAAACTCTTTGTACAACAGTCACGTATTGATGCCCATAAATACTTTTTCTCAAATCGTGTTATACAGAGTTGGAATAGTTTCGCTTGGTTAAGAAGTATGCTGTCCGCTACCGTTTCTGTATGCATACATATTTTGACAGAGACGTAATTTCGTTCCATATCTATGACAGCGTGTTTTCGCCGCCATCTCGCGCTTACCTAATGGACTTTCCGTTACACACCTGGATGAAAATTCACCAGATGAATTTGTCACTTATATGACAACGCAATTTACATCATCTTATAAATGTTCGTTGCTGTGATATCATCTCTATACGCTTTGTCGATAAGTTAATGATCAGATAAACTGATTTAATTTTATTTGAATAACAGAATAAATCTTCGCCCCTTAGTTCCACACGTTATGCTAAGTTAAACCACAAAATGGCGATCGCATCGTGGCCGTAGATTATGTGACATCACTTCACGCTCTGTATTGCAGTGAATAGTTATTATCGAAATTGCGAGTGGCACATCACTAATCTGCGTCGCTCGTGCACTTGACTGGTGGGCAGCGCGCACTGACTGGTCTCGTTAACAATGTCGCTAAACCAATTTAGCGATCACGGTCCATAGAGTAACGCCGACGGCTCACGAGTATTCACGAAATCGATTCGCCGTAGCACCTCTAAAACTGTCGCCACCGAAAATTGCACAGCCACAGCGGAGAAAGCTTCTCGAGTATTTGATGTAAATATTGTGTTTTATTTTTATAGTTACTTTTCCCCCGGTTCGGGTGCGAAGTATTACGATCAACGTGCCTGTCTGTCTCTATATCTGTCCGCACGCGTATCTCAGAAACGGCATGTCGAAACTTTAACAGATTTTCTGTGCATGTTGCTTGTGTTCGTGGCCGGATTAAGACCAAATAGGGCCTGATGCTGCAGCATTGGCGTCGCGTAGACTAAGCTAAAGGTCGGATCTGGCTATGTCGACCCCCCTCCACTCCTTATCCCTTACCCATATCTATCCCCTCCCCTTAGGCCCTTTCCTTCCGCTTCCTTTCCCTCCCCTCCTTCCCTTTAAAAGTAGGCCCTCTTAAATCTAGCTAGGGAGTCTGAGCGGGGTGTAAGCTCTCCCAGCGGGGTCTGGGTGGAGCCCCGGCCGAAATCTGGTGGCAAGAATTTTAACGAGTTTCCAAAAATTGTACCAACCAGAGAAATCACAACCAAAATAGAGAAGACTGTTCTTTTTCTTGTCCGTGGCCGTGGGCCTATTTCTTGAATGGGCCCAATGCTGCAGCATCAATAGCACCCACCTTAATCCGGCACTGGGCTCGGTTCTCCTATAACAACCCTGCAATGTTTCCGGTTTTGCGGACGATGAAGTAACGAGAACATGGAGCAAAGTGGCTCACTGGGAGCAGCATAGGAGGAAGTCTGCTATTTACGATTGCCTCGTTTAATTAAAATTTTGTTTACGGGCAAGGATATCTTTTCGTCTGAAGCCAAAGAACAAAACTTTCCCCATTTCCTCCGTCACGTAAACCTCTTATAATAATTATTATTTCCTTACCCTGCCGCTCTGCCATTTTTTTCACGTAGTGCAGAGACAATGAGCGTTATGATTTTCTGGCAGCCTTTCGAGTGTCTATTCTAATATAATCATCGTTTAACGTGTTATATCTCATAAAATAAATTGACTGATTGACTGAATGAGGCGTGGTGGGAAAATATAATTAGCGTGGACTCGTGTACCTTGGGAGAATCGTAAGCTCCGCCAGATGCCAATGGAACCTGCTCATATACGAAGATGCGTACGAGCAGCAAACAAAGCTAGGCGTGGCTGATGCCGAGGTGTCTGCCACGCCTTTGTTGACAAATATAGTTTTTACCGCGCGACGCTATGCGAGCGCGGTATGTCGTCGTGTATTCGTGTGTCCGGCTGTCCGTCTGTCTGTCCGTCTGTCGCAAGCCGGTATTGTGTCAAAACCGCTAAACACAGAATCACGCAAACAACGCCACAAGACAAATGGAATTCGACGAACATTTGTGCGACATTTCGCACGGTTTCAACTGACACGGCGCGTCGCGCGGTCCCTCGGCGATAGCTGAGCTTCTTTTTTATTGACAGCAGCAGTTCGGTGTTCAGCAGTCAGTCAGTCGATCGCTTTCTATTTCTGTCTCTGTATGCGTTCATTGTAAACCATCTGTGCCGTTTCGTAGGCCTGCTATAGCGGCGTGCAGAAACGTAGCTGATACTCCCATTCCTTTCCATTCTCAACGGGTTAATTTTATTCCCCCATTCTCATTCTCATAGATTTCAAATTTTATTCCCATTTCCGACCCGGTTTGAAAGCATATTCCCATTCCCACAACCATTTCCTGCCGTCCAAGTTCGAAGCTGTATCAACAAACACGATGCAGGTAAAGTGATCGTGCACCCCAAACAGCAACAGCACATCTCATCTCATAAGTTGCCCACCTTTACTGCGTACTTGAGAGAATTAGAGGTCGATTGATATACTGGGTTTTCAATCTATAAACTTCAAGCGTACGCTGAAGCGAGTCCAGGGTTTGGGAAGGGGTTCATCAGGGGATCGGGGGACAGATGTCCCTTTTGGGCCAAAGGGCAAAACCCCACTTATACAAGAACGAAAGCTGTATGTCCAGAGAACGAAGTGCCTATAGAAGGTCTGCAAATCTGCAGGTCTCCACAGCGACGTTCTTCGAAACAAAGCAAAACGATATTTTGTCAACTCAACATTACAGACAGCGATTGTGTATCGCGGAAGCGCGATGGTTGATGGGTTTGTTCAAACCTAAGACCGAGGTCACACCTGCGATTTTATCGCGCGATTTTGTCGCACGTGTGCGCGACTCTGCGACTTTGTCGCGTAAACAAACACGGCTTCTGCACCACTTATCCCGTTTCACTATCTTCATTCACAAGCACAGTTCTAAAGTGATGAAATTGTTCCATATGTAATCTTTTTTTCTGAACTCTTTGATTGATCGTATGCTTTCGTCTTGCAAGACAGCCTACCAAAACTAAGCTATTAGGCCTAGCACGAATATCATGATCAGTCATGCTGGTCTGGTTTGTTTACGCGACAAAGTCTCAGCGTGCAACTGCACAGTCGTGCGCGCGACTTTATGCGCGACAACATCGCGCGACAAAATCGCAGGTGTGACATCGGTCTAACGAGCTCTCTTCTGGACCCGCTACCGGTTTTCAACCGAAAACAAAGCAACCGTAAATATCAGACTCTGCTCCCGATCTGGTGCTGCCCCCTGGTGGATCAGTTTGAGTATATATGCGCCCTTTTTGCGTCACCTGTTCCTGGTCAATATGTGCGAGCATGACGTCACCCATAAAACCGAAAGTGCACAGCATATCGCAACGCCACCAGAGGAAGACTAATAATAATTTAATAATTTTAATAATAGGGTGAAGTGACGTCACAGAGTCTATGGTCACGATACGATCGCCATTTTGTGGGTATAACACGACATAATGCGCTGAGGTAGAAGGCGAAGATTTATCGTGTTATTCAAATAAAGTTGAATCAGTTAGCTTAAGAAAATGTCCATATGATCACTGACTTACCAACAAAGCGTATTTAAGCGATATCACAGTGACAAACATTTCTCAGAGTTTTACCTACAAGATGGCGGCAAAAATCAACTGGCATAGATATGGAACAAAATTACGTCACCGTCACCTTATGTATATGCTTACGGACACACACAAACGCACACACAGACAGACAGTCACAGTATTCGGCAAAGGACTTTTAGCTTACGACAGCTAAATCGGCTCGTCGTCCGAGTCCCTGAAGGCGCGGGACCTGGATGGTGTCAACGACTCAACGTATACAGGGTGGGCCAAAAAACGGGGCCACATGACTCATGACAATAATTCTGTCAAATCTTAACCGATTTACGAAATTTTTTCCACTGAAAAATTCCTTAGTAAAGTTGCAGTTAAATGCGTATTAAAAATATCAACGCACCTTCCATATGTTGGTACACTACCTTGTGAAACATTAATGTCAGCATAACAAGCCGTTGACGACAAATTACAAGGTAGTATAGCTGCATAATATTATATAAGGTGTAGTGGGGTTGTTAATAACAAATTAAGAAAGGTTTACTGCTGAGTCTGAGAGTGAAAAAATTAAAATCGGTGAATATTTGGCAAAGTTACAAGCAAAAACGTGAATTTCTCGTGCACTGTATTCGTCTTTTAGCAGTGTGTTGGCCAGGTGCGCAAAGTGCATGAGGCAACCACTCTCTTGCTTGTAACTTTGCCAAATATTCACCGATTTAAAAAAAATCACTCATACACTCAGCAATAAACGTTTCTTAGTTTGGTTATTAACAACCCCACCACACCTTAAATACGTAGCTACACTACCTTGTAATTTGCGTTAATGGCTTGTTTTGCTGACATTAATGTTTCACAAGGTAGTGTAACAACATATGCAATGTGTGGCGGGATGTTCAATATCCATTAATCTTCAAATTTACTAAGAAATCTTCCAGTGAAAAAAAATTAGTAAATCGGTTAATATTTGACAGAAGAATGGGCATGAGTCTGTGGCCCCATTTTTTGGCCCACCGTGTACGGAGTCACGGTGGATCGACTCAGATTCAGATAACCACGACCTCGACTCATCCTGGATCGGAGATCGGCCTTTATCCCGCGTCACGGTCACGTCGTTCTGATCACGTGACCAGCGGCGTAAACCTGGCAGAAATTTTTGGGTGCAGGGGCGGATCCAAAAACTCTTAATTGGGGGCAAGATATAGCGGGTGGGGTGTGGGAAATGATGTATTGGGGAGGTCCTGGTCACGTGGTTCTGGTAATAGGGGCTAACTTTTAGAAATCATTATGGGGGTGAACTCAGATCCATTCAGTCCAGTTTGTAAATTTGATACTCACACGTAGTTGTAGCCACATACCGTCACGGGTGCGTCTGGTCGCGTAGATAAGCTCTGCGGAAGCAGAGTGTCTTCAGTGCCGATCTCGACGGAAAGTTAGGCCTAAGTGACAATTCAGGGCAGCGGATAGAGGTCAGCAACCCGTTCCAGATGACTGGCCCGTTTTCTTCCTGTCCGCCCTCTTTCTTCCCATTGCTTTTCTGTCACCTTTCACAATCTTTATTTCTCCAACATTGGTAGTATTCACGAAAAAAGGAAAAGCAAACAGAAAACAAAGTGATTACATTCTAGGCCGACCGTTTGACGACATCTCTGCATATTTCGCAGACTGCAGCCTACTGTCGTTTGACGCATTAATAAATCTTAAGATTTTTAATTACTTTTTCTATCCCTTCGTTTTCATGTCCTTCCTCTCGTCCCTTTCATACCCTTCCCGAATTAAGAGCTCTGGGGATGGGGAGGCCAACGGGTCCTGGCAAAGCCTGAACGCCTAACGACTTAAGGTACAATTTGACGCTAAAACTAATTAGTTTTTTTTATCTCACTTGCATATTGACACATTTTAATGTTCTACTTGACAGATCGTAGGCCTATTGGTGTTTGTCGCAAGTGAAGTAAATTTTTATCTCGCTGTGGCAGTTTTAGGCGGGAACGTGCTCGTTTTTTTGGCGTTTCTGTAATTTAATTTTCTTAGTTGTCGTCTATTTTATTTTTATACCAGTATTTTGTTTCGCCATTTTGATTTTATGGACTCGTATTGTGTATTTAGCATTTCAGCTTTTTAGCTGCAAATGTGCTCAAAAAAGTTCTCGGTCTTCTTTTCTCTCACATGCATTTTCTGTCTTGTACTGTGGGGCAGGCGTCGCCCCCAAAGTTTTTCGCCACGTAGCAATCGCCCCAGTCGCCGTACGAAGGCGGCGCCTATGTGGCCCGCTGTCCCCCTCAGCGCATATAGCAGCATTACTGCAAAGTCGGGCTGACACGTCGTTATGCGCGACCTTAGAGACAGACAGACAGAGATGGAGAGAGATGCAGACAGACAGAAAGTCACGTGATGTGACGTATCAGTGATAGGGCGCTGTCAGCCATTAGACTAATGCGAATAATGTCGAGCGTCGAACGGCGTTTCAATTACTTCTGACAGCGTCGTCGACAGTTGAAGGAGACGATACGATACGATAGGATATAGGCCTAGGATTTATAGGACACGTTAACGTTCACTCAAACATCAAATGGTGTTTGCACGATACAACCCGTTGTACAACCGGTTGCATCGCGTGTATACGCAACTTTAGTAGCCAGTTTATTTCTCGAGTTCAACCTAGCGCACAGAACCAAAAAAAACAGCAAAGGACAACGAGTAGGCCTACTTTTACAAACTAAAAACAAAACCGGATTTGGTCAGAATAAATTAACGGTAGCAGTAAGAGTCCGCGAAGTCAGTTCTGGGGGGGGGGAAAGGAAGACTGGTGTGGGGAGGATTTGTGAAAGAAACTAACTCCTAGGGCGGGGCTGAAACGCTGAACTCCAGTTTGAAAAAAACATCAAGTTGTAAATGAAATACATTGTGGTCAGTAAGCTTACTCCAGTTTACTTTACTTCAGCTCAGTTCATGTGCTGTGAACAAGGCTTTAGATCGACTCTACATCATCGTTTCATGAACCACCAACATAAACAGTGGCGTAGCAGTGGGGTG
>Ga0126327_10000291_pt1 | contig 11521 bp, 13 predicted proteins | sample InaspJWI30metaG_FD_101392 | JGI IMG/M metagenome (GOLD analysis project Ga0126327, IMG submission 101392) | Marine gutless worms symbiont microbial communities from Oahu, Hawaii - Inanidrilus sp. 1 OAHU.JWI-30 metaG | ecosystem: Host-associated > Annelida > Digestive system > Unclassified... | reverse complement strand
TTGAAAACACTGTTCATCATCTCCATCCTGGTGAACATCGGTATGTGGTATGAGCGCTTCGTGATTATTGTCGGCAGTGTGGCCCACGGTTTTCTGCCGAATGCATGGGGGCTGTACAGCCCCACGCTGGTTGAATTCGGCATTATGATCGGCGTCTTCTGCCTGTTCTTTTTCCTGTTTCTGTTATTTGTCAAGCACCTGCCTTCGGTGTCCATGACGGAAATGAAAGAGACCCTGCACCACGGAGCAGAGCATGGCGACTGAGAAGATAAAAATAATGGGGCTTTTCGATTCCGAGGCGGATGCCGTAACCGCCATCGCCGACATGCAGGCCCTGGGGTGGGGCATCGAAAGGGTTCACAGCCCGGTGCCCAGTGACAACATTACCAAGGCCCTGAAAATGCGCAAAAGTCGGGTAGGCTGGTTCACGCTGGCCGGCGGCATTACCGGTTTCTTCACCGGTTTCCTGCTGGCCGCCTTCACTGCTACGCGCTGGAGTCTGATCGTCAGCGGAAAACCGATCGTGGCTCTGGTGCCCTTTTTTATCGTGGGGTTTGAGTTCACCATTTTGTTCGCGGTTTTCGGCAATGTCATCGGCCTGATCACCCAGGCCAATCTACCGCAGCTCAATTACGATCAGAACTACGCGCCCGAATGTTCCGCTGATCAGTACGGCATTTTGGCGGCGTGCGGCCCGGAAGAGACCGGCGAACTGGAAGCGTTTTTTACCGAAAGAGGCGCCCGTATCAGGTCCTTGGATGCAGCGCCGAGCACTGCTTGAGAAAAAATGCCTGAAACGAAAAAACATCTCCGCTGATGATCGGGTTCAGCTGCCTGGTTGCCATCGGCGCCATTGCCTTTATCATCAAGGCCGGCGGGCAGCATCCGCGACAGGCCTGGCAAGCTTACCTGGTCGGGTTCCTGTGCGTGTCGGCCATTGCCCAGGGCGGAATGCTTTTTTCGACGCTCATGCATGCCACCCGAGCCCGCTGGAGCGGACCCCTGGCCAACCTGGGCGAATCCTTCAGTGCTTTTTTCCCGGTCTCTCTCGTCATGTTCGTGGTGTTGTTCATTGGCCAGAACCACGTGTTTCCCTGGATCGGTCAGGACCTGCACGGCAAGGAGATCTGGCTGAATGTCCCGTTCCTATTCTTCCGTGACCTGATCGGCCTGCTCCTGCTCTACGGCTTCGGCATGCTTTATCTCTATCACGCCCTGTGGTTCAAACTCGAAGACAACGGTACCCGCGGAAAAGTGCGCGACTTTCTCTTCACCCGCTGGCGCAACAATCCACCGGATGCGGAAAAGTATAAACACCGGATGACGGTTTACGCTTATCTGTACATGCTGAGTTTCGCCCTGATCCTCTCCCTGATTGGTTACGACCTGATCATGAGCATGGACTATCACTGGTACTCGACCCTGTTTGGGGCCTATACCTTTGTCAAGGCCGTCTATATCGGGTTCGGCGCCCTGATTATCCTGGCCGCCACATTACACATGAGTCCCCAGACTCCGTTTAGCTTGAAATCTTCCCAGTTCCATGACATGGGCAAACTCTTCTTCGGATTCTGTCTGGTCTGGGCCGATTTCTTCTATGCCCAGTTCGTCGTTATCTGGTATGGCAACATATCCGAAGAGACCGCTTACATCATCGAACGGACCATGCTCTATCCCTGGAACAATGTGGCCTGGACGGTTTTCATTGTCTGCTTCGTGGCCCCGTTTCTCATCCTGCTGAACAAGAAAATCAAGACTATCCCGAAGGCCATGATCGTCATCTGCACGGTGGTAATCTGCGGCATGTGGCTGGAGCACCACCTGCTGATCGGGCCGGCCTATCACCACCATGCGACCAGCCTGCCCCTGGGCTTTACAGATGTCCTGGTCGCCCTTGGCTTTGTAGGGCTGCTGGCCATGGCCGTCACCAGTTACCTGCGGCAGTTCCCGGAACTGCTCCAGGACAATGCCGGGGGAGGTAAGTAATGGAGATACTGCTTACCACCATCGGGATTCTGACCATCGTGACACTGACCATCATCGTTGGTACCGGCGGCAAACCCATGCGCGCGGTTTCCGGATTCAAGGAAACCCTCAAAGCCATCGATGCCAATCGGGGCCCCCTGGCGATAACGGCCCTGTCCGTCGTAGTGCTGCTGGTTTTCCTTTACTTGTTCTATTTTTTCCCAAGCCGGAACATGGCCCCGGAGCAACCGATTCCCTTCAGCCACCAACTGCACTCGGGAGTCAAGGCCATCGATTGCTACTACTGCCATCCATATGTGGAACGCTCCCTGCACCCGGGTCTGCCGCCGGTGGAAAAATGTTTACACTGTCATAATTACATCATCGCCAACCACCCCGAGATCCTGAAAGAGCACGAATATTACAACACGAAAACGCCGACACCCTGGCGTAAGGTCTTCCACGTCTCCGAACATGTCGTCTTTAACCATAAGCGTCATATTAAAAAGGAGATTGCTTGCGAAAGCTGCCACGGGCAGGTTAGAGAAGCGGATCGCCTGAGAACCCATCGATTCAAAATGGGGTTTTGCATCGAGTGTCACCGTGAAAAGAAGGCACCTTTAGACTGCTGGATAGCGTGTCATAGTTAGACAGGCTTGATATACCAAACGCCTTACAAGGACCTACTGATTTGGCTGAAAGCATTGAACATACCGAGACCAATCACTTGGCGGCCAAAGCATTCGCATGCACATCCGCGGTTTGGTTTGCCTTTGCAACCAGCTTTGGCATGATTGCGGCCGGCTATCTGATCGCGCCGGACTTTTTGGCCAATATCGAATATATCCAGTTCGGCCGCTCGCGCCCCATTCATGTCAACCTCGTGCTTTTTGGCTTTGTCACGCCCGGATTCCTGGCTGCGGCCCTGTATTACACGCCGCGTCTGCTGGGCACCCGTCTGTATAGCCAGAAATTGGGCGTCGTCACAGCGGTGTTGTGGAATATCATGCTGGTGATCGCGGTCGTAACCCTGGCCTTGGGCTTCAGCCAGGGCCGCGAATATGCTGAGCTGCCCTGGGCTGTAGATATTATGATCGCCGTCCTGTTCGTCATGATCATCTACAATATTTTTATGACGGTGCGTCAGCGTCAGGAACATATCCTCTATGTATCCATCTGGTACACCTGTGCGGCCCTGGTCCTGACTGCTGTCGGATATTGCCTGGGCAATGTTATCTGGAAACCAGACAGCGGTGCCCTGCTGGGCATTCCCGATGCCATCTTGCTTTGGTTTTACGGCCACAACATTTTCGGCCTGCTGCTGACACCACTGGGCCTGGCTGTGGCCTACTACGTGCTACCGCTGGCAACTCGCAGCCCCCTCTACAGCCACACCCTTTCTTTGATCGGCTTCTGGTCGTTGATTGTCGTCTATACCCATATCGGCACACATCATCTGTTACAGGTGCCGGTTCCCACATGGTTGAAAGTCATTTCCATTGTGGACAGTGTGGCCATGGTCATTCCGGTGATGGTGTTCCTCATCAACATCTGGTACACCGTGCGGGGCAAGCTGGGTGATATTCATGCCGACATTGGCGCCAAGTTTGTGTTTACCGGTACCATTATGTATTTTTTCGCCAACTTTCAGGGCAGTTTCATGGCGCTGCCGCAAGTCCAGCGAATTACCCACTTTAACAACTGGGTCGTTGGACATGCCCATATCGGCGTTTTCGCCTTCGCCGGTATAACCGCCTTGGGCGGTCTCTGGTTTGTGCTCCCCAAAATAACCAAGAAACCGCTGTACAGCCGCTACCTAGCTGACTTGCAGTACTGGCTGGTGCTCATCGGCGTTTCCGTGATGGCCGTCGACCTGACCATTGTCGGGCTGATCCAGGGCAATGCCTGGTACAACGGCGAAACCATTTATCGGGTACTGCCCGAGATTCATCTTTACTATGTTATCCGCGCTTCGGCCGGGCTTTTTATCCTCGCGGGTGCGTATATTGGTTTATATAACGTGGTGCGCACGCTATTTTTCAATCCTGGAGCAGCAACAGAATGAAGATGACCCCCATAGCTGTGGTCGGCGGGGCCCTCGCCATCTTGACCGTCATCGTCTTGTTGATGGTGGTTTGGCCCTATGCAACCACGGAATACACGCCTTCGGAAATCTACAGAGATCGCACGGAGGTGGAACAGGCCGGATTTAAAATCTACTTGCAAAACGGCTGTGTGTATTGTCACAGCCAATCGATACGGTCCTTTGATTGGGGGCACGGCGCCCACCGCATTGCCCAGGCCGGCGACTATATCGGGGATCGTCCCATTCAGCTGGGATCGGCTCGCACCGGGGTCGACCTGTCCCAGGAAGGTGGTGAGCATCCCGACGATTGGCACATTGCGCATTTCGTGAATCCGCGCTACACCCGTCCCAATTCGATCATGCCGCCCTTTGCATGGCTGGGCGATGAGCGCATCGATACGCTTACCCAGTATGTTCAAAGCCTGGGATTGAAAGCGGCAGACAAACGAATGGAGCGGCAGCGCTACTGGAAACAAGAATCCATCAAGGCCTACGAGGCGGGACCGGATGCCAACGCTCGCTGGCTGGCCGAAATCGTGCCCAAGGGCTGGCGCGATCTGCCCAATCCCTATCCGACTACCAAGGCCAGCCTGCGGCGCGGCCACGTGGTCTACCAGCAATTTTGCATTGGCTGCCATGGACCGGTGGGAGACGGCATGGGCCCGGCCCAGCCTTGGATCTATCCACCACCGCTCAATTTTACGATTCTAAAAGGGCGGGAAATATCCGGCGGTATCATTTATTACCAGATAATGAATGGTATCACGGGCACGGCCATGCCCTATTTCAAACATGAGCTGGAATCCCAGAAAATTTGGGAGGTCGGCGATTACGTAGCGGTCTATTTCATCAATGAATCGGATGCCAACAAGGAACCCAGGGGGATCGACGCTGCCTACGAACCCTGATGAATTGTAATTATGTACTATCCATACTTCATAAGCTACATGGTTTTTGGACTTTTTGTAGCGCTGATTGTATTTGCCTGGGCGTTGAAAAACGGTCAATTTAAAGATCAGCAACGCGCGCGCTTTTTGCCGCTAGCGCAGGCCGGACCCCAGAAGTCCGTGCGGGCTACCCGCGCCAGCCGGGTTGAAGTATATGCCCTGTTCAGTCTGGTGATCGTGGGCCTGTGTTCCAGTTTTGCCGTGGTGATATTTGCTTTGTGGCGGGCGAGTTGAGTTTGCCGCAAAATAAAGGATGCGAATATGCATTACTTTGAATTACGAAATTTGCAGCATTTTATCCTGTACCTGCTGCCGGCCGTCCTGGGCATCATTGTACTGGCGGTCAGTTTATCGGGCACCTATTTTCGAACGAAGGATTCCGAGAAACGTATGAAAGATGTTCACACGACCTATGTTGATGGGATCGAAGAACGCGAAGCGCCCTTCCCCCTGACATTGATATTGATCATAGCCGGCACCCTGCTGTGGACGTTTTTATACATCATTTACTACGGTGTCCTGGAGGTCAAGCTATGAGCGGCCATACGGAAACCGAGCATCATCACGAACACTCCACCTTCCGGACGTGGGTGATTATCGTATTGCTGCTGGTTTTCATCCTCGTTAAAGGCGGGCTGGCCTATTTCGTCATCGGGGACTTGGGACAGCCGGATTGGGATTACCGCCCGGTACAAGATGTCCCGGGCGAATCGCCCTATGCAATATATCCAAGCCTGCCCTATCCTCAGCATGTGAAGGGCGAGAAGGGGGAATAAATGAAACAGGTCGTGGTTATCCTCATAGCGGTATCCGTGGTGCTTACCGGCGCCTACCTGGTTATTACCGCGTATGACGACAACCTGTCCGTAGGGCGCATGTGGCAAACCCCGGCCATCCGACCCCACGAAGAGCCCATCCCTGTCATGACCGCCGGCATCATCCCCTTCAATGGCGGGGAAGTTCTTACGCGAACAGCCCGGGCTGAAGAATTGATTTCGCCCCTGAGCGGCACATCTGCGTTTAATTTTAAGCGCGGCGAAACCGGTTACACACGCTATTGCAGCCATTGCCACGGCAAATACCACGACGGCAACGGCACCGTAGGCCAAAGCTTCCAGCCCCTACCAGGTGATTTGCGCAGCGCCAAAGTGCAGGTGATGAGTGACGGGGCGCTCTTCCACGAGATTAGCTACGGCAAGCCCGACGGCCGCCAGCCGCCGTTGGCCACCACCATATCGATGGCCGACCGCTGGCAAATCATTGCCTATGTAAAATCATTAGGCACCCGCCCGTAACCCGAATTTTTCATGAGAATTTTTCTCCGAAATTCTTTTGATACAATGTTTCGAAAGCATGAAATATTCGGGATGTGCACATGAACCCCCCTGTAGACAATTGTGACCTCTGCGGCCTGCCCAATCCGGCCGGTCGCACCGTCACCTATAAGACCGATCAGAAAACCTATTCCTTCTGCTGTAACGGCTGTCGGCAAGTGTTCATCATGCTCCTGGAGGCCTACGAGTCACCGGATCCGGCTGACTTTACAGCCAGCCCCCTCTTTAAAAAATGCCAGGACCTGGGCATCATTCCAAAAAGTGCGACCGACCTTTCAGGGTACCAGCCACCGGAGAAAGCTTCACCGGCAGAACCCGTCGCGACTACCGGCAGTGACGCCCGCCTGCTTGATTTGAACTTGAAAGTCAAAGGTATGTGGTGCCCGGCTTGTGCCTGGGTCATTGAAGAAGCCCTTAAAAGAACCGCGGGGGTTCATAATGTCATCTGTAATTTTTCCATTGACCGGGTTCGCTGCGATTACGACCCGGTAGAAACATCCCCCAACCATATCCTGGGCGTTATCGAGAGCCTGGGGTATCAAGCCGGATCAGACGCAGACGGTGGTTTGGCCGGCCGTCACCGGGAATTCGTTCGGTTCAGCATCGCCACCTTCTTTACCATGAATGTCATGATGCTGTCCTTCTCACTCTACACCGGCTTTATCACCACCTTTTCCCCTGACACTATCTACAAGCTTTCCTGGCCGATTTTTGCCATGACCACTATCGTTCTCTTTTATGGCGGCCACAGCCTTTTGAAAAAGGCTATCGGCGGACTGCGCACCGGTTCGTTCGGCATGGAAACCCTGATCATGGCGGGCGCCCTGACCGCTTATGTTTTCAGTACATTTAACCTGTTTCAGGGCAGCCTGCATCTGTACTATGACACGGCCGCCATGCTGGTGACCCTGGCCTTGCTGGGTAAATGGCTGGAGCAAAGAGCCAAAAACCGGGTGTTGCTGGACCTGGAAACGTTTTTCGCCCTGCAGCCTACGAAGGTAAAGATCTGCACCGCTGAATTTCCGCAAGGCCGCTACGGCCAGATCGAGCAATTACATCCCGGTGATATTTTCCAGGTTACCGAAGGCGAAATCCTGCCTGCGGATGGGAGGGTTACGGCGGGCAGCGGAACAATCAATGAATCTTCCTTGACCGGAGAATCGCTGCCCGTGCAGGTGGCGCCGGGGGACCGGGTGCGCTCGGGGACCCTGGTCGTAACGGGTAGGTTCCAGGTGAAGGCCAACAATGTAGGCGAGGCATCGGTCCTGGGCCAGATGATCCAAATCATGCAGCGGGCTCTGGACGAAAAGACCCCCCTGGAAGGCCGTACCGACAGGATTTTGCAGTGGTTCGTACCCACAATTTTTGCCCTTTCCGTGGGGACCGGGATTGTTTGCAAGCTGGTCGGGTTGACAGCGGCCGAGGCAATTATCCGTGCCGTCACTGTCATGGTTATTTCCTGCCCTTGCGCTCTGGGCGTAGCCATTCCCCTGGCGCGGGTCGCCGGTATATCCCTGGCCGGACGCAAGGGAATTCTCGTCCGTTCCTTTGCCTGCTTTGAACAGTCGCCCACCCTGGACACCCTGGTATTTGATAAAACCGGAACAATGACACAAGGCCATTGGGAGCTGCTCGATATCCAAACCTTTTCAACTGATTCGTCGGATGAGGCCCTGGCCTTGGCCGCCGGCCTGGAAACCGCATCCGAGCACTACATCGGAGGGGAAATCCAACGGCAGGCTGCTGCCAGGCACCTTTCCGTACCCGTAATCAGCGACATCCAGGTGTTCGAAAACGGCCTTTCCGGTTTTCTCGGAAGCGTGGAACTGAAGATCGGATCAGCAGCCTTTCTGGCAGACGAACTGGCGGCTGTCGATTTACAGGATCTGCACAGTCGCTGCGCTGACCAGGCCCTGCCCTCCTTTGTTTACATGGGAAAGGAGGGAAAGCTCTGGGCTGTATTTATCTTTGGTGATAAAGTGCGGCCGGCTGCCAGCGATACCATCGCTACCCTTGCATCTGCGGGTTATCGGTCTTACCTGATTTCAGGTGATGATGCGGATACCACCGAACGGGTGGCGGGGCTGATCGGTATTGGGGATGCAACCGGCGGGATGCTGCCGGCGGATAAAGCCTCGTTTGTGAAACAACTGCAGGGCGACGGACACCGGGTAGCCATGATAGGCGACGGCATCAACGACGCCCCGGCCCTTGTACAGGCCAACCAGTCCATGGCTGTGCATTCGGGCAGTCACCTGGGCCAGGAGGTGGCTGATATTACCCTGATGCGCGGCGACCCGGCACAGGTGGTCGATTTCTTGAACCTGGCCCAACCGGTGAATCGCACTATTTTTCAAAACCTCGTATGCGCGTTTGCCTACAACATCATCAGCATCCCCATTGCCATGAGCGGCCTGTTAAGCCCCCTGGTGGCCGTGACGGCAATGCTGCTGAGCAGTTTGTCGGTAATAGGTAATACGTTGCGGCTGGTGAAACGCAATTAATCAAATTCGAAATACGAAGCACGAAATTCGAATGCCCAAAAAGGCAATGTTCAAAACGAAAAACAGAATACTGCCTATACAAGCCACACTTAAAACAGCTGGACTTGATCTTTTGTTTTTTGCTTTTTGTTTAGAACATTTGAACATTCTAATTTAAGATTTGTTTCGGATTTCGATATTCTAATTTCGTATTTACTTTTTTTTATGAACCAAGTGAACATCGACAAAAACGAAATTGCCCGCTACGCCGCCACGGCTGGGCACTGGTGGGATCGCAAAGGCGAGCTTAAGGCGCTGCACGATATCAACCCCTTACGCTTACAGTACGTTCTGGACCGGGCCGATATAAAAGGGAAGCCGGTGTTGGATGTCGGCTGCGGCGGTGGACTGGTATCCGAAGCCTTGGCCTCGGCCGGCGCGCAGGTAACAGGTATTGATATGGCGGTGCCGGCTTTGAATGTAGCCCGCGAACATGCTAAAGAGGGTGGCTTTGAGGTTGAGTATATTGAAAGTACGGCCGAAGACTTTGCGCAAACCCATCGAGAGCAGTTTGCAGTCGTAACATGCATGGAGCTCGTTGAGCATGTGCCTGACCCAGCGTCCATTATCGCTGCCTGCGCCGATTTGGTCGCCCCGGGTGGACACGTGTTTTTTTCCACCGTTAATCGCACCTGGCTGGCGCGCCTGTTGGTCATCTGGGTCGCCGAATACGTTCTCGGCGTTGTCAGCAAGGGGACCCACACGTATGCGCGTTTTGTCCGTCCTGATGAAATGGAAAATTGGGGCCAGGCGGCCGGATTACAACTGGCCGATGTAACGGGTATGCGTTATATTCCCTTTGGTGGATATGCCGCCTTGTGTAATAGTACGACGATGAATTATTTGATGCACTTTGTAAAAAGCGACAACCCATAGAATCATTCTCGCGCAGAGACGTAAAGGCGCGGAGAAGGTCGAAAGCACATTTTGTGATAAAACTAACTTAAGGATGTTATGTGTTTGGTTTTTTCAGCAAAGCTGACCAAATATTGTTTTCGATTTCCCGACTGCGCTGGACTGTGCATTGATACTCAGATTAAGGAGGAAGTCTCTGCGCCTCTGCGTCTCTGCGCGAGATATGGTTTTGTTTGAATTGATTTAGAGGTTTTATGTCTATTTGGAAGAATCCAAAATGGTTTAAATCAGCTGATCGTGAAAAGCAGCTGGACCCACATGTCCGTCAGACCGGGCAGGCCAGTTTCGGCCTAAAGACCTTCGCGCAAGAAGATAAGGCCGCAGCCGTCCGCCGTCACTTCGAACGGGTGGCCCCCAAATATGATTTCATGAATTCCCTGCTCAGCTTCGGCATCCAGCGTGCCTGGAAACGAGCAGCGATCCGGTGGCTCGATCCACAGCCCGGCGACCGTATCCTGGATTTGTGCGGCGGTACCGGCGACCTGGCCCACCTGACCGTTGCCCGGACCGGTTCAAATGGGCGCGCCATCATCTGTGACATAAATATGGCCATGATGGCTGCCGGCCGGCAGACCTATGCACCTCATCCGCTCTCACCCAAAATTAGCTGGGTCCAGGGGGATGCGGAAGCGATTCCCTTTCCAGACGCAACCTTCGAAGCCGCAATGGTCGGTTTCGGCATCCGCAACCTGACCCACCTGGAAAAGGGCTTTCAGGAAATGCACCGGGTGTTGAAACCCGGTGGCAAGTTTCTCTGCCTGGAGTTCTCCCGGCCGACCAACGCTGTCTTCCGGGCGCTGTACGATTTCTACTCCTTCAATGTCATGCCGCTGCTGGGCCAGCTGATCGCCGGCAGCGCCGAGTCATACGCCTGCCTCCCCGAAACCATCCGCATGTTTCCACTGCCGGATGAACTCGCCAAAATTCTAGAAAAATGTGGGTTCGAGAATGTAAACTATCATTCCATGACAAATGGTATGGTGGTGGCGCATCTGGCAAAGAAACGATAGGGCGTTTTAGGGCGTTAATTAGCCGCCCGTTCGCTTTGCTCACTCGACCCACGCAGACTAAGCCCGGTCGACGTGACCGGGCTTGGGTAGCCATCGCTTCGCGAGCAAATCACAATCCGCCATTCTAATAGTAATTGAATAAATATTTGCGATCATTAGTTGTTTGCCCGAAGGGCATGGCAAATTTCATCCGGCCACGTCGGCCGGATGATGTCTGCGTTCGTCTGCGGCTAATATAGTACAGGTTCTTAAATCCAATTAAAGCCGATGATGACAACCGGTATTTAGGCCTTATGGTGTGATATCTTGCCTAAATTCCTACCGAGGAGGTTTACAATGAGCTATATGCTGAAAACTACCGATGTTGAGGAGGCAGAAGGCCAGTTGGAGGAATCCTACGAGTTACTGACCTCGATGTTCGAGATGGTGCCCAAGGTGTTTGTTGCCCAGAGCATCCGTCCGGACCTGCTGAAACCCATTGCATCCTATGTCAACCACTTGATGATCGAAGACCACGCCCTGCCCAGGGCCACCAAGGAACTCATCGCCGCACACGTGTCGAAACTGAACACCTGTGCCTACTGAGTGGATGCCCACAGCGCCATGGCCATGGCGCAAGGATTCACGCGAGACGAGGTAGACAGCATTCTGGCCGACGTAGACGGGTCCGACCTGATCGACATGAAGACAAAACAGCTGCTGCATTTTGCCGAAACGGTTA
>Ga0126327_10000290_pt1 | contig 11522 bp, 10 predicted proteins | sample InaspJWI30metaG_FD_101392 | JGI IMG/M metagenome (GOLD analysis project Ga0126327, IMG submission 101392) | Marine gutless worms symbiont microbial communities from Oahu, Hawaii - Inanidrilus sp. 1 OAHU.JWI-30 metaG | ecosystem: Host-associated > Annelida > Digestive system > Unclassified... | reverse complement strand
CTTGTAAACGGACATTAGGCGAGAAAGAGTCTTTGGACGTCCTTGAGATGCAGGGATGTACACACCACGATCACCCGTTCGTTGTCATGAATATGGGTGTCACCTACCGCAATCTGCCAGTGATCATCGCGGTAAATCCCGCCAATGATGATCTTGCCGTAATAGATGGGGTCGAGCTTGGAAAGGGGTTTCCGGGTAATCGGTGAGCCGGGCGCGGCCAGCAGTTCCACCACCTCGGCATCGAAACCATGCAGGTGGGCCACGGACAGGAGTTCGCCGCGCCGGATAAACTTGAGGATTTCATTGCCGGCCAGGATCTTTTTGTTCAGGGCAATATCGGCCCCCATAGTGGCTGCCAGCACCAGGTAATCCTCTTTATTGACCAGGGCAATGGACTTGCCCTGCTGATGGACGCCCTCCCCCCGGTTACCGTTCATCAGGTGCTTGGCCAGCAGGGTGCTCATGATGTTGGTCTCATTGTCCCCGGTGGCCGTCACCAGGGTATCCATGTCCAACAAACCGGCGGCAGTCAGCACATTGGCATCCGAGCCGTCCCCGTGCAGTACCTCTGTGTTTTTAAGCCGATGGGAGAGTTCCTGGGCACAGGCTTCGTCCTGTTCTAATAAGCGCACTGCAACGCTCTCTTCGAGCAGTTCGGCCACCCGGCTGCCAACCAGACCACCGCCAAGAATCATAACCCGGTGACGCCGCTGTTGTCTGACGCCGGCCAGAAGCATCAAACGGGGCAGGTCCTCACTGCCGGTCATGATATACACCTGGTCATTGGGCAGGAGTTGCTGATCGCCCCCGGGGATAATGGTGGTAATGCCACGGGCAATGGCCACAACTCGAAATGGAAAATCCTTATGAATGCTGGAGATTTCCTTCAGCTTGCTGAATGCGAGCGGGGATGATTTGTGGATACGGGTTGCCAGAAGCTGGATCTGCCCCTGTGCAATGTCCAGGATATCGTTGCCGGCGCGCAGTTTAATCAGGCGCTCAATTTCCTTGGCCGTCAACTCTTCGGGATGGATCACCAGGTCGATATTCAGATCTTCGGCACTGAGGATGGCATTGGAGCTGTCGAATTCCCGGGAGCGGACCCGGGCAATTTTCCGCTGGATCCCAAAGCGGTCGGCGATCATGGCCGCCATCATGTTGACCGCATCATTGTCCGTGACGGCGATCAGGCAATCCATCTGGCCGGCATCGGCATCTTTCCAGCAGGCAATGCTCATGGCGTTGCCCTGGATCAGGCGAGCATCGATCTCGCCATCAGCCTGCCTGATCAACTGGTTGTTGGCCTCGATGACCGTCACGAGGTAGCCCTCGTGAACCAACCGTTTGGCCAGGTAGTAGCCGACACCACCAAGCCCCAGAATCAGAATTTTCTCTGCCAGCTTTGCTTTCTTACCAAACATAGATGTTGACCGGTCTCCCCCAGAGGCTTTCTCAAAAATGTCTTTTAGCCCAATCTCGGCGTTGGGCGCTCGGTTCAAGTCCTCGAAATACTCTTCAGTATTCCCCCGGGTTAAACCTCGCGGCCGCCTTGACCTTGAACTAAAATCCTATTTATGAGATAGCCTCTATAAAAATCAGCCGGAATACACCCACGGCCTATGGGCTGGGCTGTAATTACGGCTGCCTTGCTTCAAATACTAAGTGCACCGGATATTGTCAACTCACAGGGATCTTTCCAACTATTCAGGGTCGCCCCACCGGCTTAATAGTCCATCCTTAGCATCGGGTCGCCAGCCGGCCGTGTTGAAATGGTCGGAAACAAAGGTACCGGGCGGCACCAGCGTGTCGAACCAGGTCAGATCTTCCCGCGAGAGGCGGATATCGTCAGCTTTGAGCAGATCTTCCAAATGGGCGGGTGTCCGCGGGCCGATAATGACCGAGGTGATCGCAGGCTGGTGTAAGATCCAGGCCACGGCCAGGGCTGCGGACGACTGTTCGACGGCCTGCGCGCGTTCGCTAAGCTGTCGCGCGATGTGGATACCCTGATCTGTCACCCGCTCGGCATAGATACTTTTCTGGGATGCCCGGCTGCCGTCGGGAAAGTCATCCTGGGCCTGGTAGCGGCCGGCGAGTATCCCCTGGGCAAGGGGCGACCAGGTCATCAGACCCATGTCGTACGCCCGGCACATGGGTACGATATCATTCTCGATACGTCGATCGAGCAGGCTGTACGGCGGCTGCTCACAGATGAATTTTGGATACCCTTTGCGGTCGGCGATATGCAGCGCCTCCACTGTGCGCCAGGACGGATGGGTGGAACAGGCCACATAGCGGATATCCCCTTGACTTACCAGGTAATCGAGAGCTGCCAGGGTCTCTTCCTGGGGCACATTCCAATCGGTGCGGTGCAAAAAAAAGATATCGAGGTAGTCGCACTGCAGGCGCTTGAGGCTTGCCCGGCAGCTGTTAATGAGGTTATGGCGGCTGTTGCCGCTTGTGTTGGGACCGCTGCCTGTCGGCAAAAAGGCTTTGGAGGTCAACAGCACCTTTTCCCGCTTGCCGTCGCGCGCCAGGGCCTTACCCAGCACCTTCTCGCTCTCGCCTTCGCGGTAGACATTGGCACAATCCAGCAGATTGACACCGCGGTCTATGGCCATGTCGATCATATGAAAAGCAGTGGCCTCGTCAGTTGGCCCGCCGAAATTCATGGTACCCAGTGTCAAACACGAAACCGTTAAACCGTAACGACCTAAGCGTCGGTACTGCATTTTGGAGTTCCTCCCGTCCTGACCTGCCGGAACCGCTCAAAGATGCCGATCCGCGCCAGGCGACATTTCAACTGCCCTTTTTAAGTGGTAAACATATCAGAATTTTCACTCTATACCATTTTTTGTGCTCATCCACCTGTTTTTTCCGACGCTATAAGAAGTTCTTGCCTTCCGCAGAACAGACTCATCACACGTACTGTAAAAACACTATAATTTCGATAGCCTGTGCACCAGATCTATTGTTCTTGAAAATATCGGCCGGGTTCTGTTCTGCTCTTGATCTGTTCTTTAAAGATTCAGCTACCACGGCGAGCCAGGGTCAAGCCTACACCGGCCATGATCATCAATCCTCCCGCGGTCCGCGAGACAGATTTATAGGCGCGCTGACTGCTTAAAATGCCCCTGACATTCCCGGCAGCCAAAGCCCAAACCGAAGTTACGGTAAAAGTGATTGCTAAAAAGGTCGGTACAATAATCGCAAATTGCAATCCAAGCGGGCGGGTTGCATCGATGAATTGGGGTAGAAAGGCGGCAATGAAGATCAAGCTCTTTGGATTCGGGATCGTTATCACCAATCCCTGCACGAATAAATTCGTCCTGGAGACTGCTGACGTGTCAATCTTCAGGGGATCGCCGGCGCTGCGCCATTGCTTGATGCCGAGATACACAAGATATGCGGCTCCGGCCCAGCGAAGCCATTCAAATGCTTCGGCAACTACATTTAACAATGAGGTCAGACCTATGGCAGCAACGATAAGTTGAACGGCAATTCCCGCGGTTTCTCCGCCCACCGTGGACAATGCCGGTCGCCAGCCGAACGAGATACTGTGGGCAACTGTCAAGAGTACGCTGGGACCGGGCAATGCGATCATGATGGTCGTGGCGACAACGAACGCCAGATACACGTGGAGTTCCATATTGAAGTCCTCCTGTCAGCCTACTATTTTTTGAGCGCTTTGCCGGCGTTCCAACACTTGCCAATGGCAGGCCCCAGGCGCCAATAGTTTACACTGGCCATATCGAACAGCAGGGGCCGCAGCTTGGAAATGTCGATCTTGCCATCATTGAGCGCCTCATCGGCGGCATAGGTTTCCACCAGTTCACCAATAAAGATATCGTGGGTTTCAAAGTCCAGAACATCGTGCAGTTTCATCTCCATATTGACCGGGCACTGGCGGATCATGGGGGCGGTTTCCAACTCCCCGTAAAAGACATCGAACAATGCGGCCTTGTCGGTCTTTTTACCGGTCATGATCCCGCAATAGTCGGTTTCCACCATTAAATCTTCTGACGGCATGCAGATGCTGAAAGTTCGATTGTGAAAAATGCCGGCATTGGAATAGTGCACTTTGCCCAGGCCGATAGATAGGTACTGCGGGCTGCCGTGATTGAGGATGCCGACATGGGCTACGGCCAGAAAATTCGGTTTGTCGTTGACTGTCACGCCTACCAGAGTGGTCGGCATGGGGTAAAGGGCATTTACGGGTCCGATCGGGTTCATTAAATTTTCTCCTTGTGTTGGACGTAAATAAACGTAACTACATTATATGTCAGGTTAAAAGGGTTTCCCCCACAGCCAGGCCGGGGGCGGCCAGTTCAGCTATTCTGGCAATGGTGTCCGAATCGAGGGATACGCCGGCCGCCTGCAGGTTTTCGGTCACACGCTCCTTTTTACGAGTGCCTGGAATGGGAATAATATCGTCGCCCTGGTGCAACAGCCAGGCCAGTGACAGCTGTGCAGGGGTAATATCAAGCTCTTTCGCAATCGAAATCAAAGGTGCAAACCGCTCCTTATTGGTTGTAAAATTTTGATTCTGGTAACGCGGGTTGTTGTTGCGAAAATCATCGGCTTCCAGGGTGTTCACGGTTCCCGTCAGAAAACCGCTGCCCAGCGGCGACCAGGGGACCAGGGCAATATCCAGCTCCCGCAGGGTTGGCAGCAGTTCGGTCTCGACCTCGCGGCGCCAGAGCGAATATTCGAACTGGACTGCGGCTATGGGGTGGATTGCGTGAGCCCGGCGCACCTGCTCAGCCGTCACGTTGCTCAATCCTATGTAACGGACCTTGCCTTTGGTAACCGCCGCAGCCATGGCACCAACGGTCTCCTCGATGGGGGTCGCCGGATCCGGATAGTGCAAATACCACAGATCCAGACTATCGGTTCCCAACCGGTTTAAACTACTCTCCAAACAGTGCTGTACGTAGGCCGGCGTGCCGTTGATCGGCAGGGAAAAGCCCCATCCGGTCGGTACATCCGTCCCGCTCTGCCCTTCTTCAAACACGATGCCGAACTTAGTCGCGATAAAGGCCTCCTTGATGCGCTCCGCAAGGGCCCGTCCAATAAAGTTCTCATTATGCCCGTTGCCGTATGCGTCGGCAGTGTCGATGAAATTACCACCCGCATCCAGCACGTGATTCAGAACTGCGGCGGCATCGGTCTCGTCAGCCGCACCGTAATACCCTTCCAATCCCATGGCGCCGTATCCGATGGCACTGACGGCCGGGCCATCTCTTCCCAAAGTCCGTTGCGGTATCATTTTTTATCCTCCTTGAATGTTCAAGTGATTGTTATTGTTTGTACACACAACAATTGTTTAAAAAAAATTAGCCGGAACCGAGTTTTTCAGCGGCTTTATCGATCAAAGCGGTTAATTCGTCCCCGTCTTCCAGGCCCAGCACAGCTGCGTAGCGCATGTGCAGGCTTTTCCAGGCCGCATCGATATCCCCTCGCAGGGCAGTACCTTGCTCGGTGGGATAGATGCTGGCTGTTTTGCCGGTGGTCTGTCTGGTGAGATATCCCTTTTGCACCAATGCATCCACAAAACGGGTTACAGTTGAGGGTGCCAGGTTCAATTGCTCACAGAGGGCCTTTTGACCGACGCCGGGCTCATCCATTGCCAGCATCATTAGAAATGCATGGGAAGGAGCCAGTCCGGTTTTACGAAATTCCTCCTCTGCCATACGCGTAATGATCCGGGATAGCGAGTTAGCCGTGAAATAGAGGCATTCGTGCAATATTGCTTTTTCAGTACCCAAGGTTACCTCGTTTGATGTTTGTACATACAAATATTTTACTTTAGTGGGGCCTGTCAACTTCAAATTAGAATTATTTTTCCAATCGTAATCTAAAGCCCAAGTCTGATGTCATTTAACCTACTTTTATTTCAGGAATATTTAGCATGATACCAAACACAGGCAACGGGCAGTCGCAGTCAGGTTTTCACTTGACAGAGTCGCCTTTTGTTTGATATGTAGAACGAACGTTTTCTATAAGAAACATTTTCGGATCCCCTAATGCCTCCAGCGTTCAAAAGAGTACCGGCCATTGACAAGTGTTTCGCCATCCTGGATTTGCTTGCCAGGACGAGTGAACCGATGGGCATCAGTGACATTTCCGGAAAGCTCGATTTGAACAAGAGCACTGTCTTTAACATCGTGCACACGCTCCAGGACCTCAACGTACTCGAGCACCAGCCTGGTGGAAAATTTGTATTCGGTACGCGCCTTTACATCCTGGGTAACATTGCCGGTAATCGGTCGGAGTTGATCCAGGCCGCCCACCCATACCTGGAAGTGATCAACGCAAAAACCAAGCTGTCCGCTTTTTTGGGCATCCGAGCGGACAGACGGTCCATTTTGATTGATAAAGTGGACTCAGCCTATGGGATCAAGGTCTCTTCGGAGATTGGCCTGCGCATGCCGGTATTGGCGGGGCCTGGTATCAAGGCCATGCTCACCCAGTTGCCCGATGAAGAGATCGACGAAATCCTCGCCCGTACCGAACTGAAACCCTATACACCTTTCACTACGACGGACAAAGCCGTCTTTAAAAAGGAAGTCCTGGCAGCCCGCCAACAGGGTATCGTAGTCGACCGTCAAGAGTACATTGAAGGCATGGTCTCATTTGCAATCCCTGTCAAGGTCAGGGGGGCAGTCTGCAGGCGGCTATTTGGGCGGTTGGTTTGACGCATCAGGTCCCGGAATCTTCTTTTCCGGAAATAAATTCGTTTTTAAAGGGCATCGCTGAGGAACTTAATTCAGGGGCCGGCAGTTTTTAGACCTGCCCCCCCTATACACAATAATCAAATGAATCCAAATATCCATTAACTCGAAGGAGGCCATTGTGAAGATACTCACAACCGTAAAGAAGGTAGTTGATGTGGAATTGAACATCAACGTGGATAACGGCGCCATTGTGGAGGACGGGCTGCAGTATGTCATGAATGCCTGGGACGAAAATGCCGTTGAGGCGACCGTTCAACTCAAGGAAAACAACGGTGCGGAAACGACCCTGGTCAGCATCGGCGGCGGCGAAGACAACACCAAGATGATCCGTAAGGCCTATGCCATGGGGATCGAGGACGGCATTGAAATAGATGACCCCGCCCTGGCCAACGCAGACGCGTTTATTTTCGCCAACGTGCTGCAGAAGGTATATGAAAACGGGGGCTATGATCTGATCATTTCCGGCAAGCAGGCCCAGGACACGGACAACGGCCAAACGGGGATCATCCTGGCCGAAAACCTGGACATTCCCTGTGTCAGCAACGTTATTGCCATCGATGTCGTGGATGACCAGCACATCAAGGTGTCCCGCCTGGGTGATGCCGGCACCGAAATTGTCGAGATTGAGCTACCGGCCGTGGTCACAGTAAGTGACAGCATCAATGAACCGCGCCTGCCCGCCATGCGCGGCATCATGCTGGCCAAAAAGAAGAAGATCCAAAGCATGGATCTAGCCGCCCTAGGCACTTCGGTTGATGAAGTCGGATGCGGTTCCCAGAAATCGGAAATTGTCGAATTCATGAAATCCGAAACCCGGCAGGCCGGGCAGAAGTTCGAAGGCGATCCCGCTGAAATAACGGCCCAGGTCGTCGGTCTTCTGGCCGATGAAGCCAAGGTGTTTTAACACATCGAAGCAATCCGGCAGGACCAACTTTGGACTCTAACCTTACTGAATAAGGAAGACATATCATGGCTAAAATACTTGTAGTAGCAGACATCAAAGAGGGTGTCCTCAAAGGCAGTACAGCCGAATTGTTATCAAAAGCCAAGGCCATCGGCGCGGAAACCGCCGTGGTAGCCATTGGAAGTAATATCGAAGGACTCGCATCTGAACTGGCGAATGCCGGGTCCGACACACAGTATATCGCCGATGACCCGGGCCTGGAACTGTTTTCGGCCGGACCCTATGCGGCTTGCGTGGTAGAGGCCGCCAGGCAATCCGAAGCCAACTTGGTCTGGTTTGGTTTTTCCGAGAGCGGCAAGGCCGCTGCGCCGCGCGTGGCCGCCCAGTTGGAAGCCGCCTGTGCCACCGAAATTACCGATGTTACCCTGGACGGGGACCAGATTGAAATCGTGCGTCCCGCCATTGCCAATAAAGTAATGCAGCGGGTCAAGATAAACACGCCGCAGCTGGTGGCTGTTGTGCGGGCCGGGGCCTTCGAAGCCGATCCCGGTGTCAGCGGCACTGAAAATGTCGTCAAGCTGTCCGCGCCGGCAGTAGATGTGAAAGCCGTTATCAAAGAGCTCGTCTCCGATGCCAGTGGCGAAATCGATCTGGCCGATGCCGACATCGTCATTTCAGTGGGCCGGGGTGCCAAGGACCAGGCTGGAATTGACATGGTCAAGGAACTGGCCAATGATCTCAACGCCGGATTCGGCTCCTCTCGCGCGATGGTTGATGCCGGTCTTATGCCGCATAACAAACAGGTGGGCCAGACCGGCAAGATCGTAGCCCCGACGCTGTACATGGCCATCGGCATCTCCGGCGCCATTCAGCATCTGGCGGGCATGAACGGATCCAAGGTAATTCTTGCGGTGAACAAGGACCCCGAGGCGCCGATCTTCAACGTGGCCGATTACGGCATTGTCGGCGACCTGTTTGAGGTAGTGCCGGTATTAAAAGAAGAGATCGCTAAAGTTAGAAGTTGATCCAGGCATAATCCTTACATCGAAATCGAAATCGGGATCTTCCTTTCGACTCCGATTTCGATAGCGATTTCGATTTCGATACCGATGGTTTAATTGTCACAAAGTTTCAGTAGACCCGAAAGTAGAGTTAAAAAGAGTAACCCAGAATGAGGTACACATGAATCCCCTGTTGATGTCTATCTTGCTGATCGTTGCCCTGGCTGTATTCGGCCGCACCATGTGGGGTAAAATCCAATTGCTGCGCGCTCTTGAACCTGCGGACAGAGCGAATCATATCAAAGAGCGCCTGGTGGCCATGCTGGTTCTGGCCGTGGGCCAGAAACGGCTGGTCGGTCGGGCCAAAGAGCGCGGTTCGGGCATTATGCACGCATTCATCTTCTGGGGTTTCTGCGTGCTGCTGATCCGGAGCATTACCCTTTACGGCGAAGGCTACCACATGGGTTTTCACCTGCCGCTTTTAGGCGATGACTACCTGCTGGGATATCTGTATATCTTCATCAAGGACATCATGGAAGGTATCGTCCTGTTGATGGTACTTTACGCGATCTTCCGGAGGGCTGTTTTGAAACCCGAACGGATGCACAACACCTTCGAGGCCTTCCTGGTTCTGGTGATGATCGGCATCCTGATGGTATCCGACCTGCTGTATGACGGCGCCCGCTACAACCTGATTCAGCTGCACGGCAACCCCGACAACCTGCATTTCTTCAGCAATATCCAGTACGGCTCGGAGTTCGCCTGGACCCCGGTATCCGTAGGCGCCGCGTCCCTTGTTTCCGGATTAAGTGTGGACGCCGGCACAACCCTGATGACCCTGATGTTCTGGACGCATATCATCACCCAGTTGGTGTTCCTCAATATTCTGCCTACCGGCAAACACTTTCACGTTATCACGGCCCTGCCCAATGTATTTTTGAAAACCCTGGGTTATCCACACGAAAAAGCCAAATGGTTGGACCTCGAAGACGAGGCGGCTTGGGAAGATGAATCCCTGGGAATCAACCATGTACACCAGCTTGACTGGAAACAGGGCCTGGATTTGTACACCTGCACCGAGTGCGGCCGCTGCAAGGAGGTCTGCCCGGCATATACGACTGACAAACCGCTGAGCCTGCATGACTTCAATGACGATCTGAAACACGAACTGTTGGATAATGCCCCGAACATCATCAAAAGGGCTGGCCTGAAAGGTTCGTTGACCGGCATCGATGACGCAGAACAGATCGAAAAGGTGAAAGAGGAAATGATGGCCCTCAACAGCGAGAAAGCGCTTGTGGGCGATGTCATCGCCGAAGACACCCTATGGGCCTGTACCACCTGCCGGGCCTGCGAGGCCGTTTGCCCGGTAACCATCGAACAGGTGCCCCGGGTGACTGCCATGCGCCAGGGCCAATTCCTGATGGCCGAGGCCTATCCCAAAGAATTGAATACGGCGCTGAAAGGATTGGAGCGCAACGGTAACCCCTGGGGTATCGGCTATGACAAGCGGGCCGACTGGGCCGATGGGCTGGATGTAAAAACCATGGCCGAGGATTCGGATGTCGACTACCTGCTCTGGGTTGGGTGTGCCGGCAGTTTCGACGACCGCACCAAGAAGGTCTCCGCCGCCCTGGTCAAGATCCTGCAAACAGCCGGTGTCAGCTTTGCCATCCTGGGTACGGAAGAAAAATGCACCGGCGACTTTGCCCGCCGGGTGGGCAATGAAATGCTCTACCAGATGATGGCTGAGGAAAACATTGAAACCCTCAACGGCTACAACGTAACAAAGATCATCGCGGCCTGCCCCCATTGCCTGAACACCCTAAAACACGAATACCCCCAAAAGGGCGGCAACTACGAAGTGATCCACCACTCCGCCTTCATCGCTGAGCTGGTAAAGGCGGGCAAGATCGCCCTGAACAAATCCCTGGAGGGCGCCCTCACCTACCACGACCCCTGCTATCTGGGTCGCTACAACGATGTGTTCGTTCAACCCCGCTCCCTGCTGCAATCAGTGGCTAAAGATGGTTTCAAAGAGCTCGAACGCTGCGGCCGAGAGCTTTTGCTGCGGTGCCGGCGGCGGCCGGATGTGGATGGAGGAGACCATCGGCAAACGCATCTACCTGGAACGCAGCGAAGAGATTGCCCGCCAGGACGTGGCCAATGTCGCTGTGGGCTGCCCCTTCTGTCTGACCATGGTCGAGGATGGCATGAAGGAGATGGGCAAGGAGGAGGATATTAAAACTCTGGATATCGCTGAGATCGTGGCAGCCAACATGACCTGAACAAAATTCAAACCCTGTTAAGCTGAAAAAATCCCTCACATGACATTGATTCATGCATGTGGGGGATTCTGTTTTTATAGCCTTTACGCGTGGCCATAAAACCTGGATCCCGGCCTCCGCCGGGATGATATGTATCATTCAAAAAAATCTATCAGTTTTACAAGATTGATAGAATCGGTATCCAAGCGTCCAATCGGTTTCAAGATCAAGGTGGGTACACGATTTTAGCCGCAGGGTTACCGCGCGTATTTTGAGGATTGAAACCGTGGGCCCAACGCCGAAATTGGGCCCGAGGGAATGCCTGGAGACCGCTTTTAAGATGCGTTGGGAAACGCCAACGACTCCGTCAGCACGAACACCGCCTGCAGATAAGATGTAGGACAGAGCGGAAAGCACTCCTTGCAGTCGTTGCACTCTTTGGCAGCTATATCAGGTACGAAGCTGATCTCTTTACGGATGCCGCGGTCCACGAATCCAATTGCATGCGCTTTTTTCACTTCCGCGCAGTACCGGACGCACAGGCCGCAATGGATGCAGAAGGAGGCGTCCTTTTCATAACGATTGCGGTCGGCCCCATATTCTGCAGCCATGGCCT
>Ga0126327_10000288_pt1 | contig 11562 bp, 2 predicted proteins | sample InaspJWI30metaG_FD_101392 | JGI IMG/M metagenome (GOLD analysis project Ga0126327, IMG submission 101392) | Marine gutless worms symbiont microbial communities from Oahu, Hawaii - Inanidrilus sp. 1 OAHU.JWI-30 metaG | ecosystem: Host-associated > Annelida > Digestive system > Unclassified... | reverse complement strand
CCTTTGTGCTTCCCCTTTCCTTATTCCTGCTTTTCCTATTTTGATTCCCTCCTTTTCTCTTCCCTACCTTTCTTCTCCGCCTCTCCCTTCCCTTCCCCATAAATCCAGCTAGGGGGCTGGAGGAGCGCTGTAAGCTGTCAGACGCCTGTGGGGCTAAGATAACGGAGTCGACCCCACCGGTTTCTGGCTGTGGGGGCGATCGCCCGCACGCAGACGGCGCCTATGGTTTCCTACCTTAATCTCAAACACAAGCATGACTACTGTCAACGGCAACAACAACAGCAATAATAGAAACGGCTGCAAACGCTAAACGCACGTATACGCTATAGACAAGGATTACAATCACTGGCTGGTGATTCTCGAGACGACACAACTGCACATCAACTAAACAGTATGTACATGACCATGTTACCACTGCAGTCGACCCGACGTTATAAATTACACAGATTCAGTACACTGGCACTGTACCAATTAAATGGATAACACCATCATAGATGTAGACGTAGAGGATGTACTGGCTATGTGCCTCTTTGCCAGCTTCTCGGGTAAGTAATACAACAATACATTATCATTATGTAATAAACGTTTGTAACGTTTAGTAAAATTCTGTTAATAAACGCGTTTGTTATTGTCAACGTTTATTATTTTAATAAACGTCACAATTAGGCTTTGTCTGAGGTTTATTTTGTGGTAGGCTTATATCTGGGAATGAACTATGCTGACTGCTGCACGAACTCGAATTTGCACGAACTGCAAAAATATTCAATACAAACTTTACAAACTGTTTAAAAATGTCGACGTTTATTATCAACGTCTGCTAACGTTTGTTAGTTTTTCATAATAAACGCGTGTATTAGCATTTATTACTATTTTTGGACGTTGCATTCAATCTATGGCTAACGTGTTAACTAGTACGTAGGTGCTGCTGCCTTAACGATACGAGATGCTTATTACAACTTAACAAGTTATAATCCATTATCAGAGTGAAATGAACTAGCGTCGTTAGACACCGTTAAATGAAACTGATATCATGAAATGTTTAAGCGTCAGCGCAGAGCAGAGCAGCGATATCAAAGTATATATATAAGCTTATGGCCAGCGAAGCTTCGCTGGCCATATATATACTTTGGTGATATGCTGCCAATGAGTGTAGCACATAGAAGGACCTGGAGAAAAGCAGGAACTGTCGCCTGTCTTCAAGTGAACTTACGTTTTGCTTCAAAGCTCGTTGCATTCAAAGAACTAATAGATATTAAACACTTTCAAGCTTTTTTTCAAAACAGCGTAAAAAATCCTGTCATAGTAAGACCAATTTGTCACGCGTATTGGGCTACAAATTGTTAAGTTTACTGATTTATTAATTATTTCGTCAGATGGCAGCACATACAAAAAAAATTACAAATAGGCCTATAATCATGCATCATACTAACGATGAATTTATTGCTCCAGCCAATGAAAACAGGCCTACTGTTAATTAGATAATTTAAGTGTTACACTGTCGGTAAATTTTCTTAGAAGCAAATCTGTTTAAACAGTCTGTTATGAGTGCACAGAGTGTATGGTGACTGCATCCATCACAATGTTACCTAACTGGACACCGTCAAGAGTGACATTCTATCAGTGCATCTCTACCCAGTCACATATGACAGTCAGTCCAGCTGGAAGAACATGCAGTGACGCAATGACTGATAAACACTCAGACACAGAACAAAGCATCGCTGGTACTGCGGCTAAAGGACCGTCCTCATCTTCACTAATATTAAGCAAAACACAACATGGTGGGCTGGACACAACAGCGTACGAGAGGAAAATAACAAACACAGGGTGTCCACAAATCCAGCCTAACCAATTTCCAGGACACATCCAGGATACATTAAAAAAATTCCACAAGATTTTTACATAGTGATCCTGTTTACCAGAGGACCACCTATTTTTTGAGTTTTAGCTGACATTTGCCGGGCAGGGATACTAACCACTGAGATCATAGTGATCCCGTTTTTACCCGAGGACTTCCCCACGTACAGTGTACTAAAAGTCTGACGTGCCGAAAATTACACTGCTAATTATAAAATTTTCCAGGAGCATCAACTAAATTCCAGTACTTCCAGGAGCAATTTCAAATTCCAGGAGACTTCCAGGACTTGTAGACACCCTGAAACAGACAAACATGATGACCTGGTATCAATCATCACCAACAACAGCAGCTGAGACAATGAGACACTGTTGAGCATGAGTTAATACAGCGGCGCGGCGGCCTAGTCACAACAGACAGCCACGCAGCCGACTGCACACAATCAACAAACACACTCACTCACTCACTAACAAACTCTCTCACAACGCTGTCACCAATCAATACATCGGCTGCGGTAATAGGGAACGAAAGTGTGCCGAAAACTATAATAAACGACACAATAAATTTAGTTTTTTAAAACTGCAATCAGTATTTTCGTAATTTCAAACCATAACATTTTCCGAGTGCTGTTTCATAAAACTGCTTCTGTACATTTTATCTGAAAAATTAATTTATATTTTGTGGCTCGGTAGCCGAGTGGCTAGCGTGCTAGACTCAGGCGCAGAAGGGCCTGGGTTCAAGTTGCAGCCGCGACGCTGTCGGGTGACAGTCTTAGGCAAACTGTTCACACCCATCGTGACATCGCTGGTACAGCGGCTAAAGGACCGTCCTCATCTTCACTAATATTAAGCAAACACAACATGGTGGGCTGTTCTGTTCACCAAGCAGCAAAACTGGTGGCAACCCTCAAGGGTTGCGAGGGTAACTGCAGGCCTGGCGGAAAGTAATGGCAGCCTACCGCTGGGTTTATGACTCGCGTCATCTGCAGGCTGACTGCCAAGTACCGGGATCAGCTCCGGAACCCTACGCTCGGTAATCAAGTACGGGCTACCTTTTTTATTTATATTTTAGCATTGGAAATGGCCAGCCCATGGAACCAAAAAGCACTGTGCCAATTGTATCGGCACATTTTCGTTCCCTATTAGTCCGACTACACGATGGCTCTCGACGTCCCGCCCGTTCGTCCATCGACACTCGGCTTTCCCTGTCACCGCTCCACGGGCGTGCAACAGTCTGCCATCCTAGCTACACCGTCATTCCTCGCCTTCCGACGACAGCTCAACGACATTTCTGTCCAGGCCTTACCGACTTAACTTTCGCCATTGACTGTGTACGCCTAAAGTACCCGTACGGCGTCTGCGCGACAGCGTCACTATAAACACTACAAAATGTAATAGTAATAACAATGAGAGTCGGCGTACTGGCATTCACAACACAGAAATTGAACGGCATCCATAGCACGAACGGCCGACAAGCCGCGGTGTGACATGAGGTCGAACAGTGGCAGCGCCAGGCCGTCAAGACATTGCAAGGGCAAGGCAGGTCAACCCGGGCCGTGGTCTTTTAGTTTATGCGATGGATGATTACAGCAGATTCCCTCTCCAAAGTAGCCGCTAACATCATACAGATGCTTTAATTAAAACGATACGTTATCGGTAGGCCTGATGTTTTAAAAGCGATTCTTTATAAGTCTCGCTATTTAGTTTTAGTGATTTCTGAGCCTAATCACTCGCTCAGCCAGTGCAACAGGGAGGGCGCAAGTTTCTCAGCAAGGGCATTTGACCTGGAGCACCCTGGTCTAGCGTCGCCACTGCTATGTAACCCTGACCACTTCGCACAAACAGTGCACTGGGTCACTTTATCTTTCGCTCAGACCAAAGTCTCAAAGTTTAGTCTGAGACCTAATTAATATGCAGAACGTCTTAAAACTTGCGAGCAACGTTAAGAATACTGACTGCAGACGAGGCTGGGCATATCCAAGTATAACCCCAGGGTCTCACTGGCAGACGCAGAAAAAATGAAAATTTTCAGCGTTCGGTCCGTGGCGGCTATTACAGCTATGACGTCATTCATGACGTATTCGTTTTGTTTACATTTGCGCTGCGCGAAAGTTGGACTCATTTTGTTTGATATTTTCGTCTCAAAGTTTAGCGTTACTTCACGTTTTGGATATTAATTAGGTCTCAGACTTACGTTCGAGTGACCCACTGTTTGCAAAATGGCACGTCGTGTGGAAGCATGTCAGCATGATCCTATGTTTTGAATGCGGATAACGCCCGACAGGCTGTCGCACTGATTACTCCGAGCGACGGAAAACTGTACAAAACGATGACAGCAAGCAGACGCTGTATCCGCATCCTATATAACCCGCAACGTGAAACTGAATTAACACAAGAGAAAATAGTCGTGTGGTGAAAACCGTTGCGACAGGTCCTGTTCAATGTACAGGGCGGGTCAAAAAAAGGAAGCTGTTGTACTGATAGATATTTCAAAGGCTAGACAATACTTCTAATGTTAAATATTCTATAATTTTGTGAACGGTCCAGGACTTGAAAGGTGGCAACACTAATTCTATTTTTGTGGTTAAATATTCTGTGATACACACTTTTATAACGTCATGTTTACTTAACGGTCTGGTTGTAATTTCACTGACTGCTTTCAGTCACACACACACACACACCCGTTTAACGGCCCAGTCACAGAATATTTAAACATAAAACAATTGTGACGTAAAATATTTCACGTGAAAATATCAGACAATGCTTTATTTTCTCTGTAGCCGTTCTTATTTGCTCATGTTCCTCCTATCTTCTCAGTTTTATTGACATATTCGTTCAAAATCACTACTTTTTTTGACCCACCCTGTACGTGACTAACGTCAATATTGCCAGAATCAACTCCCATTCAAAACTGCAACATTAGTTGACTTGTACAAAAATAACTGTTCAGTCATTTTATTATCTACGCAACCAGCAAGTAAACTTGAAAGCTGAAATTATCATTCGCCACTTGCAACAAACCGCCAAACATTCATTAAAACCAGCACAAAAGATGACTGATGAATAATATATAACGCTGAATAATTTGGCGCAAAGACCAGCTGATGCCGCAGCACGATGACTGTCACTGAAACTCTGACAAGTTTAGCGTAAAATAGAACATCACTAACACGACACACAATGCTGCTGACGAAGAAAAAACGGGTCTCGATACAGCGGCGTCCATCCTAGGGGATGCGTTGTTGAAATTTCAGAGGGGGGGGAGAAAAAATCGGTTGAAATTCTGTATAACGTAATGCAACGGCCAGTCGGCCATGATCAAAGAGCTTACAGCACTGGAATGCTGCGATAACCAAAACGGAAATTCCAAAAGTTACAACTTGCAGGTGAAAAAAACCTTGTTCATAAAGGTGTTGATTTTTATGTCGAAAATGCTCTAAAACTCACCTACGAGTATAATTAATCCCAAAAAATTTCCCCCCATGCCCCCGGACCGTGTGGCCTAGTGGTGTAATGGTTAGGGTATTGGCTCACGACACAAAAGGTCGCCGGTTCGATTCCCGGCCGTTCCACTTTCAGGTAACAGCCTTGGGCAAGTTGTTCACACACGTGCCTCAGTCAGCAACTTGGTACCGGTCAAGGGGCAGTGATGCCCTGCGGCTCGGAAGGTAACCGTAGGTCTGGCGTCGCACTGGCCATGTGTCTCTGACTTCAGTGGTTTATCTACCTACGGGCTCACGGCCTATAGACAGGGAGATGAGCACCCGACTACGCTCTATTGTGGAGTATGGCCGATTTACCTATTTATCTTACCCCCGGACTCCTGTTAAAAGGGAGAGGGAAGGGTTGCGTCATGGCTGCTGGAGGGATGGACGCCCCTGGTCAAGTAGACGTCCGACTAACTGAGGTTAGTGCAGAGATCGGCCGACGACCGCTGTAGTACCATGCCTGCCGTCCGCCATGAGTCAGTGGCTGCATTGTCGGCGCACGTCGTCAGTGGCAGGTCATCAGCGATGCAGTCCACTAGCGTCATGTCCGCAGCAGCAGCAGCAGCAGCAGCGCCGGTCACAACGCCGTCGCACGCTGCCGCCACGCCGCACTGCGCCGCGTCGTCCATCGACAGCGACCCGTCGTCGTCGTCCTCGTCCAACTCGGGCGACCCGGCCGGGCTCGCCGGGGCCGTCGCCGCCGCGACCATGTGGTCGGCGGCGGCGGTCGCCGGCACGACCGACTTGCGGATGCCGCAGCGGTCCATCATGGCGCGGACGCCGCGCGTGTCGAGCGCATGGCGGAACTTCATGTGCGACATGAGCCCGGACCGGTTGTACGAGCGCGCGGCACACAGCGGGCACGCCACCGACGGCTCGCTGAGACGCCGCACCTCGACGCCGTGCGCCGGCAGACACAACTCGAGCTGGTGCGAGCGGCAGTCCTTGGCGCGCCAGAACGTCGCCGTGCAGTGCGTGCAGCGGAACAGCGTCGACCGGCGGACGTCGACCGCGGCCGTGCCGGAGCAGGCGGCGGCGTGCGACTCGGCGGTGGCGCTCGGCTCCAGCTGAGCGGCGCACGAGCGACACATCGACACGCCCTTCGCCAGTATCGGATAGTTGCGGAACATCATCACGAAGAACTCGTCGCGCGCGCGCGCCTTGCGACCGCTGCGCTGCTTCGGGCGCATCGCGTCGTCCGCGGCGCCGGCGGTCGGCTGGCTGCAGTCGTCGCTGGCGACCGACTCGGCGGGGTCGAGCGGAGTAATCAGCTCCCTGGGCTGGTCGGCGGCGGTGTCCGGCAGATCGTCGTCCTCCGACTCGTCCAGTGCGTCGGCGTGCAGCGACGCCGGCTCGCTGGCCGAGTGGACGGCTGCCGGCGACGCCGCCGCCGTGGTCTGCGTCAGGCGCGTCGACGACGACGACGGACTCGAGACGGCCGCCGCCGCCGCCGGCGACAGAACTCCGTTGAACTCCGGCACGGCCGCCGCTACGCACGTCGCGCGGACGTGGTCGGTCGCCGCCGCCATCAGCCGCGTCGCTTCTTCACTCGGCAGCCGGTGCAGCTGCATGAGGTGACCACGGAGCGCCGCCGACCCGCAGCACGCCTTGGGGCAGATCGGACAGCGCTGCTGACCGGCGCCCAGCTCGGCGCTCCCGACGCCGATCAGCGGCAGACACTCGTCAAGCTGGTGCTGGCGGCACGCCTTCTGCGACGGAAATCGCTCCGAGCAGTACGGACAGACGTACGAGTAGCGGCGCGAGTAGGCGGCCGTCTTGGGGTCGCCGCACGCCAGCTGGCGGTGCCGGCGCTTCGACTCGCGTCCCGTGAGGTCTGCGTGGCACACGGCACAGTAGTAAGTGCCTTCGCACTGCATGAACACGTTCTTGTACAGGATGCCCTTCGCCTTCGACGACCGCGACTTGCCCGTCGCCGCGTCGGTCTGACAGTGTCGTCCGTCCACGACCGGCTGGCTCTGGCCACCGAGTGTTCCGGCGCCGTCCTCGTCCGAACCGCCGACAGGACGAGCTTTGCTGTGGTCCGCGAGCGAGTCGCTGTGATTGGCTGACGACGGCTGGCCGCCAGAAGACACGGCGCCGACTGCAGGTGCGTGGGTGGTCTGGCTGACTGGGACGTGCGCGCTGGCAGCGCCGGGATGACGCCGGAACTGTGAGACGAGCTGGTCGAGGCTGGGCACCGAGGCGGCGCCGGGAGGCGTGGGCAGGACGCACTGGACGGGCGTGGCTACCGAGTGGGCGGCGGCGGCGGTGTGGCGAAGTCGCACGTGCAGCTGCATGTATTCGGGCGACATGAACGTCTTGGCACAGTAGGCGCACGGGAACAGCGGGTGCTTGGCGGCGGGCGGCCGCGCGCCGCCGCACAGGTAGACCACGTGGTGGCGCATGATGCGCGGGTCGCGGTACCGCAGCGAGCAGGCGACGCACGCGTAGACGCGGTACGCCGACACGCTGGCGGCCGCGTGGTGGTCGGCCACGTGCGCGTTCGCCAGCGCGCCGCTGCCGAACGTCAGTAGGCACGCCTCGCACTGGTACTCGACGAACTCGCGCATCCGACTGCCCTCGTACACGATCTCCTTGCCGGCCGCCGGCTGGACGACTGCCGAAGCCAGCGGCGGCTCGGCGGCCGTGAACTCGCCGGGGGTCGACTGGTCCACGCGGCGCGTGTCGGCATCGCTGTAAGGCGGCGGCGACATCACCTCAATGCCGGCGGGTGCTGACGCCGGCTTGTCGACGGCGGGCACGTGCTGTCGCAGGAAGTGCTCGGCGAGCTGGAGCATCTCGGCGACGGCCGTGTTGGCGGCCGGCGCCACCGTCGCGTCATGCCCGGTCGTCGTCGGCGAGTGTCGGCCGGCGCAGACGGCTGCGTGCGCGGCCAGGCTCGACACGATCTCGCCGCACGCGTCGCACATGCACACCGACGCCGACTGGCCGGCGTCGGCCGCCGCGTCCAGCCGGGGCGCCGCCGCCGCCGGCCTCAGCACGCAGTTGCGGACTGCGGCGTCGTCACGCGGACACTCGGAGACCGACTCGGCGCTGCGGCGGCGACCGTGCGCGCGCTGGATGTGCACGGACAGACCGAGCCGCTTCGAGAAGGACCGCGAGCACAGGCCGCACGCGAACCCAGCGGCGGCGGCCGCAGGCGCCGCTGACACGGGCGCGCCGTCCACCTCCGCCTTCGCCTCCATCAGATCGTCCGGTGGTTTCGCGTGGAAGTCGTTCGGCGGCGGCCGAGCGAACGCTCGGACGTCGCCGAGTGTCGCGTGCTTGCGTCGCTTGTTCGTGTCCACCGACGACACGTCGTGGCTGCGACATGTCGCGCGACATGTTGCCAGCGACGGCAGCGACACGGACCGCTGCTGCTGCTGCTGGGAGTCGGCGGTCGACGGCGGCACGCAGCGCACCAGACTCTGTACGGACTGCATCACCGTCTGCAGGTTGGGCAGGAACTGCTGCAGATAGGGCAGGTTCGAGTCGGTCACGAGGATCGTGCCGGCGCCGCCGGCGTCCGTCGGCCGCACGTCGTTGGCACGCGGCTCACTAGCGGGACCGGCGCGACCGTCACCGACCCCGCGCACCACCACGCCCGCCGCCGAGCCCCCCGCGTGGTTCGTCAGCGCGCCGCGAGCCACGCCGCCCGCCGCGTCGTAGCCGGCCACGTCGGCGTCGGGCGGCGGCGGCAATTTCCCGGCGGCGGCAGCGCCCACTTCCGACTGCAGGTAGGCGGTGATTTCCCGCAGCGCGCGCTCGTCCGCCGCGGCGGCGTCCGCGCTGCCGCCGGTCGGCACGACGGCCGCGGTCGGCGGCAGCGGCGGCGGGCAGTTGGCGGCGCTCAGTACCTGCTGGATGTCGTCGAGCGTCAGCGCAACGGCGGCCGCGCCACGGGTCACCGACGACTTGCCGCCTACACCACCCGGCACTGGGCCATCACTCACGCCAGCACCACCAGTACCGTTTCCAGCACTGCTCGGCACCACGCCACTGCCACAGCCAGGTGCCCTGACAGCCGCTCGACGAATCCGCATCTCCTTATCGTCGTCCGCGCTAAACGTGTCCGTCGCGACGTCGTATCTCAGCCCGGTCTCCTCGAGGCGTCTGACGGCCGCCGCCTTCAGTCCGGCGTCCCAGCGCGCGTGCACGTCGAGCTGCGGGGCGCACAGACACGCCAGCAGTTGCAGCAGAGACGCGTACAGCTGCCGGTCAACGCCGGTGGCCGCCGAGGCGGGCTGGTCAGTCAGCGGTGACGAGCGACACAGTTCTTGCAGCTCGTGAAACTCAGCGTCCGTCGGACACAGAGAGAACGACGACAGCTTGCCGGCCTGCACACAACGCCGCCAGCCGGCGTTCGTGAATGCATAACTTACGGGGTTTTTTGGAGATTTTGTAGCGAAAGAACTCGTTACAACGACAGGTCGAAGAAAGCCCATATGCCAAAAACCGGCCTGATCCGTACCCACGTTTCAATGGAACACCGATTTGTGACAGACACAAGGCCCTAGCGTTGCGTGGGTAAAAGCTGTTATCAGAAGACCAGGTTTCACATGCTGGGGTTCTAATGATGTGCCCTGATGTGCTGTCATTGCCAGCAGGTTCATGGAAAAGCGCTGGTCAAGTGGCAAAGCATTCCAATAGGGTGCCAAATACGGGAATCTAGCAGCACTTATATACTGCAACACTAGGCCAGCATGCTGAGTACTGAGCCATGTGTCTGTCTGACACAAGGTGAAAAATAGCAAAAAACATCATCATGCAAACAGCACTATGCAATAGCCCACACATTGGTTTGAAGTGGTTTCTGATGCCAAACACCTTGCCGAAATAAAATAGGGTGTGGGGTGGTTAAAACTGGCAATTTTTGACCAATATATTGCAATAGCTCGAAAATGTTGCACGATAAGGACATACTTACTGTTAGACCTTGACACTGATCGAGTCCAGTGATTGTGTCAAACAAATTTGCTGCAGTTGAGTGGCTCTGGACTCAGAATAAATCGACTGAGTCGTCGGGAAAATCCAGTTCCAGCCAGCCGATAACATGCCTTGGAGTCAAGTTCACGTAACTTTTAACTTTATATGTGAATAGACGCAATGTTGTCTGTGCGAATCCTTCTTTTTCCTCCTCATGGTTGTGAGTGGGTAAATATTTCTTCTGGTACTGGCACACCTCGATAGTCCCACACAAAAGGCCGTTAAACGGTTGTGTGTGTGTGTGTAGCTCACAGCAGATGAAGTGCTGCTTGTGATGAGTGACCTAATGCAGCTTCGTATTTTATAACGCAATGGACCTTGTTGGCTGGACAAAGGGCCGTTAAACGGTTGCGTGTGTTCGTAGCTGACCGACATACCAAACGCATTTGTGGACTGTGGTTGTACAGCCGGCTGACGGCACGGCAGATCTGAGCCAGAGTGGCAGCGACATCGGCGCTGACGTCGCAGCAGTGACGGCAGGAGCCGAGCACGGTGTCGCCGCCAGCTTGCTTCTGCTGCTGCTGATGATGCTGAGGACATACTCGACTGAGCTCACGACCAAACACCGACACGCATAGCTCGGTGCACAGCGATGTCACTTCCGCACCAAACTGCGCCGCATCCACACACACACACACACCTGTACAGAGATGCCTACAAATCCAGCCCAACCAATTTCCAGGAGACATCCAGGATACATTTTTTTTAAATTCCAGAACATTTATACGTCACAAGACAATAACAAAATGCAGGTGAAGTTTGTAACGTCTGAGAACCCCATATTTTCCCATTCAAATGTCAGGGTTAAAAAATCAGGACTTTTTAGAGACTTTGCAGGACCTATGATGCCAAAAAATTTGGACCATTTTAGTACCATTTTGGGCCATAATTTCCGACAATTACGTTGATTACAAAACGAAAACAAGACATGGTAATGCCCATGTGACACAGAAATACAAGGTGTAGCACTTGCAGAATGCAGATGTATACTTACTTATACAGACTGCTGTAAAATAAGTGCACCACAACTAACATGCCGGCCAAGTTAATTTTTCAGGACAACGCTGACCAGAAATCAGGACTTTATCCAGACCAACAGCAAATTTCAGGACTTCTAACACACACACCCGTTTAACGGCCCTTTTTCCGGGACTACCCAGGTGAGCCGGTACCAGAAAGGTAAAACCAATCTGGATTTTACTGAAGCAAGAGACAGTGAGTGGCAGTGGCATCAGCT
>Ga0126327_10000286_pt1 | contig 11654 bp, 9 predicted proteins | sample InaspJWI30metaG_FD_101392 | JGI IMG/M metagenome (GOLD analysis project Ga0126327, IMG submission 101392) | Marine gutless worms symbiont microbial communities from Oahu, Hawaii - Inanidrilus sp. 1 OAHU.JWI-30 metaG | ecosystem: Host-associated > Annelida > Digestive system > Unclassified... | reverse complement strand
GTTTCAGAAAAATCTTGTATGACAAATAGTATTCCGCACACAGGCCTCGGCCTTGGCCTTGAAGGGTGTGGCCTTGGCCTTGGCCTGGCCTTGGGGATGTGTTGATGGCCTTGGCCTTGAATGTTCTGGCCTTGGCCTTGAATGCTCTGGCCTTGGCCTTGGCCTTGTACTCAGTGGCCTTGTTAACATCCCTGATTTTGGCCTTTTGGTCGAAATATTGTTCCACGACTTGCAGTACCCGTTTCATGCAGTTGAGAAGTGTCTAAGGCTTGTGCACTTTCTATTTTGTAACAAGCATTTTTTTAAATCAAAACCACGCAAAATAGGCCCACAACAAATTCCTATTAAATTGTTTATAAATGAAAAACACGAGTACGTGCTGAATATATTCTATGAATCATTACTGCATGTTCTTAGTAAACGCTGAAAGTATCGCCGAAAATATACAGATAATCAGCAGAATATTTTTAAATATTCGGGTAGGCCTAAGGTTATTTTCAACCGCAGCATACAGATGAGATATTTGCTGCATTCTGTTCCAGCTTTTGCTGCGCGCATAGGCTACTGCCTGCGCACACACTCAGAGAACTGGTAACTAGCCTCTGAGTGGTTGAGCAGGCGCTGATGCTGCAGCGGTTGCCGTGGTAACAAAAGTGATGTGTCCAATCAGCGACGAGACTTGTCTCCGCGCCGATAATGTTCGGCGTCGCGGAACTTCAAAACAGTAGAGATATAAAATCTTCGTAGTCGTTCAGAATCTACATCGAGGCTACAGTAAACGATTGTGAATCCGAGATAACGACGCAGTTTAGTTTAGCACAACAACGGCGCGTCGAAGTCGCCAGACGAAGACAGCATGTCTGCGGACGATCCAAGAAATCGACACAGCGTCATTTCGCATAACGTCGGCGCAACGCAAGTTCGCACCGTGATGCTGCATGGCGTGCCGATTGTAACTCTTCTAATGAACGGACATGAACGACTCTGTCTCGCTCAGATCTCTAACACGCTGCTTAAAGGATACAGGTGAGTGTCTTGAATAATGTCGTGCGTATATACAGGGTGGGCCAAAAAGTGAGACCACAAACTCATAGCCATAATTTTGTCAAATATTAACCAATTTTTACAACTTTTTCACTTTGCGTGTCTTGCCACACTACCTTGTGAAACATAAATGTCAGAAAACAAGCGATTAACGATAGAGTACAAGGTAGTATAGGCCTAGCTACACATTTAATGTGTGGTGGGGTTGTTAATAACCAAACCAAGAAAGGATTATTGCTAAGTGTGTCAGTCGATCTTTTTAAGCGGTGAATATTTGGCAAAGTTTCAAGCAAGAACGTGGTTGTCTCGTGCACTTTGTGCGCCAGGCCGTTACACTGCTAAAAGGCGAAGAAAGTTCGCAAGACAATCACGCTCTTGATTGTAACTTGTTTGGCGGTATTGTTGGCGGTAGCCACTGGTAGTTGGTATTTGTGACCTCTTGGTCTGAGGGATCTGTCACTGCCTTTGCTGGACGGTAACAAGGGGTTGTGGAATGCGTGTGTGTGAGCAGTTACAACGAGATCCACAACCGGCGCGTGGCGCTCGGCATCACGTGCATCCAGTGCACACCTGTACAGCTGGAGCTGCTGCGGCGAGCAGGTGCGATGCCCGTGTCGTCGCGGCGTTGTGGCATGATCACTCGGCGCGAGGCCGAACGACTCGTGCGCTCGTTCCTCGACGACGCCGCGCCGCCCAAGCTGCCCGACGACTTCGTCTTCGACGTCGAGCACTCGTGCGGCTGGGGCTGCCGCGGCGCCTTCATCCCGTCACGATACAACAGGTCGCCATCGACGTCGTTAGACACAAACTCCATTACCGCGATTTGTTGTGGATTTGTCGAATTGTTGTGTCTACAACGGGTTGCTCGGTAGCCGAGTGGTTAGCGTGCTGGACTCGGGCGCAGAAGGGCATGGGTTCAAGTCGCAGTCGCGAAGCTGTCGAGTAACAGTCTCAGTAACTGTTCACACCCATTGTGCCTCTGTTCACCAAGCAGCGAAATTGGTAGCAGCCCTTTTAATGGTTGCGGGGGTAACTGCAGGCCTGGCGGAAAGTAATGGCAGCCTACCGCCGGGTTTATAACTCACGTCACCTGCAGGCTGACTGCCAAGAAGCGGGATCAGCTCCGGAACCCTACGCTCGGTAACCGAATATGGGCTATCTTTACCTTTTTTGTGTCTACAACAAATCCAAAACAAGTCCATCAACAAATCGAACTAAAATCGCCTAAAACAAATCCGCAACATTTGTGTTGAAAGTAGCTGACATCCACAAGTCCACAACATACCCGCAGCAATTCGACAAATTCACATCAAGTCCACAACAAGTCCACAACAAATCGAGACAATGGAGTTCGGCAGTGTCCAAGAATACGCATTTTGCACTGCACGTTTTTTCAGATTTCAAAAAACGCGTGTTTACGTTTTTAAAACTGACATTTCAAAAAAACTTAAAAAGTCGTTAGGAAATTATTATTGATTTTTAGTCATTTTTACTTTTCAGTACAAAACTTGGTTGCCATATTAGATATAAATAAGCTTATTTTAGCGTATTCTCTTCTTCTGTTTTATTGATATTAAAAAAATTAGGCTACTGACAGTTTCAAGTTCTATGCTAAGTTCAAATTGTCCTTTTTTATTTCCTATGGCTGCTTTTGTGTTTCTTATTTTACAATGTTATTTCACATTCTTATTTGTCTGGAATGTTTTTAATTTAATTTTTTTCTGGTTGCAGTTGGAGATTGTTTACCAGGTCGCCATTATCTCGTAAAAGCAAACTATTTGTCACCGTGGTGAAGAACCATCTACATCTAAATAGGCCCTATTAATCAATTTGATGGATTTCCTAGTTTCATTTTTAATTATTTCTTTCGTGGACTACCGGAGAAGTTTTTGATCGCAAAAAACACAAATTATTTGAGTGAGAATTACCTTGTGTAATATATTCCTGCGTGATTTGTTACTTGGACAATAATAATACGCAGAGACTTATTTTAAATAAAAATGTCAAGGGTGGCGAGTAGGTGTCCTAGGTAGAAAGCACTCTGACGTGTACAATGTTTATTGAATCAATGTACGTCTATGCTATACTGCGCTCTCTGCAGTCAGCTGACGTTTCGACTTGCGTGGTGCCGCGAACACTCAGCAGTTGGCGACAGAACTTTTGCAGCCGCGGGACCTCGCCTGTGGAACTCTCTTCCAGACCAGCTGCGTAATCCTGACATCACTTACGGACTGTTCCGACGACAGCTGAAGGGAGACCTTTTTCGGGAAGCATGAACACGGCGCTCTGTGACTTCTGACATGCGGCGCCATAGAAAAACACTTACTTACTTACTTATTTACTTACCTGCTATGAATTAGAAACGTCCAAATCGCATCTCGCACTACGCGTCTGAAAGCTATCTGTCCGACGTGTGTGTGTGTGTGTGGCTGCAGTTCTCGAGCCAAGTGTATCCGCTGCTGCTACTGCGATGCGTTCTTCTCGCCCAACAAGTTCATCTTCCACTATCACCGCACCGCCGACTCGGCCGTCTACAATCACCCGGACGCGGCCAACTTCAACTCGTGGCGGCGTCACCTCGAGCTCGTCGCCGCGCCGCCGCCGCACGCCACTTCGTCGTCGCTCGACGTAGAGGCACGCCTGCACGCCTGGGAGGACGTCAAAGCGTCGCGAGTCTCTGGCGCTTCAAAGGATGTCAATGACGCCTTCTCAGAGGACGTCCGTGACGCCTTACCGGATGTCCGTGACGCCTCAGAGGACTCTGTAATGCCACAGAGGACGCCCGTGATGCATCAGAGGACGTCCATGATGTCTCACAGGACGTCCGTGACGCCTTACCGTATGTCCGTGACGCGATGCCTCAGAGGACGTTCGTGACGCCTTCTGTACGGAAGTTCGTTACGCCTGGGAGGACGTCAAAGCCATGTTCAACGGCGGCAGTCGACGACGCGTTCATCACCATCATCAACAACATGTCCGTCTTTTTCGTTCTATCTCTCTCCACCTTTTTTATCTACTTTTTGTAACGGTTCTAATGCTGAAATTCGACTGGTGGCTACGGCGTATTCACTAACACGGTGGTGTGGTGACACAACGGATTGGGCGATGAACTCGCGATGCCGTATAATTGCTTACCGTCATTCTTCCTACTGCCTAGACTTACGTTGAACACGGGCTTGCCATTTTCTATTAGCCGAAAGACATTTTGCTTGCGCTATTAAGTCCGACTTTACGGTGAGATGGGCATGTACACATTTTATTCAGTTCGCGTAAACGAACCTTCAATCCAATACAATAATATTTTCTTTCTTGGTGTATAGTTATACAGTGTGATAACAGTCTGATAGCAATGATCTCAAGTCGTCTTTCGTTGTTTCTCAACTTTTCTCCTCAAATAACTCGGATTTGCGCAGTTTCACAAGTAAGTTTGTGCAGTTCTAAAATGACTTGAACCATAATCTTATATCCACTTAAAGAGTAACACACCAAAGTTTCTCAGTTTGTGACAATTACTATACAACCGACAACCACACAGGTACAGACATCATTTTTTCTTGCTTCTAAGTTAACCCTTAAAACAGCCTTGCAGCTGAAGGATCAACAAAATCCCGCAGGAATCAACATTAATATACAGAATCCACGAGGTCATTTAAACTTTTTCCAGATACCGGTGTCAATTTAGGGGCAACTGTAGTGGACATGGTCGATGTGACTAAATTCGTTGGAGACGAACAATGAATCGTGTGATTTAATGACTTTGCCAAATATCAATAACGGGGCAAATTTGCGGATTCCTTTGGACACGCAAAATACAAAAAAATGCATTCATATTCATCAGGGGCTTTGCCTTCTGGACCCCCGCTGGGGGCTCCGCTGCCAGACCCCCGTTACAGGCTAGCGTTCCGCGCTCGCCATGGGATCCGAACCCTGTGCCGTTCTAAATTGACGCTTAGAAAAAGCCCAGTAGTCTAGTAAAGATTCGGACAACGAGTTGCTATTTCCGTCGTGTTTCTGCGCATTACGCAACGCAACGGAGCGTCTATTAATCAGCTGCAAAGCATCGCGCGTCACCGCCGACTGCTTGCTGTGTGTCGCGATACAGCGCTGTTCGTCGGGCGCCGGTGTCGTCAGCGCACAGCGTCACCACCACCAGGCTACAGCGCACGTCGCACCTGCTGCCGTCGCTAGTGATGGGCAGACGACGAAACAGATGAACGTCGACGACGACTCCTCGTGGAGGTCGACGGACGTCCAGGACGCTGAGCGTGACGTCATTCGACCGACGATGACGTCACTTGCTGGCGGGCCTCGACTGACAGGTGATCGGACCCATATGTTGCATATGCATCACCGCTATGGCACCCTGCTTTGACCGAGTCGCCAGCCCAGCGTCTATAGAGACTGTTCAGCGTCGGACTGTTGTATCGAAGCGGCTGGACGAATCGAGCTGGTTTAGGTTTGACGTCACTTGCTGGCGGTGCTCGACTGACGTTGCCGCCCGCGCTGACGGCAGCGTCGGCGTTCCTCGCGCCCTACCCGCCCCATCTCGACCCCGCCTCGCCGCCCTATCTCTCACCATTCCCGCTGCCGCCGCCGCCGCTGTATCCGCTGGTACACCGACCGCGCCCGCTCACGGCGCTGGCGCCGTTCGACGGCCGCGACTGGTTCCAGCCCAGCGGCAGTGTGGTCGGGTGCGAGGGAGAGGTGGCTTCAGCGTGGCGACCTGCAGGCGTGGCAGATCACGGTCATCGCGTCGATCAAGCGACGTCGGCCGTGCCTGGCAACAACACTGCCTGTGAGCTTGTCCGCTGTTGACATTTGTCAGCTTGACACTGTTGTTGTCCTCGGGTCTTGGTCTTGGTCTCACAAAAACTGTCTTGCTTACATTACTCCACTCCGTCGTTTAATGGCTCAAGATCATTTTTTGTATGTTTAACTCTTACTTTCCCTGACAAAAGTGGTTCTTATTGTTTGTTTGCTGTATACATTTCTGGTCGTTATGTCAGTCGTGACGTTAGTAGTCAGTACTGTTTTGCTAGGTAGCTGATGTCCAACTGTCGCCTCTTCCTGCGCTCTGTATCTCGAGGTTTCTGGTCATGGTCTTGCAAAAACGTTCTTGCTTACATCACAGACCTTGCCTATTTCCTCCCCTCCAAACAGACAGCACCTGAGCTATGGTGCTTGTCTGGAGGTTAACAGGGGGAGTTAAGGTCGTCGAGTTGACAATGGTCGCGTCGATCAAGTGCCGGCGTCACTGACGTTGTCTGTCGACTGCCGTGACGAGGTGGTCAAAGACGTCGACGAACTGGACAGTGCAGATAACGAACAGATTGATGTCGATACCATTGACGACTCGACGCCGCCGCCTGCTGCAGCTGCTGCTGATGCACCATCATCCGGTATAACGTGATGCGACCGAGCTTCTGATCTTGCTGCCGACCGCGATAGTGGGGATGGTAATGCGATCGGTCGTGTCCGTCTGTCCATCCGTTTGTTTGTTTTTATTTGAAACCAACTGACCGTTGACTTTGATTTTTGCCCGCGGATAAAGTGGAGGTCATGACCGTAGCTCATCGCGGATTAAAAGTCACGGTCAAGTGCTAGGGTTCCGGTTAGGGTTAGCAGGGATGGTAACGCGTTCCGTCTGCCCGCGCGATCCTCGGTCGAAGGCAATTTGTTTTCTAGTTATAACGGCTCTGATAACAAAGACAAACGTGCACGAAGTTGTCTTACTCTTGGTCTTCGCTCGGTATTCAAGCCACGGGTTTTAAAACTTGTTTCTGTTAACGGATATTAAAAAGATTTAACGTACATTTAGCAGTGGCGTCGAAAACCAAAGCGAGTCCCGGGGCAGCACGACTCACAGGCCCCCTATGGTGGACGAAAGGGAAAAAAGTTGAGTAAATTTCAGTCGAAACACTTTAGGCCCACTGGTGTCGCATAATGACTGACAGATAACCACTCAACGAGAATTTCGTTGCATTTATTTTCTTTTTTTTATAAAATAACACGAAGCTTGTCCTCGAGCCCATACAACGTGCCCAGGCGCCGGGTACACTGCAACTCTCTGTCCCCCCTTCTCGACACTACTGAGATTTAGTGCTACAGCTATAGCCCTATTCAGTCCGGGTGCGTTTTGTGTATATACATGTAGAATACAAATAATCACACCAAAATCTAATTTTGAAGTGCACGGTTATCAGTAAGATAACTGGAAATAATTATTCCACTGTTCCACATATAGCTGCAGACACCGTTTGTGCGCGTGTGCTATTTTTCTGTAAAATTATCACGTTTAAGAAGCGAGAACCGAATGTATATAAAAAGCTGTAACTCGGTGTCAACGCTCACCGTCTCACGGGGTGTATTTTGTTACTTCCTGTAGCTGCATGTAATCAGCCGGAAGTGGAAATCAGTTCGACACCGGATGTCAAAGATCAGCCGGAACAAACAGCCAGTCTGGACGGCGTGACTGGAGAACCTGGAAACAGTTGTCACAAGGGAGCGGCCGACGCCGTTATCAGTGAAGCACGGGCAGCTGCGGCAGCAGAGCAGCCGGCGGCTGTGGATGGAGACGAGCAGGCGACGAAACGACGTCTTGAAACACTGCTGCAGCTCGAGACTCGCGCGCGCCGCACGATCGAGGAGAATTTCCGCCGCGTCAAAGGTTTCGGTTTCAATTTCCTGTTTGTCGATTTACATTTCTCGACACACGTTGGGCATGGGTACATTATTATTCCGCCCCCGATAGCGGTGGCGGAGTGTTGTGGTGAACGTGTCTGTTTGTTGTCTGTCCGTCCGCGAACATATCTCCGGAACTACACGTCCGATCTTCAGCAGATTTTTGTGCATATTACCTGCGGCCGCGTGTCTCGGTCCTCCTCTGGCGACGTTGCTGTACTTCCGTTTTTATGGGTGACACATGATGGGCCACAGGAAGGCATGTTCCAGACAGCGAGTGACGTCCTGCGCCGTTAACGTCCCTGCTGCGTCGTATTGGTTGTCTCGACCACGTGTCCTAGTCGACGGCGGACGCCGAGACTAGACGAGTCCATCGTGCAAGGGGTGCCGGGGGCGGACAAGCAACGCACTGTTGCTTTGTTGAAAATGATCTCGTCGTTCTTGTTACACTTTTTTTGAACTGGCCAGTTTTACCATTAATTTGAGTTATAACTCAATAAGACGTTCGGTAACCACTTATTCACAGATTTATTGCTGAGCTGGGAGGTGATAGAATTCTGTCAGTTGCTGAGCATGTACGAAGTTACAGCAGAGTAAAAGGCGTTGAATCTGTTGAATCTTTTGACTCACAGTTTGTAAACATAAGTGTCTACAGCAGGTGCTTTTGTTGGTGAGCAGAGCAGCTTTCTGACGAACTGAACGCGAAGGACCGACTTCGTGACAGCGTCAACCGTCAGCTGCGCATCGTCAGAGGTTTCAGTCCGTCGTTTTTGCTTACCAGATCAGATTTATATAAAACGGCAATATTGGAAAAAAAACGGACAATAATGCATTTTAGATAATTCCGTAAAGACAGAAATTTATTAAGCCACAACTAGGCCCCCTAAGCAAAAGCTTAATTGTGTAGCACGATACCAGAAAAAAGCATCAGACTAATCAAGTTTGCCGTTCGGTAAATACGATTTAATGTAGTGTTAAAGAAATACAGTATATACCGTGTACATGCTCACAGTGGCAATAATAAAAAAAATAAAAATAAAGAAGGTATAGAAACTAACATTGCCTACGTTTCAGGTGACTTTAGTGCTTTGACACTGTTGGTTGGGCGTCAGAAAGAGCATCCGGCCTGTAAAAATTGAGTGATGAGATGTTGGTGTGGTTATCTGTCTGGAGCGAGGTGCAGATTGTTTGCCTATGGTCCAGCTGATGCCACTGCTATCCCTAAACCCCATCAGCTCTTGCCTCATTTAAATCCATAGACTGGCTTTACCTTTCTGGTAAAGGCTTGCCCAGGATGTCTTTGAAAAGAGGCCATTAAACGATTGTATTAGAGTAGAAGTAGAAGCTAACATTGCTGGTGTTGGCCTATTGAATGATAAAATTGTGTAAAATTACTGAAAAAATATTCGCTATATGTTGTATGTTTTGCTACATGCTCAGGATCACTGTTCCTGGAGTTAGACCACGAGAGAAAAACGCGTCTTATTCTCGAACAACAGCTTAAAGGTTGCTGACTAATTACATGTAGGCCTAACTTTGAACAATTTTGCTATTATTTCACCGCCATATTTACCAATTACAGGCCCAATTAGTTACCCCGCTCCCGGTACGAGAGCAACGTACTGTGTGTGACAAGCGTGTCTGTCTGGCCTATATAATATACATGTATCTGTGCGTAACTCTATACTTACGGCCGCTCGGTCCTGCTACGGCAGCGCTGTAATTGCGTTATCTACTCCCGGTCTTGTGGATGGCGTGAAGTCTTTTATAACGAGCCCTATGGTGGCACGTCTTGACGCAGATCTGGCAGCGACGTCGCTGCAGCGTCGTGCACAGCACAAGCTAACGCCCCTGTTGTGTCGTATTGATTGTGTTGTGTCCTTTTGATCGCACGTCAGAATATCTTCTCTTTTCGTGTCGTATCTATAGGCTTTTTTAGTTGAATGGTATAGTAATCACATATCAACACGAACTAGTATCCAGACCGCTGGATTAGCGTTCGGCTGCACAGGTCTGTGTTCGTATCGTGTTAGAGGTGTTGATGGCAGTTGTGCAGAGCATTTAACTGTAGAATCTTATACGCTCATTTATGCCGCTAACAGTCATACTTAGTTTTCCATCACCCACTCTCTCTTTCATTCCAGACTTAGGCCCTAAAACCTTCCTTTTCCGCAAATCCTTCCCACTGCAGCCTTTCTTTTTCTTCTTCAGGACTGACTACATGATTCCACAGACTTTTACTGTTACTTATGAGCATATCCGTTTCTACTTTTTAGTTTTTCTGTTTTACACTTTTTAGTTGTCGTTTCCGTGCGGTAGATTAAGCTGACTCATGTCAGCTTTTGGTCGCACGTTAAAATAGCATCTCGTATCATATCGTAGACTATGGCGGACGCCAAGAGTAGAGAATCCTTCGTGCAAGGGGTGCCGGGACGAAGTTTGCAGCGATGCACCATTGTCTTGTTTCTATTATTATGCCGCATCGCATGCAGAGTGCCTGTTGCTACTGGTGTGGCGTGGTTTGTGTGTGTAGGTATGCCCCACTGTCTGTCTGTCTGTTTCTGTCTGTCTGTTGGACACAACCGTCAGCCGTACAAAAACTTATTAGCCGATCGAGGTGCCGTTAAGCATGTGGATTCAGGTGGGCCCGAGGATCGAATAACTAAGTAAGTTAAGTAACTCGGACATAGCACTTCGCTAAGTCGCCACACCGCTACGGGAACTCACATGCCGTACGTATGGGATCTGAGGTGACATTCCCGCCTTTACCCAAGCAAAGCTTGTACTCGATTTAGCGACCCCGGAGGGATGCAAAGCACAGTTGACCTAGTTGGCTGGTTACATAACGAGATGGTATAGCCTACCGGCCCGAAGACGGTCACCCATCCAAGTACAAACCGGGCCCGACGTGCGTTAACTTCGTTCATGCGACAAATGCCGCTAATCACTACGCCTGTCCGTGTAGCGGACTGGATTCCCCCGGAGAAGGGGATTTTTAGGGGGGGGCATCTTCCGGCCCGTAGCAAAGTTAGAGAATATCCGGCATGCGGTCGATATTCTCAACCTGATTCGATAGGTAGCAGCAGCGGTGCGGTCTATCGCTGTCAGTACTGCGGCAGTTTGTTGCTATACATAGGGTGAAGTGACGTCACAGAGTGTATGGTCACGATACGATCGCCATTTTGTTGGTATAACAATGCGTTGAGTTAAATGGCGAAAATTTATCGTGTTAATCAAATAAAATCGAATCAGTTTAAGAAAATGTAGTTCCGGAGATATGTTCGCGGATGGACAGACAACAAACAGACACGTTCATCACAATACTCCGCCACCGCTATTGGTGGCGGAATAATAATGGACCATGCCCAACTCTGCTTCTGTGTCGAGAAATGTAAATCGATAAATAGGAAACTGAAACCGAAACCTTTGACTCGGCGGAAATTCTCTTCGATCGTGCGGCGCGCGCGACGAGTCTCGAGCTGCAGCAGCAGCAGCGTTTCAAGACGTCGTTTCGTCGCCTGCTCGTCTCCATCCGCGACTTACGAACAAAGCGCTATTACAATGACGAACATTTCTAGGAGTTTTACCTACAAGATGCCGGCAAAAATCAACTGGCATGGAAATGGATACGGCACGAAATCACGTCACACTGTCACGCTATGTACAGATGCGCAGCAGTCGCTCGACAGTCTCAAGTACGGTCTGTGCTGGATGTCGTCGTCTACGCCGACTCCTCTCGTCGCATGGCCGCCGCCGCCGCCGCCGCAGCCTCCGCAGCCAGCCTTGCCGCCGCTCATCAACGACCATCATCTGCGTATCAACCCCGCCACGCATCACTCATTACCCATCACCGCACGCGTGATACATCCCCACCAGCCACCGTTCGCCAACTAGAATGCAATGCAGTCATGTAGTGGTAAATTTTTGTT
>Ga0126327_10000285_pt1 | contig 11689 bp, 4 predicted proteins | sample InaspJWI30metaG_FD_101392 | JGI IMG/M metagenome (GOLD analysis project Ga0126327, IMG submission 101392) | Marine gutless worms symbiont microbial communities from Oahu, Hawaii - Inanidrilus sp. 1 OAHU.JWI-30 metaG | ecosystem: Host-associated > Annelida > Digestive system > Unclassified... | reverse complement strand
GACAAAACGCATATGCTGACACTTAATACAGAATTGCAATACAAGAAAAGTCAATAGGAATCTTTATACAGCATGCGGATTAAGAAGTTTTTATCGGCCAAGTGTCCTGTGTGATCGGGCATTATGATTGTGGGTTAAATTGTCCAAAATTGAAAAAAATGCGGACGCGTTGAAGTTTGAAATAAAAACGTGAAAACAACAATTATAAATATAATGTGAAGAGAGCACAAAGCGAGTCAGAAAATAATGGAAATCACAAGTGAAGAACGGACACTGCTAGCTACGTCACAAGAGAACAACACGTCTCAGATGGCCAACGTGTTGCAAGACGCTCAGTGTAGTAAACTTTCGTCGGTTGAACTAGTCTATACAACGCTTGTGACGGTCGAAATGCCGTGGCGAAAAGCAGAATAATTGGCCAAATTCTGAGTTCGGTACAAAGTTCCAGAGAAAACAACCTTATTTTTAAAAATATGCCCCATATACCAGAATTAAAGACGAAGAAATGCTCGATCCGTTTACCCGTTTGTACGTGCGCGACGCCATGCTAGCGAGATATTAACTGTCGCTGTGTGTCCGTTTTTCAGTAGGCCTATGTCTGTCGCAAATGGGTGTTCTATAGCTGGGCGGATCAAGCTGAGTTTTTGGTACGGACAGACGAACTATCCCATACTGAAAATTCGGGTAACTCCAAAACTAAAGATACATTCCTCTCGAGCTTTGTCCCAAACTGTGAACTTTAAAAATATTTCGCTACGGCACTCCGATGGCTGCAACGTGTTATAAACTAGTTGACAAAGGTGGAAGCTCAGCGTGATAAGCTGGCAACCGTCGCTGGTAAGATTACAATGCTTGCGACGGCCGACGTTCAGCCGACGAGCTTGGCCAGGTCGTCGCACTGAGCGTCCAACACGATGCGCGTGGGGCAGCGAGTCCATCTGCCGCAGCTGATACTTGCGACAAAATACCGTCGATTGACAGACGCAGACGAACATGCGTCACGCGGCGAGAGACCGCGAAATACTCTCAGACTTCTCCTGTTTCTGTTGCCCTAAGATTTGTTAGAATCAACGGCCACGCACCGCGATGACGTTGAAGAAGTCGTCGTCCGTCAGCGTGCTGAGGATCTTTCTCACCGTCGACCTCGCGATCTCCAGTCGCACGCCCTTCATGCTGCCGCTGCGGTCCAGCAGGATCACCACGTCCTTCGGAAACGCCGCGTTCTCCACGTACCTCACGAGTCACACGCAAAACAAGTACAGCTCAGCTGTTGCAGACGGACCCACGCGACGCGCTGACTCGTGCCCACTGTTTTGTGCGCATAGCTAGACGCTCATTGTGACGAACTGGCTACGGTTGTCGGTCAAACTAAGTTTTCAACGCTTGAGGAGGTCGACGTGCGGTGGCGAAATTATTCCAAGTCCAGAGTTGGGGCAGGAGTTCTAGCAGGAAGTGCCTTCAGTTTTGGAGATACGCGAATTTCCTTATAGATAGTGTACGATATATAGAAGGAAGCTTATGCGCCAAAAATACCAGTTCGATCCGTTCAGTCGTTTCGACAGAGTAGTAACCTGCGCCAGTCACGCAGATAGACACACAAACACTGGGCCGTAGCATATGCCGCTTCAGCATAGAGTCGCGCATGTCTTAGCTGTCGCTCACGGCCAACGTGTTGTAAACAAACGTGGACGCTCAGTGTGATAAACTTCTGACGGCGATGGACCGTAGTAAAAAGCAGGAAAATCGGCAAAGTTCAGAATTCTGAAAAACAGTTCCATGAGAAATTAACCTTATTTGCGTAGATAAGCTTATCTGGATTTCCGTAAGCAACGGTGTATGAAAAGCAAAGGGTAGCCTGTGTGTCGAAAATCAGCTCGATCCGTTGAAAAGTTTCGATAGAATACTGGCTTGTATCAGACACGCTGGGCTAGATAGCTTATATCACGCTATGCGTGCATGGCGCATTTGGATGACAACGACAATTCTGGATTCACTCTAGCGCACAAACAGCTAAACTCAAGAAATTATTAATTTTAAGTTTATCAAATTTGCCAAGGGTACCCGAAGTTTTAAAGTATCAAGTGGTTAAAATGCATCATCAGATTCATCATTTAATGGATTTACATCTAGATTTAAGTCAAAATTACCAGAGGAAGCCGCATGAAAATCCTATCTGTGATTTACTCAGATATATTTGTCATGTCTTCCAAAAACTAACACTAAATCGGTCCACATGAAGACCATCGAGCAACTTGGAGTTGGGGTCTTAATTCAAGTCGCGGAATATAAGGTGACGCGTGAGGGCATTTCTAAAGCAAAGAGCGAAAATAACAAATAATATATGCCTATTTCGCTAGAATTAGTTCGGCAGTTTACCACTCTTGCGTGCGACAGTCGAACATGTCCATATTCTGGACAATCTGATCCTGTGTTTTCCAAACACTGCCTAGAAAAACAAAACACGCAAAATTAACAATAGGCTTCCATTGCAATAAGTTCAACTACAAAGAAAATGCACTACGAAATAAGACTACGTAAAAGCTGTCAATGACCATTTTGAAACTATCAAACTCAGTAGGAGCCTATTAATGTTCAGTTACTGTGTTTGTTGCATGAATTATACTCTCATGAACAAGTTATCGCGCGGCGAGACGATATGCCCCCATCGATCGCGGCGGATCTACGTCCGTGCGCGGACGGATCCGCAGTCTGCACAGCTCTGGTGGCCTACACGGCAGCTGTGGCGCAGACTGGGACAGATGGACGGACAGACAGACGGACGGACAGACAGACAGAATGACGGATGGCGTCATCCATCGCTTAATACCCCCACCCTACGGCGGGGGGGGCATAATGACAGGAAATCCTTGAATGGTGATGACTATATAGGTGAGCTAGTTAAAACAACGTCTAGCTTCGCAAACGGACCGCGCGACGCACTGTTGTCATGGTCCACCACATGTTGCACGACGAAAGCGGACGCTCAGTGTGATAAACTTGCAACGGTCGAACTAATGATGACGCTTGCGAGAGTCATCGTGCAATGGCAAACAACGCAAAGAAAACGGCTAAGATCAGAGTTTGGGACAGGGTTCCAGAAGGAAGTAGGTTAGAGATATCTGCATTGCCTAACGCCGATGGTAGCTCGTGTACCAAAACCAGTTCGATCTGATCAGCGCGTCTTGGTATACAATATATGCCGGTGTGTGACTGACGGACGGACAGACGGACAGACACCGGGTCATAGCCATGCTGTGCTATCGTTATCCACGTGCTTTGATTCTGCGTCGCGCGATAATAAAGCCGGCCACTTCAGACGGCGCTTAAAAGTATCAGTAGTCAGGAAAAGTGTAATCTATTCTAACACTTTCTAGACCGGTTTAATGCAGCCGTCTGCGAACGCCATGCTCGACGCAGGACATATCTCCGTGATAATTAACCGCATTAATAACTTCATCAGAGCGTTGAGAAATTGGCAGTTCACAACAGCAGAACGTGAATCAGTCCGGTGTGCATTAGCCCGAGCAGTGAACCGCGATGTCTAATGATGACATTCCCGCATGGCGCAGCCTCTGTAGCCAGTTACAGCAGCATCCGAACGACGAGCAATGCGGATTATAACCACACGAAATAGCGACGCTCGGGTCGATTATGAATTTGCCCGAACACGGATAAAGAATGGATTGTCATAGCTGAAATAAAGCAAAACATGTATATTTAGCAGTAAAAATACGGCAATCGGAATAACAATTTCGCCCCCGTTGCAAAGCCGGATCATCACGAATATGTTTGGAATTTGTGACTAGTCATTAGCCTATCTTCATCTGTGGGTCTATTATCCATCGGCTCATTGGATCCATTATGTGAAAACATTCATCCACAAAACCGGAAGTACACAATATATTGCAGTGTCGCCAGAGAGTGACCGACCAAAACACGGCTGCAGTTTAACATGTACAGAAAATTTCGCGAAGTTTTGACTTTGGTTTTTTGGTTTTTTGAGATATGCGAGCGACAGACGGACACACAGACACGCTGAAATATGTTGCCAAAGTGGTCGCCGTCAGCAACTTCCAGAAAATGCCATATATACGCCGCTGTTGCCAGATCCTAAGAAGTGACGATTCGTCTTGTTCTCGCGATAATAATGTCCGGGATGATTAATGTCAACCGGCATTCTGGCCGGCAATGACGCAACGAGCAGAGAATGCCGAGACACGCCTTCGAACTCCGCCCGAGAGGTCGCACTGCCCTGCAGGCTATTGTAGCAGTTCTACTGCCAGACAGGCCTCGTGAGAACGCAGTTGAAATTCTGCAGGGTTTGACACTCAATTGATCACGTTATAACTGTCGCGCGTAGCTGACGAACACAGCCGAGCACCGATTAACATCATATGCACTGCAGACTGCATTGCCACAGTTGTGCATAAGTTCTGAGACTTGTATCACAGCGCCAAAATAAAACAACCGTAGATATCAGACTCCACCCCCGATAACGTGCTCAGCCCTGGTCAATCAGATTGAGTATACGCCATACCTAGCGTCACATCTGGCTGGCCGATTATGAAGTAAAACAAAGTCAACAAACGTGATGTCATCCACAAACCGAAAGTTATGAAGTTGGAGGGTTACAGTTGGGCAATGTGTAATAAACATGTGCACTCAACAATGACGCAATCGAGTCGCTTCCATTGTCCTATATGTCATAAACAAACCGACCACGGACGAGTTGTGGATGTCACCTGCATACCGACGACTTATAACGTGCGATATAACACGCGAATCGTATCACATCGTATCACAACGCCGCCAGAGAGGACCCCACGGCTACAGGCAACAAGCACAGAGAACTTGGATAAGTAGAGATTATACTTTCTCATACCCGTGTTCCGTTGCATGAGAAATCGATCTCCCTGCCTAGTAATATTCGTATATAGCTGTACAGTGCAGTGGGCGTGTAGAATAGTGACTGAAGACTGCCGAGGTATATACCGGGGAAGTGTCGCAGAAACCCGGTGACGCTGCAGAAGTACTGCCAGCTGAGTTGGGCGTCGCGCTCGTACGCCAGTCTGAACGTGTCGTCCAGCGCGTCCGACCACGTCACGCCGTTCAACACTTCCACCGCTGTAGCGACCACATTACATACTAGAAGGCCCTCGCTCGAGGTCGCACAGACCAATAGCCACTATAGCAGTAATTTACTACTGACCGTAAACTTTGTACTCTGACCTAACTCACGTACCACTCACGCGCAAAAGTTTCAACCGCTTACATTTCTGACAGAAACGTTTGCATTTTACGCTCACAACACCTGCTCAGACTGTCGCAAGTTTTTCACGTTAATATCTCAAAAAGTAGTGTATCAAGCTTCTGACGTGCGACGGACTGGATAGGCTCTTCTAGTAACAAATTAACTACATATTTACGTATACATAGGATGCATTGATGTCACAGAATCTATGGTCATGATACGGTCGCCATTTTGTGGGTTAATATGACATAATGTGTAAAATTCAGAGTCGAAGATTTGTCGTGGTATTCAAATAAAACTGAATCAGTTGATTTAATAAAACATCCACATGATCACTAATTTACCACCAAAGCATATTTAAATGATATCACAGTAACAATATTTCTCAGAGTTTTGCCTACAAGATGGCGGCAAAAATCGACTCGTAAATCAATATGGAACGAAATTACGTCACCCTATGCATAGGATTAACTATAGGCTACTGTACAGGATGCGGCTAAAAGTATCCCCTAAGGTTTTCTGACAATACTTCCCCAACAACTGACAATTTTAAAATACAATTTTACACGCCTCTAGTATGTTTATATCTATGCAAAATTACAAAACTTTATTCTATTATCTTTAACTTTGACAAAGTTATGCCATATTAAGTGTGATCACCTAGTGAATTTTTACATTTCATCTGAAAACGCGAAAAATCTCGATATCTCTGCAACAGTACGACTGATCTCCACAAAATTTGGCATGATGATACAGAACGTGTTTCAAGTGCGCCGCCCATTAAAAAATCATTTTAAAAATCCAAGATGGCGGACGGCCGATGCGCTTGAGAGACCCTTTCTGCATAATCATGAGATATTGCAATTTGTTGATTTTCAAGATAACGGCTGTCCGTCATCTTCGAATTTTGAAATTGAAATTTTTAACAGCCATGCACTTCAGAGACACGTTCTGTGTTATCTCGTTCAATTTTGTGGAGATCGGAGAGACATCGCATTTTCTTGTTTTTCGAGTGAAATGTAAAAATTCACTAGATGATCACGCTTAATGTGGCATAACTTTGTCAAAGATAATTGAATAAAATTCTGTACCCTTTTGCACAGATATGAACGCAATATAGGCGTGCAAAATTTCTTTTAAAAGTTCTCAGTCGTTAGGGAAATATTGCCAAAAAAATTTTAGGGGGATATTTTTTACCGCACCGTGTACACGATGCGAGATGCGGTCGCGTACACTCGTCGTAGACGTGAGTGGGCACGTGAATCGTGCTGACGCTCGTGTCCACTTCGACGTCGTTAAACCTGGCGCTCTTCCGCAGCGACGACAGCGCCGACACGTTCAGGTCCTTCGACTTGTGATAGTACGTCGGCTGCGTGTCGTCGTCGACACGAGCAGAATAGTTGCCGCCATCAATTACAATTTACACACGACAAGCACACGACTAAATAGTTCAGACGATCAAAGATGCTCAGCGTCAGCGCTGTAGTATCTCACTGTCTCTGATACGGTATCGCCAGCATTCGCCACAATGAGGAATTATATTATTCATATGTTAGACGCGGCTGGGCGGAGCTTACCATGAAGGCAGAACTTCTCCGGTGAGTCTACAGGGTCAGTGGGTGGTAGGCATAAGCAGCGGCGGCGGCGTAGGTTATTCGTACTAAAAGTAGCGGTCGCAGCTTAATGTACCAATTAGCTGGCGAAACCTCTCTCGGAAAACAGAGTTTTGGGGTCAGAGCCCCAGAAATACAGTTTTGTTTTTTTATGAAAGTCAATATTGCCCGTAATTTTTAAAGATGTTTTTAAATTTCGTGCATTTTGTGCCGCCAGGTCCCCGGGAATGCGGCTGCCCTTCCGCCTTCCCCATGAATCCGCCAATAGTACTTACATGTTTAAATCATTTCCGGTTAGTGGTCAAATTTCATCACAACTTTAAGAGAGATATTCTATAGCTACAGGCTTATTGACGCTGTCCGCATAGCATGCGGTGCATGGTCTATGTAACGGTCGGGTGTCTGTCCGTCTGTCTTGCCGATCGACAGCAGCAGCGACGCGCGGCTGGTTTGCTGCTGAGCGCGGGCACGGGCAGCAGATATCGATCGGTAGCTGCGGGCGCCGCGTACCGTCTGTCGATCGATATCTGATGCATGCTCAGCGCTCAGCAGCAAATGCGGGTAGCGTTATGTTGAGAGCCGAGGGACGAGGCTCAACACAGACTTGTTTTAATCACTATGATCGACGCTCGACAAAGCGGTGCGCAAAAATAATGGAATGCCGATTGTGTAATTTACCATTTCAAGAAATGTGAAAATGGACCAATACTATTTCGTGACTGACCTGAATGCTAGAATTGTACTGATAGTTGGAAAAAGCCTTTTCTGCTTCCGTTACTAACATCTACACACAAAAACACCTCATCATTAGTCCGCATCGCCGACAGTGCATGCCGTGCTAAATGCGGGCTATTGCTACAGATGGAGCGGCGTGGTCAGTCTGTGTGTCGGTCACGCCCGTGACGCATCAAAAAGTGGCTAAACAGCAGAGAGTCGGTTCGAAATGTGGACTCGTGTAGGTCCAAGAAACCACGGATCAGATGAGGGAGTTCAATCCCCCAACGTAAGGGGTCATTTCAGGGACGCGTCTAGTCTTTTCGCCCGCCGGACGGAGCAGGGGTGTCACGCCGCAGCGATGCGGGCTGTCGCTACCATTTCTCAGCAGTTTGCGTTCTAAACTTCTCAAACAAAATATATATGTTTACATTACACGAATTCATTTTGGTCGCAAGATGTCACGCAGTTAAAATTAAAGACACGATGGCAGTCACAAAATCTACCTCCACAGTTTCCTGCTTTTGTTTCATCAACTCTTCGATATCGTGTTTTGCCCTGATAAGCAACTGACGGCCGTCAATGGCTCGCACTTCAGGGTTCATCAACATGTAATCCTGTAAACAGTTACCAGCATGTTAAGACCGATACACAGTGGCCAACACTGTCGGACGTCACTGTCAGTCATCGGTTCTGACGGTCGACACAACAAGCCGACATGTCGGGCCTCAAGCTGGCCGACAGCCGACAAAAATAGCGAATAATATGATTTTGCATCGGTCACTCTCTGCAACTATAGAAAAAGAAATGGGCGTCTAACTTTTCCCTACAATATTGCGTTGTATTATGTTTGCAGCCGTTATTTTATACGACAAAAACGATGCAATCAAAAAATAACAAAAACAATAAATAAAATAGTTTAATACAATGCTGGTCGTTAGTGACGCCGTCAGTACTGCACGTGTTTCTTGCAAGCCGGTAATGAGTTAACGGACAAATTTCATTTTTCTTCACAATAATTACAATTTGCAATTACGATTAACGAAGAACATCTTTTATAACGAGCAATCACGTTGCCATAATCAAATAATAGGTCAAACAACATAATAACGTAATAGAAAGGGAAAACATTGATTGTGAGTCCGTTGACATGCGTGGCCATAATCTTAGACTTTATCAGGAGCACTGTAATGTTAATAGCTGTTCCAACACTTTTGTCTGCCGCAACTTTAATGTCTGGAAGCGGTCAGCAGCTCATGTCGTGAACAGTGACAGTGTCGCAGTATTTAAGATGCATATACTGTCGTGTGTACAGTACCGTACAGCCTAAAACTTTAGTTGATTTCTGCTCCTATGGCACTAGTTAGTGTTGTTAAAAATGCAACATCTGTGTCCTGTAATTTTTTTTAATTTTTTTGTGCGAACAAATGATGATGAAGATGATAAACATAATGATATTTTCAAGCAATTTAGCAAAAACAAACAAGTCAGTGTTGAGCCTCGTACCTTGGCTTTCAACACGACGCTACCCGCAGCCGCAGCTCGGGTGCCTACAGCTAGCGATCGATAGCCGGTACGCGGCGCCGGCAGCTGTCGATATCTGCTGCCCGCGCCCAGGCTGTGGCGAGCGGCAGATGTCGACGGACGGGACGGATGGACGGACGGACACCCGGCCGTTATATAGACCCTGCAGTTGCACCTCATAGTGTGCGGGCAGCGTCAATAAACAATGCACTGTTTCAAGTGACTATAAAACTGGTAGCCTAACTGTTTTCAACTACAAACATACAAAATCGCCTATAGGAATATACTGTACTTACTGTCTTTATGTCCATAATGGCTGTGAGTTTCGCACTGCTTTCATACAAGCTGTTCCCGAGCGTATGCGCCCATTGCTGCGCCCTAGCAAACAATATGAATCACAAAACAGATAGCTTCGGAGTACCCTTGTAGTGAACAAAAAGTAATTAGATTAATTCCCAATCATCAAAGTGCGGACTGTAATCATGACGCGATACTATTTTTCTTTTTTACTTTTAGTGCGCACGTCTCTGTTGTTTGTGTGATCCTACGTTTAACCGTTTTAGTAGAACTCCGACTTGTGACAGACAGACACAGACACAGACAGACACAGGCCCATGGCTAGTACCGCGGATGCATAGCATCGCGCGGTAAATACTGGCGGAGTGCTTGCGCGACACACTGTAAAGTCGCGTTCACACTCTATCCGAATCCGATTGGCGACGTGCGGTACCGCGCGTCGCGCGTTATCTTGCGAATAACAACGTATGCTAATGTACGCTAAATTAATGCAAATGGGGATAATAGCCGTGCGAGTTGTCGTCATAATACATAGGGTGAAATGACGTCACAGAATCTATAGTCACGATACGATCGCCATTTTGTGTGTGTATTGTCTGTATGTCGTGCTGATTCGGCGTAATAAACAATAATAACTTGGCATAGGCCTAATGTGTGGAGTTAATTGGTGAAGATTTACCATGTTATTCAAATAAAATTTAATCAGTCGAGGAAAATGTACACATGATCATTAACCTGCCGACAAAGGGTGTTTAAGTGACATGAGAGTAACAAACATTTATAAGAGTTTTACCCACAAGATGGCGGCGGAAACTAGCTGTCACTGTCACCCTATGTATTTCCAAGAAAAAAACGAAAAATAAGAAAAAGAACGTCGCGTATCGTTGATAGAGCCGGTTTCGCGATGTGACGTGGCTAAAAATATTTACATAAACCAGATATCACGTAATTTCTCACGTCATATACACACTTGATCACTTGCACGATGAGTGATGTGCCATTGTCTTCCAGTCGTGCGGAATGTTGGGCATGTTGCGGCAAAAGTGCGTCCGACGCAACATCACACGCACTGTCCCGCACGGGGGTGCGCGGCGTCGCGTGGTACCGGAGTCGATGTGAATGCAACTCAGTTGCAGAAGGTCAGTCAACTTTTCACAAGCAGAGGCGTCAACCAAAAGTTGCTATATCGGATGTCCGTGTACATATGCATACGTGGGACTTTTGGAAATGCCGCCAACATCAAAATCGAATTGGTTGTTGAAGCAAATACTGTAGTTTTCTACCTGTGTTTAAAACGTATCCCACTCACTATGAAAATGCTACATAACTTTTGATATTTCAACTGAGCTAGTAGTAAATAAGTACTTTTATTTGCAATTATTATCACTTTAACTTTTTTGGTCTTTCGGTCATTACGGAAAACTTTAAAGTTTAACTTACATCAGTTGTACAGGATGTACAACAACGTCTGCCGTAGATAAGGAACTGCAGGTCACGATAATGAACAGCGAACATGCTATGGCCATGCTCACAGATGTTCGTTGAATGATCAGAAACATGTTGTGTTGACGGTCGACGGTCTTCAGTCGAACTACTGCTTGGCGACAACAGAGAAGGTAAGCGGCTCTACGAATATGTTCTGTCCAGGGAGTTCTGTCACCGGAGTCGTAGGAAAAAGCTTGTTCCGACCATGTACAGGCCTATGCATTTGGCATCACCCACGCGCAGCAGAGCAGTAGGCCTACAGCAGACTGCAGTCACGCACTGTCACCGCTGTGTAGTGTGCAGACTAGGAAGCGCGGTTGCACAGGGGAAGTTGTCCGAATTAGTGGGGGGGGGATAATGACGTATGTAGAATTATAAAAAGGAGCCCGCTTTCTGAAACTAAAATGTCATAATTTACCCATGTGTAGGATCCCGCGCGTATAAAATAATTTGTCACCTAAAATTGTCGTAAAGTCCCATCACTAAACCTTTCGCGCGCATCGCCTGTCTGTCTGACGTCGCCGATACATACCCGGCATAAAAGCGCTAAATTTCGTTAAAACTCGCTATACCGCTACAACTTACCCACAACATGGCAGTACATGACGTATTACTAATAAGTAAGTAAGAAGTTATCGTATCGACCGCTTTAGAATAGCATAGTTATAGTTTCGACCGCATAAGAATAGCGTAAAGCTAAAAACTACGCTAAAGTTCAAGCGATCGGGCACACTTTCAGTCATTGACGGTGGAAAACGGAGGTAATGGAAAAACTCTTTCCAGTTCCGCCGTTTTCCAGTCGTTT
>Ga0126327_10000284_pt1 | contig 11702 bp, 9 predicted proteins | sample InaspJWI30metaG_FD_101392 | JGI IMG/M metagenome (GOLD analysis project Ga0126327, IMG submission 101392) | Marine gutless worms symbiont microbial communities from Oahu, Hawaii - Inanidrilus sp. 1 OAHU.JWI-30 metaG | ecosystem: Host-associated > Annelida > Digestive system > Unclassified... | reverse complement strand
GGGGAGGGAAAACGTTAGCCCCCAAACCTAAGAACTAAACTTTGCCCATGATTATCACCACTCACAGTCCTCACGCTAGTGGTTATATAACATACGTAACATAACCACTAGCGTGAGGACTGTGTGCGTGATGATAACACAAGTTACGTAACACTAAAGTTGCTCAAACTAACGGCCATCAACAATCTTAGAAATGTGCTAACACAGATGGCAAACTTTCACGCAGTTTATCACAAAAAGTTGGTTGCTTTGATAACTGTCCCTTGCTGCTGGATAACAAATTCAACTTTCCACCACTATTGCATAAGATTGCCAAAAGGAAAGGATGCAACAGCAAAATGGCCTCTTGAAGTGGTCATAACATCACCGCTCCATAATGACTTTCTCGACATATGCATCGATGAATTTAGTCACTCGTCTTTCGCTGACAGCGGCATTCGGGTTGCTACCAATCTGTCACAACAACCATCATTAACCACTCACACATACATTAACTTCCATTTTAACAACCGTTTCCTGGATTAGCTGGCCCCCAGCCCTCTTTGAATTGGAAGAATGGCACAGCATTTCGCGTGGATTGGATGCCCCTCCTGTCACCCAACCAGTCACCAAAGAACTGAAGAAAACTCACACAACTGACCCAAACCAGTGGCCTGGCCTCTTCCTTTCCTCGTCCAACAATATGTGTTATTATCACAGATAGAAAATTTTTGTACCACCATTCAACTGTATATTTTAGCAAAGCAATTTCAGTCATGACCCACTTCACACTTTGTGTAAGTAAGTAAGCAAGCAATAGCGCCAAAGTCAAAAGTGAACCACGCAGATACATGATATTCGACACTCACAATTTCCAATGGCAGCATTATTTCTTGCCAAAATTGTTTCCAGCAGGCTGTACAACAGATGAATGGAGAATATGTTCACCGGGAAAATTTTAAATCTGGCTCCACCTTTCAGAAAGACAACTCAGAAAGCTGCACTACGTGAGCCAAAAAAAGAACTTAATTTAAATGTCTCAAGACTCATCATTCAAAATATTGCCGTATTATAGACAACAATTGTATAACTCTGAGACATAGACACTGAAAGAAGAACACAAGCAGAAACTTGGCCTGCCAGCACGCGACGACTCCGTCATCGTCACAGAGGTATTAAGTCAAGTAAGTTATAGACAACAATAACAAACACCGTTTTACGGCCAAAATAGAGATAAACCTGCATTACCCAGCAACTCGTTAAGAACTGGAGGATTTTGTTGGTGCAAAGTTTTACTGCCGACATGCCCTTGCTAACTTGTTGTATAGACAACTATGACAACAAATAATAACTGCAGCTGAGATCATAATGACCTTGGTGATTGCTTTCTTCATAATGGTCTTATATTCCTGAGCAGTGATGCGTCCACCATGGTAGTGTGGCTTTAGTGCACTTCGAGAGAGTGTTATAATGCGGTCTTCCAATGCTTTCTTGTCAGTCACCTGCTACATGCAACAGCAACAAACACAGGCACTACATGGTATTGTCGTATGACCAACTATGAGCTGCTTCGTTGATTGGCCGAAATGCTATGACGTGTCATTCATCATTATCGAACGCGACACGGTCGATGGTTCAATACTGCAAATGCTGAACCGTCACGTGACCATGCACCACTGTAAAAATTTGCATTTCCACTTATTCGAATGCAGACATAGTATGTTACAGCGCCACCTGGCGAACGGAGTTGAACAAACTGACTCTGTTCGCCAAACTGTTGACAGAAGTTAAAAATTAACTAAAAAATCATTTTAAGCTACCGGTAGTGGTTGGCCATATGACAAAACAGATGAAGCACGGTCCTTCGTGCAACAGTCAAATATGATGACCCTCGGCTGAAAATGTCGCACTCGGGCTGTACCCTCATACGACATTTTCAACCTCGAGTTCATCATATTTGGATGTCGAACTCACTACTGTGCATCATCTGTATAGTGTAGCTTCTAGACCACTCAGCATCACAAACACCATTATAAAGGCTAATGAAACTACATAATTTATTTTACTGTTCCATGTCCTATGTTTTATCCAAACACCATAAAACAGACTGAGATCACTTATTTTATAGCAAAGTTTGCTAATGAAGCTCAGATGGTTAAGACTGTGGCAAAGTTCATTTATTTTAGAATTATGTTCTTTTTAATTACATATATAAACTTAGATTAACTGAAATTTAACATAAAATAATTCTAATTAAAATAAGACTCAGTTTGCTATTAATCACCAAGAACTCAGTGTTTACTTCCAAATAATCAGATGAAATATGATACTGGCATGGCATAGCCAGGAATTCTGACTGAATTCCAAACACACACACCCATTTAACAGCCCTTTGTCCAGGACTACCTGGGTAAGCCAGTACCAGAAACACACACACACACACACACACCCGTTTAACGGCCCTTTTTCCAGGACTACCCGGGTGGGCCGGTACCAGAAAGGTAAAACCAATCTGGATTTTACTGGAGCAAGAGACAGTGGGTGGCACCACTCAGTTTTTTACAGGCCGGATGCCCTTCCTGCCGCCTAACCAACAGCGTCAAAGCACTGAAGGCAAAAAGCACTGAAGCTAGTACCAGAAAGGTAAAACAAATCTGGATTTTACTGAAGCAGGAGACAGCGAGTGGCAGTGGCACGAGCTGGGCCATATGCAAGTCTGCATCTCGCTCCAGACAGATAACCATGCCAGCATCCCACCCCAGTTTTTTTTACAGACCGGATGCCCTTCCTGCCACCCAACCAACAGTGTCAAAGCGACCAAACTGAATGCAGTTTTCTGCCGCAGCTTCCAAAATTCTTTACACTTTGCTACCAACAATTGTATGGAGAATGTTCAGCACTATTGGCACAAATTGTGTATCATACACTGTAGCTCTATTCCATCTTTCCAAAAGATTTGTCCTTGCTTTAGGGGTCTCAAAACTCTCCAGATTCTCACTGGCTGTGCCCATGACATAAGATATAATAAGTAAATTCACAAAAACCTTTTCACTGCCGTCAGCAGATGCTGCTTTGACCACAGTTTGTGAGCTTGCAGCAGCTGAAGATGTTTTTGGTCGTTGTGACAACGCTGATGTGACAGTCGGCTTGCTGGACTTAACCTGCTGTGATGACGAAGGCTGTGGTTTTGTGGCCGTCGTTGTAGTGGATGGTTTGCTGCTGCTGATAGAAACAGGTGCAGCTGATGCTGGACTCTGAACAGCATCAGGCGGATCCGTCGGTGGCGTATACGGAAGTTTGCCACTCATAACGGCAGCCGACTCTAGCATCTTGCCGCTATGACAGTGACTAACTGAGGACTGTGATAATGTTGCCGAAACTGCAGTCGACTGAGGCGTGGTGGAAGGCGGGGTCGCAGACTGTCCAAGCATCTGCTGCAGAGAACTGGGAGATGGCAAAGCTGGTAAACTGTCTTTAACGAGTGACTTTGGCTCTACTTCTGCTGCAGCTGTGGTTACTGGAGACTGCAGTGGGGCAGGTGGGGTTGACGGCTCACCGGAAACTGTGATCCCAGCCTCTGCAGCATCTTCAGCTGAGAGATCGCCAATACTTGCCAGCTCAAATTGTATCCGTACCAGCACTTCGACGAGTGCCAGCTCGTCCATTATACGAGCAGCAAGGATGTCCTGCGGCGTCAACACGTGTGGTGGCTGCTCCGGTTGTGGTGGCGCAGCACGACCTCGATCACTGGCAGCTGAGCTGAATGGACTGGCATTTGGTTGGATGCTGCTGGGGGTGTGATCTTTTGTAGCAGCTGACAGCACAGAACCACTGTCTGGCGCAGATTCCGACGGAGCAGCACCATGTGGCGCAGCCGATGAGGCTTTTGAATCAAACAGGTCAAAGGGCGAATCAAACGGAGAGTACGGGATACCACCATCTTCTGACCCAATCTCCATCGTTTCACCATCCGCAAGCCCACAGTCTCTGGGACTTGACTGTGCCTGAGACTTGTTTTGGGCTAGATGTCTTCCATCAGTAATATCAGGTGTCGGAAGAAGTGCCTTTTCAACACTACGACTACGTGATCGATGATTCTGCCGATTGGTAGCTGTGGATGACGAAACACCCATTATTGTAGGTATGGCACTCGCAGACACTGGCGGAGGAATCCGACTGTATGGCAAGCTGGGTATCTCGTGCATTTCCGCATGATTGGAAGTGCCCATCATAGTCGACAGATTTGACATTGTCTGCAAACTACCATCGTGCTGCACGTTCTCACTGGCCAGTTTATTGTAGACCATCTGCAAGCGGTTGACACGTTCTTCCGACAGTTTGCCATGCTCCAGGAACTCATTGTATGCATCGGTAACCCAGCGCAGACACTGTGTCATCTCATCTTCAGAATCATTCGATGGAGCTGCTGCAGCAACCGGCTGGTTACCGGCATATCTACAGATGCACATTTCAGGAAGACAGCGATCATCACAGCATGTCGAGCATGATTTATAACAAGTGACACCGGCAAGTGCAAACTGCAATATTTATAAATTATAAACATAAACAACAACATATTACCAATGTATTTACGATTAGTGTCACTTGTCTTAATTATAAATTAACAGATAATGATAAATATTACTATCACCTATTAAATTAATAAATACCAGTAACTACAAATTTTACTAAATATCAACTCAATGCAACAGGAGCAAATGCAATACGAGCACAATGGCATCACTATCATCACAAACATTTTTACATAACAGCACATTTGTCTGTGTTGGCAATTTACATTAATAAGTTGTCAAAACCATGTACGTATGTAAAATTGAGGACTAACTGAAAATCAGTAATTCATGAAAACTATTAATTTTAATATTTGCTGTGAATGTGTCCCTTTCTGTGATTTAGGACCTTAGATCAAATGAGATAGTAAGTCACTTAGGAAAAGAAAAACAACATCAGACTACTGACTGAGAATGAAGAGGCAAGGAAGATGTATTAGCTGACTGAGCTGTATTCCTATGGTCCAAGGGATAGTCGCCAAGCAGTCCTGGCTTTAGTGCAGTAGCTACAGGCTTCATGCTGTGGCTTGACAATGTTTGAGCGGCTGCTGTACAAAACAGAAAATGCTTGTCACAGCTTTACACACTGGCATTGTATGCCACTGCTGTTCACTGACATTTACTATCTTCACTCGATCAAAAAGTTACCAACTGCATAATATGGAACAGACTGGAGTAAAAGCGTAAAAATTTTTTTTAATGAAATGAGCGGGAAAAGAGAACTACTAACTTATTAAGATCAAGAAACATGTCAAATGAAATAATACATGGATAAGAAATACTGCATGCCAAAGGAATAGCGTTCAGATACCATTTAAACAATAAACAGCAACTCTAAGATATCATGATATTCACTAGCGTACAACGTTGCAAAATTGATCACACTAGCAATCATTAGCTATTTCGCCAGTAACTGTGTTAACTTGCGATAACAGTTAGCTGTCCACAACACAGTATAAACACAATCATTTTAATGGCTATTTTCCAGGTAAACCACCTGGTTCAAGTGAGCCAACTGCCCTCTTCCTTAGTCACCTGCACTTACCAGACATGCACAATTGCGCATTCTATAGGAACAGAAAAAAACTGTTCGCATTATCGTTAAAATAATCCCATTATGTCACTCTTTGCACATCAACCTACTACCATCATGTATCTAACAAAACAATTTCTGGGATAACCTTTCAGCCCATTCAGCAACACCTCATAGAATGTAACTTCCAGACACAATTGCCCATAATAAACCAGATCTAGTAACTGCATTATGATTGCACACCATCACCATTATTTCGCTTCGTTCACTCCACCATTATTTCTTAGTTACTCCAGGATGAGCCCTCACAGAAGAACTTCTTGCGATAAATGAAGCAGGTTTTTACACCCTGTACACCCTTACTGTCAGCCAACCAACAGCATCACTTCACTAAAGGTAAGATAAATGCACAACATGGAAAGCATAATGCTAACCTGGTTGATCAGCAGTCTCAGTTGGTACAAAAGTGTCGTCAGCAATCACTGGCGATGAACCGGTCGCAGACTGTGCTACTTTTCCTCGTCCAACAAGAACTGGGATTGCACGTGACGATGTGCTTGGTGTTACATCTATTGATGCCGAACCTGGCGTCGGAAGCAGCACTTTCTTACGGGCAGACGGAGGCGCAGGCAATAAAGAGCTTGTTGCCGATGAGTTCCCTAGTGTGGGTAATAGTGGTTTTACAGAAAGCAGTGGTATAACAGGTGTCACAGGAGACAGTTTGGAAGGTTCTGCATCTGAGAGTACACTACTGCTTGGGACAGCTGTAGGTGCATGTTGCTGCCTCAGACCCATATCACTGTTACTTTTAGCAGACGCGGAATTTCTTTTGTCTTCACTTTTTGATATATTTCTCTGAGATGCGGCCTGCTCCCATCGTAGAAATCCGGGATCCTTCTCAATTTTGTCAAGCACACCGACATCCGATTGGCCACAGAGACTGGCTTTTGGAATCTTTGGAATACGGCTCATGCCGGAACTAGGTGTCATCTGCATGGACCGATTCCTTTGCAGTTCTGCTCCCCGTCTCAGCATATCTGACCACGTGTCGACCACTGGTGTGGTGGCCTTCGGTGTCGTCTCTGCAGGTTTTTTAACCTTGGGAATCACATAGCTTTGGCGCTGCTTAGCATCGTTCTTGCTTCCTTTCTGATGTGGCTTCGAGCCAGTCTGTTTGCTATTCTTGGAATCATCATGCTCTTTCTCAAGTGGTTTAAGGCCAGTCTGTTCATTGTGTTTTGAACTTTTACTGGAAGCATCCTTTGGTAAACGATCTTCAACATGGGTGGGAGTTTTAGGAACTACTTCGGTCAAACTGAGCTTTTTATCAAGCTTTTCTTTGGTAAAACTAGTCTCTTCCTTTCTAACCTTTTCCTTGCTCTCCTTTGACTGTTCTTCAGATGTTGCATTCTTTTCTGTTGACTGCTTCTGTACTCTGGGTTCCACTGCTGACTGTTCAGATGTTGCAGTCTTTTCTGTCAATTGCTTCTGTACTCTGGGTTCCACTGCTGACTGTTTATCTTTTGGTTCAGATGCCGGCTTTTGCAGAGATGCTTTTAGCCTGTCAATTTTCCACACAGCCGATAGCTCAGAGCTGGGCACCTTCTTAGCACTGCTTTTCACTCTATCATCCTCATCAGAACTGTCGTCGGAACTGGAGATCAGTACTTTTGAAATTACTTTCTTCCGTTTCACTGGTGGTGTTAACAATGAAGTTCCAAGAGATACATTACCACGTTTCTGCAAAAACAAAGCATGAATGTATCAAACAGATGGCACAGTAAGCTACAGTATTACAATAAGTGAAACTGGTCCTCTTAATTCCTGTAACAATGAGATATTTTATATATGACCACAAAAGAAATGAAGCTGAACAAATGTAGCTGGAGAGAGTTCTAAACAGAACACTGACATCAAATAAGAAAGTACAAGAGCCTGCCGAAGAAAGCACAACAACCTCCGGTGTAGTCTCAATCACAAAACAGAAGTGGACTGGCATGCCATATGATGTGACCATTTGTTTACTAAACTTAACGATAGAAAACTACTAAAAACAACGTTCTTCTATATTATGTTGAAAACATGGATGGTGAATAATGTTGGGTTTGTGTAAAACTATCAAATTTAAAAGAGAAAACAGAGTATGCCAGGTACCACATGGCAGACAGCAGAGGAAAGGCTGAAAATTTTATTAGGCATATGAAATGACTTTTTCTAAGTTAGAACAAGTCCTCCAGTGGTTTGAAAACTGGTAAAACTGGCATGCTGTAGTGGTATTCCATCCAAGCAGAATAACAGTACCAAACCATATTCAATAATCAGCCCTCTGCTCTGAATCCTGGGATAATGTACACTTCTGTGTATATCATGCATGATTCAAACTGTTCTCAGTTTGTTGATTTGTAGTGCAGACGTTATGTGGCAGAATAGAAAAAAAAGAAAACTGCAGGCGATTATTTTATAACTTAGCTAAAATTCTATATGCTGATTATCTAGTCTCCAAAAGTTGGACACTGGTTACTTACTCAGTAACTTATGACATATCTGCCATACAGCTGTTATGTCACCAGTTAGTATCAATACCTTGTTAGCACTGTGATGTGAAGCAACATTATCTTGATAAAGTTGGTCCACAGTGGTCTTTGCTGATGTTGGCCGATTAAGACTGGATGCTTTAGGCACAATATGACTGCATAAAACACAGCATTTGTATTACTGACTGCACATAACTTTGTCATCATCAAAACAACGTAGTTAACCAAAAAAGTCAAGCACATATTTCAGTATGATTACAATTTTATCATACGAATATATCAAATAATGCTATTTATGATGCTGTCTGCAAATCAATGGTTGTTCAGCAAGCAACTGCTGACTTCTGTGCCCGCATCAACGATCTCCAAGCTCCTGCAACAGCCACCTCCAGGAATACATGAAACAACAGTGGGGACTGCATGCAATCAAAATGTTCATGATGTTGCAATGTCATATATTTCCTGCCACACAAGAAGAAATTGGGATGCATTACATCAATTACACTATCTACCACAGTATTTAAATGACTCTAAAATAATGACATGATGAAAGGATAGGATAACTTATGCAGCTATAATTTACAGTACAGTATGACAAACCTTTTCTGGAGATCTGAGACTGATACTGATGACGATGCTACAGGTTGAGATGTCTGCTGGAGCATACGGAAGAATTCTAGAGGCAGACGAACCAGCTGGACAACCGGTTGATATCTGGGATTATTACAGTAGTCTGCATAACTGAAATGCTTCTGTTGAGTTGCAGCAGATGCAACAGTGAAAGATGACGACAAAGATGAGGACGATGATGATGACAGTGCAATGTCTTCCACAACTGAAGACTGCCTGTTGTCGACTTTTACCTGTTCCAACTGTTTTATGGGCATATCTTCCAACAATGCAGAAAAAGAGGATCTTTCTGACATGCTAGGGGGAGCTTTAGCTGCCTCTTCTGTTGCTGGGTGCTTGAGTTCTACTTCCACATCTTCAGAAGTCATATTTGACAGAAGCGGTTGGACTGACACTAATGTAAGTCCAGACTGCAATTGCGACTTACTGCTTGTGCCTTTGTGCTCATCTCCTGTTATGCATTTCATAGCTAAGGAATACTGATCAGCTGGTAGTGCAAGCCTCTTCAGTTGGACCACAGCATTTGTTTGTAGTTTCCAGTCCGGAAGCCAACTTTCATCAAATGACCAGTCGTCACTGTTTGATGAAGAAAATGAGGCTATACATGGCATATGTGACGTGCCTTTTGCCTTTGATGGGAATGAACCAAACATATTGCTATGACATGCATTCCCAAAGGTAGCTGTGTTGCTGAAGCTGTCACCTATTGTTGTGGTCATGTTGGGAAACAACTTGAATTCATCTGCCAGGTCAGTCACAGGATTTTTATCACAAGCATTATCAGATAATGATGGCCACACAATGCCCATTTTTACATCGCCATCACCACTAGTTTTATGATCCAACAGCAAACTGTCTCTTTTTAAACTGCTGCACATGATGGCTGATGACAAGTCTGGAACAAAATTAGCATCAGTGCTACTGCTGTCACATAATACATCTGAAATGACAGCAGGTTCAATATCTTCAGATTTTGAAGTTCTACTTGCTTCACTGCCCTCTGTGGGTAACTGAGACTGACTTTCAGATACCACTTCCTTTTCCAATGGTACAATGAAAAGCGGATTCACCAACTGTTTGTCATGATCAGAATTTGGCTCAGCTGAGCATTGTTGTACACAGAACGGAAAAGCAGAAGAAGTATCACAGTTAAGGTGGCCATAAGCATCAACATTTTGCAAGCTGGCTAAATCTGATTTTGGACTTATAGCCATTTCACTCTTCATTTCAAAAGTGCCAGCAATGTTGGTAATGTCACTTATTCTTACAACAGCATCACAACCAAAGCTAGCAACATCTTCACATCTCGAATGATGTACATTCTCGCAGCTTTCTGTTGATGCCTGACCCTCGTTAAGTTGAAGCAAGCTGCTCACTTCCATATCTAACTGTCCAGAAATCACATCACTGCTGCCAACAGTACTATCAACAGCTTTACCAGAGTCACCCTCAAAGCTCTCCTTTCCATTACCACTCTTTGTTGTCTCACTTTCACTGTGACGAAGCAAGTTGTTTATCTCCATGTCCAGCTGCTCGGAAATAATGTCAGTGCTGCTAACAGGACAGTTCACAACCTCACTGCATTTATCCCCACAGCTTTCCTTTTCATTATCGGTCTTTGATGCCTTGTCCTCATTCAGTCCAAGCAAGTTGTTGACATCCATATCTAACTGTTTAGAAATCATGTCACTACTGCCAACAGGACAGTCATTCATCAAGCAATCTAGCACTGACTGGTCATTTGATGGTGACTGAGAAACAAAGAGATTATCAATCTTATCTGGAAAAATACCATTAGTATAATTGTCACTGGCAGGCAAAATGATATCAATGTCTGTGTCTGGGCACAGTGGTGGAGTTGACATATCAGAACGAAAATCGTTACGATCTGCAGACTCTGTGTGCATTGAAGAAGCAATAATGTCCATTTCTGCCGAGACAGTATCTGTCAGATGGTGATCAATGAGTGAAGGAAGATCACAGGATGACTGACTGAATGACAAATTTGATGGAACAGATATGTCTGGTGGCAAAGTTTCCTGAAACGGGAGACGGCTGACATCAGTGCAATTCAATTCAGCAGCAATCTCCTGTTGATCAGCTTCTGTCGTCAGCTGGTCATTAGTTGAGCTGTCACCAGACTCTAGTTTTGTTAACTCGTGCTACACACAGCACACATCAGAATCCACTATGTGTGTTCCTTTTCAATCATTAACAAAATATCACTAGTAGTTCCAGAGAAACAAAATGGAACAAATACCTACATGTGGGATTGTGGCTGAGCAAGAATGAGGAGATGCAGACGTGGCAATAAGTAAACTGTTGGACAAGTGTGGGCTGAAATTATGGTGAGGTGGGTAAGATATCGTTAGCAAGGTTAGGGTTAGGTGTTAGCAGAATCAATGTAAGAGGGCACTGGGCCTGTACATGCAAAGTATTCATCGACATTTATTGAACACGTTACAGACTTTATTAAATTGATTGTTCGTAGTGCCAAAGAAATCAAAAGTCAGAGATGTCAGGAGACTTATATAAGCTGATAACAGCTTTCTTCCCTTTATTAGTCAACTGAACTGTATTGTTTTGCTATGACTTATCAATGTTCAAAGTTCAAACTGGACAGTCATAAGTTTTAGTCCTGATAGTGAAATCTTGGGATTATGATAACACTCACAAGTGCACAAATGTACAGCATAAACAAGTAGAGTTCTGTCTGCAGCCATGGACAGCAATAGCAAAAATGCTAATAAATAACGCACAAGCCAATTAACATTTCTCTCAAAAGACAACAGCATGTCTACACAGTGATCATCATACACGCAAGTGGCATATTGTAAAGATGTTACGATGCCCATTCATATTTTGGCTTTATACTTGTAAAACATAATTGATGACACTAATAGACAGTCCAATATGCACATAATAGCTTGTGGAATTATATGTCACCAAAACTGG
>Ga0126327_10000282_pt1 | contig 11751 bp, 9 predicted proteins | sample InaspJWI30metaG_FD_101392 | JGI IMG/M metagenome (GOLD analysis project Ga0126327, IMG submission 101392) | Marine gutless worms symbiont microbial communities from Oahu, Hawaii - Inanidrilus sp. 1 OAHU.JWI-30 metaG | ecosystem: Host-associated > Annelida > Digestive system > Unclassified... | reverse complement strand
TAATTGGGTTGCAGAGTTGGTTCTTGTGGTAGGTATCCGATTCTTGCTCCCTTAGCTGCCCAGCAATCTCCATTATAATCTTTATCAACCCCTGCCATTATTCTCATTAAGGTTGATTTACCAGAACCATTAGTTCCAATGACCCCTATTTTTGCGTCATGAAGGAATTGAAGGCTTATATCATCGAGTATCTTTTTCCCTCCCGAATAAGTTTTAGATAATCCATACATGTGGTATATGTGTTCGTATTTCGACATTTAGAGCAGATCCTTCATTGTGAGAGCTTTTGTGGATACCAGGAATCTTCCAACAGCAAGACACCCACCGCACACGATAACTTTAATGCGAGGTACGATGGAACTTAAATTGTAGATTGTCTTCTACTGGCATTCTCATGGTAATTTATTACCTCTGTTCTAGCAAATGATATCGGTATTTTTCTGGGCTGCCATACATGTTTTTTTAGAAAAAAGCCACTCAGATAGAACCCATTGCATATCTCTTCGTGAGAATCTATATCGACGTGCATCCAGTTTCTTTTTAGGAATTTGGGTATCTTTAGCAATTTTTGTTCGTATGGGATGCCGAATTTGCGTGTGACAGCTCTACCCGTTCTGGGGCTAACAAAGGCCAAATCATTTGTTTCTCCGCTGATTGTGCACTTGTACATGTCAATTCCAAACCCAAGCTCCTCTAAAAGCAAGACTTCAAACTTAACCAACTTGCACGAAGAATGAGATATATCGCTATTGGTTAGACTTTTCAGTATGTCCTTTGCTTCTTCAAAGAGATTCTTATGCGGGTAATGCTCTGGTAATAAGAGCAGATATTCTATCAGTGTGTGAATAATGTTTGCGCTATTATAATGTATTGTAGGTAGGGGCGAGCAATCTTCTGCAGGTTCCGTAAATTTATAGCTACCAAGTTGATCATTGAGTCTGCCTCTCCACACGATTTTTAAGATATTTCCAGTACGTATCCATGGCTTGGGGCTTCTCTTTGATTGTATCCCTCTTACAAGGGCTGCATGTCGCCCATGTTCTTTTGTGAAGGCGTGAAGGATTCCGTTGTTCTCGCCATATTTTCTGAGTCCTAGGACTATCGCATCATCATGCCATTCCATTTGTAGCTATGTCTTTAAATAGTGTTTACGGTAAAATGTATTCAATTAAACAAATCTTGCATGGATGCAATAGGTAGCAGGATCGAGAAGTATTGTTTATTCTGACATTATTGTTCTAAGTCCTAGGCTAAGTTTTGTTCTTTCTTTTGAATAGAGATTTTATATCGTTGAGATTGAGCGATATGAAAGTAGGACGACCGTGATTGCACTGTCCTGTGTTTTGAACAGATTCCATGCTGCGTAACAAAGCGTTCATCTCTTTTAAGTGCAATTTGCGGCCAGTTCTTACTGAGCCATGACATGCCATTACAGAAAGTATAGCATCTATTTTTTGGGAGACCCTGCTACTGTCTCCGTACTCTATAATATCTTCGGCCAGGTCTTGTATCATATTGGCAACATCAAAATTACAAAGGATGTTAGGAACTTCTCGGACTAGGACGGCAGTTGGTCCAAATTCTTCAACTACTAATCCTAAATCTTTCAATGTTGCAGCATTCTCACATATCAAGGCTGCATGGCCAGAGGCTAAATCAACAACCTCTGGGATTAGGAGTATCTGCCGAGCGATACCATTTTCGTACAGCTGAGCCTTGAGTTTTTCGTATATTATTCGTTCGTGAGCCGCGTGACTGTCAACGATAATCATTCCGTTAATCGTTTGGGATATAATGAAATTATCGTGCAACTGTGCTTTTGCTACCCCGAGCAGTTTTTGTTGTTCATTAGGTTCATTTTCTATTTTGTACAGTTCTTGATAGTGAGGATCATTCTGTTGGTTGCTAGTGTGAGAGATCTCAGTTTGTAGTGCCTGGTCTATCGGCTCCGACAGCGCTATGGGGATTTGACGGTCGATGTGAAGTTGCCCTGCTTCAGGCATACCATCACTTCCATGTGTCTGTTCTGTCTGTTCTAATGAGGAAATGGTAGTTTGGATATCGACTTGAGGCCGGAATGCTTTAAGCAAGTTGGTACTTATTGTGGAGTAGGTTTTAATAGTAGGTTTGCCTACTGCGTTTGTTAAAGCGTTTGCTATGAATTTTCTTACTGTTTTGGCATTATGAAAACGCACTTCCGCCTTTGTTGGGTGTGTGTTAACGTCAATTAGTCTGGGATCCACGCTAATCTCAAGGACTACTATCGGATAACGGCCGGCCATTATGACGTCTCTATACGCGTAACGTATTGTTGCCAGTAGCATCTTGTCTCTTACTGGCCTGCCATTGACGGTGCAATATATGTTTTGTGGTTGAGCGCGATTTTGAGTGGGCAAGCTTGCGTACCCAATTAAAGTGATGTCGGATTGTGATATGTTAATTGCAACTGAATTTTCAATAAAGTTATCTCCTATAATCTTAGAAGCTCTGTGTAACAGTGGAGTATCACCGACTTCAGCGTGTAAATCTAAAGTGATTTTGTTGTTACTTTTGACGGTGTAGTGAATTTTGGGTGTTGCAAGGGCAAGCCTTTTTACTGTGTCATGTACTAATATGTTTTCTGCTTTATCGGTTTTCAAGAATTTAAGTCGAGCTGGTACTTCACTAAATAGATCTTGAACAGTAACTATCGTGCCAACTGGGGTAGCCGTAGGTCTTACTTGTCCTTCACGGCCGTTAGCAACCTCAATTTTCCAGCCATGGTCCTCACCTTCATATCTTGTTTCTACTGTAAGTTTTGAAACGGCTCCTATAGACGGTAAAGCCTCACCCCGAAATCCGAGGGTTGTGATGTTCTCTAGGTCGTTTTCATCCAATTTGGATGTGCAATGTCGTTTGACAGAAAGAAGTAAATCATCTTTTAGCATTCCGTGACCATTATCAATCACTTTAATCAGTTTTTTCCCACTGCTTTCTGTAATGATTTTTATCTGTGTGCTGCTTGAATCTATGGAGTTTTCAACGAGTTCTTTTATTACACTTGAGGGACGATCTATGATTTCTCCTGCAGCAATACGGTCAATAGCTGATTTTGATAACTTACGAATAGGCATAGTGTGAGCTTATACAGTACCATTATCTCCAGGATGGAGCCACCCTACCATACGTTGTATTGTGTGTAAACTTTTCGTAGAGTATTTGATATAATGTGCTTTGGAGCCAGATGTTTATGCACTTCATTGGTAAGTCGACTAGACGTACAAAGAATGTATTCTTAAGTATTTTCGAATTATTACGTTGCTAGTAAGCATATAGATGACAGTTGAGCTAGGTCTAGGCAGCAGCTGTTTCTGAGCACAGAGAATATGGTCAGTATGTAAGCTAAGCTGCATGTCGCTGTATTATTCAAACTTAGAAAAATTTTTTGTTGCCGCCTATGAGCGAGTAATACCTAGATTGCAGGTATTACTGCAAAGAGAGTTTGATTTTGGTGCCGGTTTTCTTTGGACAGTAATTGGTTTTGGTGGTGGGGCTGCCTGCTACTTTGTTTTGCCTAACGAGCCGCGCTTGGTAACCTTACTAATCTTGGCAATTTGTCTAGTTGGGGCAGCTCTGTATTGCAGGAATATTGGCTATTCATCCAGGTGTTTGGTTTTTATTACGGCTATTGTCTGTGGCGTAGCTATGGCAAAGTTTGAAGCAATACGTGTTTCTCCGTTTAGGTTAGATGATGAATGTACAGCAAAAATAACTGGTTGGGTTACACATTTACAGACAATTAGTAGAAATAGAGTGCGTCTTGTAGTTCGAGTAAAAGATTTAGGGTCTAGCAAGTATGCAGATCGTTTTAAAGCGGCAAGCAACCGTCATTTAAGTGTTACTGTTACCACATTCCGCAAGTTTGTAGACAAGCTAGTTGTTGGAGACGCTATTTCATTTATCGGGAGGTTTAGACCAGTAGCTGGACCTACACATCCGTGGGGATATGATTTTTCACGTCGAGCATGGTTCTACGGAATTGGGGCTTCAGGTTTTATGCTTGGAAAACCCACTACAATCGATATAGGACCTCCTCCATTTAAAACACGCATAATGATCCCTATTACCAAGTTGCGAGCTGAAATAGCATATAAAATATTTGAAGCTTTGCCTTCTGTTAGTGGGACTGTAGCTGCTGCGCTGATGATAGGGGAATATAGCTCTGTTCCAGAACTGGTAAACGACATAATGCGAGTTTCAGGCATATACCATATCGTATCAATCTCTGGTTTGCATATGTCAATGGTTTCAGGAATTGTATTGATACTGCTTAGGTTTCTTTTTTCCTTAAACTATTGGTTTGTTGAGACTTATGACACTAAGAAGGTAGCGGCCTTTTTCGCGTTTATATGTTCGAGTTTCTATTTACTTCTATCTGGAGCAGCAGTAGCTACTGTTCGTTCTTGGATTATGCTAAGTGTAGCCTTGTTTGCCGTTTTGATTGGTAGGCCTGCTGTAACTATGCACACTGTTACAGTGGCTTGTGGTTTGATTTTGTTGTTTTCTCCCTCCTCGGTGACTGATCCAAGTTTCCTAATGTCTTTTATGTCTGTCTTTGGCCTAGTATCTGCTTTTACGTGGTGGCAGGGGAATCGAGGTAGTTCACAACTAATGCGAGAATTATCTTGGCTATCGTTCCTATTTATATGGCTAAGGAATTGTATTGTCGGATCAGTAGTAGCTTCAATGGTAGCTGGCATTGCCACTGCTCCGATAGTAATAGATACCTTTTATAGGGTATCTACGTACAGTGTGGTGACGAATATTTTAGTGCTGCCAGTAGTAGGATTGGTGATAATGCCAATGGGTCTTGTTGCCATGCTACTCATGCCGTTTAGTTTGGAATGGTTCCCATTACAATTTATGGGTTATGGTATCGACAGTATGATAAATATTGCTTCTTGGGTTACGAGTTTCCCTTATAGTCAAGGGCTTGTGGGGGCTATCCATCCATTGGCTAAGCCCATAGCTATAATTGGGTTGTTATGGATTATGCTATGGCGCACAGAGTTAAGGTGGATAGGTATCGTTCCAGTTATAATTTCCTTTTGTTTAGCTCCGTTTGCAATGAAAGCGGATATTATGATTTCTGCTGATGGAAAAACGATATCCGTTCGTGATACCAATGGGGAGCAAAGAATATTATCTGCTAACAAAAATCGTTTTGTTGTGAATGCGTGGCTTTTAGCTGATGCTGAATCAAGGGGTTCAAAATCGAAAAATCTTGATCTGGGGTGGACTTGTAATAGTGCAATATGCTCATATGACTTATCAACAGGATCACGTGCGGCGGCCTATTTTTCTAGTAATGATGTAGCATTTAAATATCAAAGGGTAGTTCAAGTATTTACAGCTAATAGTTTTAAAACTGAGTGTAAACGCGGCGTCATTATTGTTACGAGATTACAGGTGCCAGCTAAATGTACAAAAGAAGCCCTTGTAATTGATGCTCATAAGCTAAGGACTACTGGTAATCTTGCCATAACTTTTGATGTTGATGGGCAGGGGATGTCTATGGTTCCATCACTAGCAAGCTCAAATCGATTGTGGAGTACAAGCCTACCTGAAAGGAAGTTATGAGGGCTATTTTGATAGTAGATTACGTTTCAATTGTAGGTTATATGAATTGAGAATACATCAAAGATACGAGCAATTTATGGGCTTGTTGCTTTGTTGGTACTGTCAAGTTTGAATTCAGAGAGCATCTAGATAAGAGCACTGGACAGGAATGAGGAGAATGCTATCAGTGATTGCTAATGAGAGAAGAGCCTTGTTAATAAGTTTGTTTCTATTTTGATGGAGGAGAGGGCTTGGGATACGTTGAGCCTAGTCTTGTTGCTTGTTAGTTCACTTCTGTGGTGCTATCCAGATGATAGAGTGAGAATAGCATTTCTATAGTAATTCATGTAATCTTTGGGGTGATCCTTGTTGATTATTTTGGGTTGTAAGGGCGGTATAGATACGTGAATGAAAAAAAACAAAAGCTGGTGAAACAAAATGAGTTAATAGATCGTGTCCCTCACGGAACGAATCAGCTGAGGATGCGTTTGAGTAATGAGCGCTTGGTATTGTCTATTATACGTCGTTATCCTGGTATTTCTAAATCTGATATCGCTAAAATGACAGGTCTAACACCTCAAGCAGCTACTATAATTATCAATAGGCTTGAATTTGATGGATTGTTACGTCGTCAGGAGATTTCTCGTGGTAGGGTGGGTCAGCCTGCTGTTCCGTATAAGTTGAACCCGGAAGGGGTATTTTCTGTAGGCTTGTCTATTGGGAGATGGTCATGTGAGACTGTCTTAATTGATTTCGTTGCTGGGATTCGTGAAAGAGTGTTTAGTGAGACGTTTGTTTATCCCATCCCGAAGCAAGTTGTGGATTTCGTTGTCGATTCTTACTCTCGATTGACGGAGAAGCTAGGTTCTGAGCAACGTAATATGGTTTGTGGGTATGGTATAACTGCTCCTTTCATTTCAAGTATGTCATCTGAGATATCACAACTACCAGCACGTGTGGTTAAGTTGTGGGAAAATTTCGATCTTGTGGCTGAAATTACCAATCAGCTGAGGTCTTCTGTATATATTTGCAACGATGCGATTGCGGCATGTCAAGCTGATCTTATGTTGGAAGGATCAGGCAGGCCTTTTGATTTTCTATACATTCACATAGGGGTTTGTGTAGGCGGAGGTTTGGTGCTTGATAATAGGGTGTTTCATGGGGGTAGTGGAAGAGCTGGAGCAGTTGCGTCTTTCCCCATGCCTGATAATACGTTATTGCCAGGTCCTGATATGTCGTCACTAGCGCAGGTCGCTTCTCTTCTAAGTTTAGACAGGAAGATACGGCAGGCTGGTGTTATTTCAACATATCAGTGTGGGAGCGAAGGCTGGTGGGCTGATGTTTGCGATGCTAGTATGAATGAATGGATTAATGAGATAGTGCCTTGTTTAGCTTGCGTTGCTGCTTCTGCTGTTGCTCTGTGTGATATAGCCGCATTTGTTGTTGATGGGGACTGTTCTTTTGATGTGCGAGATCGTATAGCAAAGGAAGTTGCTCGTTGTCTAAAAAAATACTATGTGCATGGAGTAGAGTCGCTTAGTGTTATTGCTGGTTCGTTGGGGACTGATGCTTGTGTGCTGGGTGCTGCGGTGCTACCGTTGTTGAATTTTGAGTATGCCTCTGCTAGTAGTTACAAAAACTTGTGCTAAGGGTATAAGGGTGTGGAAACGGTTGTAATAGTTGTTCATCTCATTTTTGTGTTTGCTTTATTAGCTTTGGTGTTGTTGCAGACTCCAGAAAGTGGAGGAGCTGGTCTTACATCTGGTTCTTTTAGGAGTGCACGTTCTTCATCTAGGACGTTAGTTCGTTTAACTTCTGCGTGTGCAGTCGCGTTCTTCACAACTTCTTTGTTGCTCGGTATCTTGGGTGGTATTACCAAAAAGAAGTCGTCAACCATTTTGGAACAGACCGTGGTGGATGAGGAAAACTCTGCAAAATCCTCTGTTTTGGATAAGTTAAAAAAAATGCAGGATGACTTGAAGGATAGGGAATAATAATTTCTCTGTGTGGGAAGGATTATTCTAGAGTTTTGCTGTGTTGGTTGGATGGCAATGAGTAACTGTGCTTAGTTTTGCTTGTGGAGTAAGGGTGTCGCGACACGTTTTCATTGCTGTGGGAGTTGTATCTTCTCTTGGTAAAGGCTTGGTGTTGGAAGGATTATTCTAGAGTTTTGCTGTGTTGATTAGATGGCAATGAATAACTGTACTTAGTTTTGCTTGTGGAGTAGGGGTGTCGTGATACATTTTCATTGCTGTGGGAGTTGTATCTTCTCTTGGTAAAGGCTTGGTGTTGGAAGGATTATTCTAGAGTTTTGCTTGTGGAGTAGGGGTGTCGCGATACGTTTTCATTACTGGGGGAGTTGTATCTTCTCTTGGTAAAGGCTTGGCAGCTTCGTCTTTGGGTGCTTGTCTTCAAGCCCGCGGTTATACGGTTAAAATGCGTAAGTTGGATCCGTACTTAAATGTTGATCCAGGGACTATGTCGCCTTGTCAGCATGGGGAAGTGTTTGTTACCGATGATGGGGCAGAGACGGATTTAGATATAGGGCACTATGAAAGATTTACGGGGTGTCTTTCAAGCCGTGAGGACAGTATTACGACTGGTAGTATTTACTTGTCACTTCTCCAAAAAGAACGTCAAGGTGTGTATCTGGGCTCTACTGTTCAGGTAGTTCCTCATGTAACAGATGCTATCAAAAGCGTTATTACTTTTGGCGGTGATGCCTTTGATTTTGTTTTAGTAGAAATTGGTGGTACGGTTGGTGATATCGAGGGATTACCTTTTTTTGAGGCGATTAGACAACTTAGCAGTGAGTTAGCGCCTAATAGCGTTGTCTGCATCCATTTGACCCTCGCTCCCTGGTTGGAGAGCGCTGGGGAGTTGAAGACGAAGCCTACCCAACATTCTGTGAAAGAGTTGCGATCAATTATGCGACAACCGGATATCTTGGTGGTAAGGGTGGATAGGGGAATACCAGATTCTGTGCGAGATAAACTATCGTTATTTTGTAACGTTCGCCCTTCTGCTGTGATCCAAGCAATGGATGTGTCATCCATTTATGACGCACCACTATATTACCATAAAGAAGGTTTGGATCATGAAGTATTGGCTTCTTTTGGAATTTTAGACGCTCCTGAACCAGATTTGTCTAAATGGGAATTTATTTCTCAACGTATTCATAATCCTGAATATGAAGTCTCAATAGCTATTGTTGGCAAGTATACAAAGTTGCCAGATGCATATAAATCGCTTGTTGAATCACTAGTTCACGGAGGCGTTGCTAATAAAACGAAAGTCTACATAAAGTGGATTGATGCGGAGTGGGTGAGCAGTGAGACCTTGGTCAGTAGCTTTGCTGACGTTAATGGTATATTGGTCCCTGGAGGCTTTGGGGTACGTGGGGTACAGGGTAAAATTATGTCGGCGGGTTATGCTAGACAACATAGGATTCCTTATTTTGGCATATGTATGGGGATGCAGGTAGCTGTAATTGAAATAGCTCGAACTCTATTGGGCATAGAGGATGCAGGGTCAACTGAGTTTGATGCGAATTGTTCTAATCCAGTTGTTGGCTTGTTAAAAGAGTGGTATAAGGGTGAACACTTGGAGTGTAGGGATGAAAAGGTTGACCTAGGGGGAACTATGCGACTGGGGGCCTATCGTACGATATTAGAACCGAACTCAAAAGCGTCATGTATTTATAATGCCTTAGAAATTAATGAAAGACATCGACATCGTTACGAAGTAAATTTGGCGTATGAGGAGCGCTTTAATGGGGTCTCTTTATACTTCACTGGGAAGTCACCTGACGGGCTCCTGCCAGAAGTGTTGGAGTTTAATGAGCATCCTTGGTTTATGGGAGTACAGTATCATCCTGAATTAAAAAGTTGTCCGTTTGAGCCTCATCCATTGTTCTCATCTTTCGTGGCGGCTGCTGTTAAACATAAATACGTCAAATAATATGTAGTTGTTTCCTGCAAGTGATGTTGATTGTTAGGTTAAGTCTAAAAGGCGTTCTCTAATCATCGGCTGATTACTATTCGCTAATAGATTGGTCGTATAGCTTGCAGGCTACGATGATAGGGCAGCACTTAATAATGAGCCAGTTATGCTAGTCTACACTGTGGTGTATTTGGCTTCGGTCTTGTTGGGAATAGTATGCAACATACCGGGTGTTTTAACCAGCTGTAACATATGAGAGTTTGTGGGTCTAAGAGCAGTTTTGCTGTATATTACTCATTATTGTGTGCTATAGGGTTGTATAACGAGTTGAGGGCAGGGCGTGACTTTTTAAAGGTAGGAGTGTCCGTTGGTATGTATTTTAGCTTTAGATACTTCTTCAGCTGCCTGTAATGTGGCTTTGTTGACTGATCATCAGTTATCAAGTGATGAGGTTATTATTGGTATTGGCCATGCAGAGTATTTGATCCCCCAAATAAACTCTCTTATGGCAAAAGCTGAAGTTGGGTTTGAAGCGTTAGATAAAATAGTTGTTACTATTGGTCCTGGCTCCTTTATGGGAGTTAAAGTTGGGTTATCTGTTGCTCGTGCTTTTGCGTTGAGCTTATCTATACCTCTAATAGGTATTAGTAATCTGGAGGCTTTAGCAGGAGATGCAATGCAATTTGGTAATACAGGCCCCGTTTTAGTTGCTATAGATGCTCGTAATTCAGAGTTGTATATCCAGGCTTTTGAACTGCGTGATGAAGTGATTATTCCTATAACCGATGCAAAAACGTGTTCTGTGGAAGAGGCGGCTGAAATGGCTGTTGGTTTGCAGGCTAAATTAATAGGGTCTGGTGCCTCATATATTGCACAAGTATTTCCAGATACCATTGTTGTCGGGACTAATCTAGCTCCTAGTATTACAAGAATAGCTAGTTCTAGCTTATCTTTAATGCCTGGTACCATTCCTGGGCCGCTGTATCTTCGTCCTGCGAGCTAGTATAAAAAAATTACGATCTGTACTTATTGATTAAATCCCCATTGGGATTGTTCTTTTGCAGACTTCGTTCTACTCTACAGAGGCGGTTGGGTGCAGTACTATCTCCGCTTATCGTTACGAACTTTCCGTTCAATAGCTAATCATATCGTATTTGCGATTTATTTTGTCTAATTAGATGGGGATTTCTTACTACATTATTCGTACGTGTCTGGCTTAACTATTTGTTTCCCGCTTCGATTTGAGACTGCTTGTAGTTCTCTTGAGGAGACGGTTTGCAATTCCAGCTGCCTTTCCAGCTGCCTTTTTGATTTGGGACGTGTTCAACAAGCTCCGTCTATCCTTTGTGGCATTGTGGTCTTTTCGAGTCGATTTACCAGCCTCCCTCTCTTTCAATGGCACGTTCGTGGAATGGGGCTTCTCCTCTATTTTGGTGGTGGGAAGCACGGGTTCATCAGCATCCTGCATCGTAAGGTATATATCGGTGTCGTCGGTGGTATGCAGGTAGTCGTTCTTCTCTTGCTGGGTGCCGGTGGTAGCATCCGTCTCCGGATGCATCGTAAGGTATATACCGGTGTTGTCGGTGGTATGCAGGTAGACGTTCTCTTGCTGGTTGTCGTTGGTGGTAGCATCCGTCTCCGTTGGCGTAATGGATACATCATTGGGCAAGTTGCGGTTGCTGGTAAGCAACTCCTGAGCATTTTGATACTCCGCATTCCTTGGCAGGTTAGCATACACCGGCGTGTCATGGGATGTTTCGTCTCCAATTCTATCTATAGGTATTGGAGGTAGGGGCCTTTTTACTATAGGAAGTTGGTCTTTATGCTGTGCATCCGCATTCCTTGGCAGGTTAGCATACACCGGCGTGTCGTGGGATGTTTCGTCTCCAATTCCATCTCTAGGTATTGGAGGTAGGGGCCTTTTTACTATAGGAAGTTGGTCTTTATGCTGTGCATCCGCATACTCCGCATCCGTCGTCAGGTTAGCATAGTCTGCATTGGGAAGCAAGGTCCGAGCATCTTGATACTCCGGAGCCAGTGTCACGGGAGCAGCCGTTGGCACGGTAGTATCCCCCGGCGTTAAGGGCATCAGGTATCCTTCATCATCTATTCTCCTTATGTTAGCACCTGTCACGGGAGCAGCCGTTGGCACGGTAGTATCCCCCGGCGTTAAGGGCATCAGGTATCCTTCATCATCTATTCTCCTTATGT
>Ga0126327_10000281_pt1 | contig 11760 bp, 4 predicted proteins | sample InaspJWI30metaG_FD_101392 | JGI IMG/M metagenome (GOLD analysis project Ga0126327, IMG submission 101392) | Marine gutless worms symbiont microbial communities from Oahu, Hawaii - Inanidrilus sp. 1 OAHU.JWI-30 metaG | ecosystem: Host-associated > Annelida > Digestive system > Unclassified... | reverse complement strand
TGTATATGACTTTGTTACAAATTTCCTACAGAGTCTAACAGTGAAAGAATTTTGAAAATCGGTCAATATTTGGTTAAGTTATGGGCAAGAGTTAGGTGTCTTGTTTTTTTGACTCACGGTGTACATGTAGTTTGGAAGATGTTTCCGTGGCAGTTTATTTCGTTGGTTGTCCATCGTCCTATCAAGAGTGTAATTCATTGACTACGTTAACAAATTTTTGCGTATTTACTGCCCTTGACTTGCCGATCAATAATGTTTGGTTTTCGGGAAAACAGAATTTGTGGACGTTGTCATCATTATTTAGAAAAGCCAACCGCCAACCGAGACGCCTCCATGAAACGGGCGTGTGCTCTGTTTATACACTACGGCGGATTAGTGGAACCACGGCATTGTAAGTCATTGTCGCCGACGAGTCATTTATTTGTGAATGGCAGCGATCAGCGAACGCTGCAATAACGCACAATGGATCACTCATAACAAGGTGTGGACGCCACGCATTTAACACGAAGATGACTAACCGCTGACAGTGAATCACTATAGAAGACAAGCTCTGCTACCGCAGACGGACCGCGACGAGTTTTTTAACAGCACAATCGACTTGTTTGCATTGCACCTGGCAAATTTTCTAAGCTCAGAGTTCGAGACAAAGTTCCAGAGGAAAGGACCGTTTTGGGGGTACCCTAATTTCCAGTTTAGGATAGGTAGAAGAAGGCCTCCATGCCATAAACCAGCTTATGATACTACTCGTCCAGTCGTTTCGATACAATACCGACGTGTGACGGTCGGACGGACGGGCGGACAGACAGACGGACGGACAAACGACAGCATACACCGCTCTCTGACATTGTCAACAGACAATCGTGTGCGCTAAGGCACCTAATTAAATGACTAAACAAGAGCAGCACATCATTACCGGCCAATTAACTGACGACGTTCAAACTTCAAAGGTCAGATAAATATACGAAGAATGATTCAATCTGTCAGAACGTCGGCATTTGCTGCGGGCGTGTGTCGTGTAATTATTGAAATGACGGGCGTCGAGTTGACCGTACGTTCTTGGTTGTCATACGCGGTACTAATGACAAGCGACCGATACCGTCTTGTATGGCCAACATTGTCACCGTAAGGCGATTACTGAGGCTACTTAGTCTGCGTGTGGGCGACAGCATCGTCCTCTTCTGTGCGCAGAATGTGTTCGTCGAAGCGTGTCTGTCAGTCGTGTTGCAGTTGATCGGCCGTGTCGACTCGACTAATCTGCACGCTGACATATTGACGTCCGTCTCAGGTCGTGCGGCGAAAATAAGTAAGAAGTGACTAGCGGGTTGGCAGCTGAGCGGAGGCGACTATCAACAACACCGCTGACTTATTCATTGCAGTTTTATCACGATTGTTATTCCATCACCCCACAAGGAGGACGCTATAACGAGGACGCTAAAATGCAGGACAGGACAGTGCAACATATAAGACAAAAAGCTCAGCTATCGCCGAGGATCCGCGCGACGCGCCGTGTCAGTTGAAACCGTGCGAAATGTCTCATTGTGTCACCGAACTGTCCCGACTCATACGTGTTGGATTGTGCCATTAACAATGGTTTCACACAGATGGTTAGTAAAGCGTAAGGTCGTGGCAAATACTAGGAATATTTCCAAAATGTAGCTGTGGCCAAACGTGCACAACGAGTAGGCCTATATCTAGGGCGTACATCGCCGAGACAAAAATATACATTTCCAGTGTCACATTAAGTGTTCTGTCCGGGGCAAGACTCGCTTTTTACGTTTGTAGGCTTATTCATTCTACAGCGATGCGAGGCGGCTTCGACCTTCTGTCCTCGGCCCGGCCTCGTCTCAAGCGTTCGGTCTCGGTTAACATCGCTGTTACTCTTCAACAATTAAATTAAGATGGAAACAACTCCTGCTAGCTAGTCGCCATTTAACCTGGCTTACATATTTATTGCTTACAGTTACGATCACAGTCCGTTTGGTTAGGTCACGTCACTGCACAGAACACAAGAACTCGCCTACAGAATGATCTTTGGTTTGCGTCACTGTGGGTTACGTCACAATCCAGCGGTCCAGCAGTCAGCAAAGCAGACGCAACAACTGGCGTCCATCTGTTGGAGTTTCACAGTTTTTGTTACGAAACTTCGTAATAAGTTGAAACTCGGTGGATAAAAGTAAGTACGGGTATATCGCTCGAGTCTTACCAGCAAAGTTCAGCACGGCACGTTTCTCTGTGTGCAACAGTCACTGAGCAGCTCCGTTCGGATCATCTTCGATCTTCCTCGCTATACTGTGAGTGGCAATTTAATCGCTAGACCTGGGCATGCCCTGTTGCTCTAGTAAATGAAGCTGGTTTTAAGAATGAGGCTGTGGTTACTCGTGTAGGAATAATTATGAAAAATACGAATGTCACATTTTTCCAACGTTTGTTTGTCTTTATCTGTTACAGAGTTAAGTAAACAGAGTATAGAGAGCAAATAATCAAGCTTCCAATCAGTGGTTAGATTTCAGTTAACCTCAGCCTGGCTAATTACTTCCAATAATTTAAAAAGTAGACCCCGTTTGAACGCCTTGTTACGCTGTGTTGCAATTATGATCTGTGGCAGTTGGTTGTGACGCTTTGATAGCTTTTAAGGTCAAAACCGTCCAACATTACGATTTGTTGGATTATGGAAAACTTGAAGCATTCTATCACTTTGGCCTTTATCCAAACCTTCTGTTACGCTTTGCGTGGCCATAAATCACCGCTGTCCTCAATCAATCAATCAATCAACGGTAATTTTCTTTGTTACCGCCACTGCAATAATTCACGCTGTGTCGGTAGGAAACGTTTGCGATGGCCAGCGTCAACACTGAAGTGGATGCAACTCGCGCAAGAAGCCGCAGCCGCACGGGTCGTCAGTGCAGTGATGGTGGTCATGGGTCGTCAAGTCGCACGAAGACAGTGAAGAGGGACTCACTGCCGCCGGATGTTCCACGCCAATGCAGTCACCTTCCGCCGCCGCCTTATCGCCCTGCCGGCCCCTTCGCACTCTACTTCGCTGCTAACCACGCCAGTGCCGATGCAAAAAATGTAATCGACTCGACTACTAAGTAACTCGTGATAATGGGTCTATGAATTAACTAGGCAAATGCATAAAATACTGCTTATTTTCTGGAGGATAACCACGAGGACGATGTTCTGAACTGGCATGTGCTTATTGGGGCCTTGGATACATAAGTCTAACTATACAGAGAGCAACGCCCATATATGTCTGGCCGTCACTATATGGGATGGCTGATGATTACGGTTCAGTTTTTTTTGCTTCGCTCTTGGTAGGAATGCAAGGTATTGCGATGAGCGTGTCTATGTCCGTCTGTGTGAGTGTGTCTGTTTGTCCGCGAGCATAATGTCAACAAGAGACGTCCAAATTGACCAGATTTTCACTGCATGTGTGTTGCCCGTGGCCGTGACTCGGTTTTCATCTCGTGTCGTGCGATACGTTATATACATGTACTTCCGGTTTTGTGGATGACGTCACCTTAGCCCATAATCGGGCCAGACAAAGGCCACGCTGATAACGCGTATACTGAAAGTGACTCACCAGGTGGCAGCACCGGACGTGGGGCGAAGTTGCTGTCTACGGTTATTATTATTACTATGCAGCGTTTAACGCGTTTGCGTCTTAGGCTAGTTTATTTGTGTTAGCGGTTGTTTTTGTCAGTTAAAAAAGTTTTTGAGCCATAATCAGGAGCAAGTGTTTGCTGGGAAAGACTGCTCACTCACTTATCGAACTCCAGACCGATGAGTCTGTCTTAGTGGAGTACGATTATCCAAGTGTTGGCGTGGTCTTGTGCAGAAAGACGAGGCGATGGTGGCGCTGGCCGTGAAATGGGACTGTATGTCCGAAGCAGAAAAGGCACCCTACTATGAGAAGGCAAAAGCTGTGAAAGAGGAGTACCTTCACAAGGTTTCCTTTGATCTATATGCAAATCTCTGTGCATAAACTGTGAACTTCACAACTTCAGGTAGCAAGGTCATACGATCACTAAACAGTGAATATACTAAACACGGATGCTGGCAATAAAAGCTGAATAGCAAGTGCTTACGAAAATTAAAAATGTAATTAGTGGCATTAAAGCGGTACTGTTTAAAGTGGCCATATAGCACTCGAAATTAAAAGTAAGATAAATAGAGTGGAACTATTGTACTTTAGGTTTAAAAGTAATTTCTTTGAGTTCTATAGTACGTTACGTGCAATTGAAAAGAACAGCGTGTTATAACGCTTTATGCACAGATGCAGTTAAATACAGTTTATTTTATTAATTTATACTTGGAACTCGACGAGGTTGTTATCAGTTGGGCCTCGGTACTTATTTGTAGAAGGCGGAGTTCTTGAGCAAGCGCGAAGAGCTCGGCATCAAGTGGCCTATCAGTGGATACGCAATGTTCATCGCTGACTTTGCCAGCAAGAACCGAGACAACTACCCGTGTGCGACCGACTTGATCTGCGAAGGTCTGTAACAGTGTTTTGCACGGGAGTAGGGTGATTGTCCATCACCAGTATGTCACTTCCGCTCCCGCAACTTTTACTGCCTCTCCCGTCCTGGTCTTGCACAACCCAGTGCTGTGTTACGGTATGGGTAGCCGTATCCGTAATCCCCGTCTGTTCCGGAATCCTGCTCGTCGTGGGACATCATAATGCAGAGAGTGGTGCGAAATGTAAGGAAGCCTATCGCTGCAACCTGCAACGACATTGCGGCAATGCTGCGGGACCCGGGAGTACGCTTTACTCCCGGTCCCGCGGGATTACTACAGCGGTCACTCCCGTTCCCGGCAGTCCCGCCGGACAAATGGTAGCCGTCGGTCCCGAGTCCCGCGGGACTCCGGTATATCACGCGGTACTCCCGTGCGAAGCTCTAGTCTAAGTGAACAGCAGAGCAAAGGTAACACTTACTAAAATGCTAGTATCAGCCCTCTGAGAGCAGCACAGAGACGTAAGACGTACGCTGGTCGCGTCGGTGCTGCCACTTGGTGAGTCACTCATAGTATGTGCCAGAAGAGACAGACAGGTGCTGCCTTCTGGTGAGATAATTTTAATATATGCCCGAATGGAGGGACAGAGAGACGGACACCAGACCGATGCTTAAATGTTTTCCGTTGTACGCGGGCAGTCGGCAGCGTAAACTATAACTGCTAATCGAGTCGTCCATCACGACGGAGTGATGTCAGTGGTAAAGTACCGCGGCGCAGTGCGTACTAGCGTACTGATCAGCCACGCAAAGGCTTACTTATCACGTCGTCAAACTTTGCGATAATGTTACAGCAACTGTTGGGCGTTGACAAAAGCTGAAGATAAGCCGTTCGGTATAGTTAATGAGTAAAGTAAACCACATGTTCTTTCATTTTTATTAACACTCACTCTGACTCATCATACACTTTCTAGACATGTTCATGCAACATTATACGTTATACACACGTCATTATTTCATCCCATCACAGTGGCCCGGTTGGCGTAGTGGTTAGAGCGTTGGACTTGCGACTCAAAAGGTCGCTGGTTCGATTCTCGGCAGTTCCGCTTTCAGGTAACAACTTTGGGCAAGTTGTTCACACACATGTGCGTCTGTCACCAAGCAGTATAGTACCGGTCAAGCGGCGGTGATGCCCTGCGGCTGGGAAGATAACCGTAGGTTATAGGTTCGGCGGCTGGCCATACGTCATGGACTGCAGTGTGTTTATCCACCTATACGGGCTCACGGCCTAAAAAAGAGAGATGATCAGCCCGCCTAGACTCCTCGTGGGGTATGGCACTCCTTTACCTTTTACCATCACAGTTGCTGTCACACTATGATGCAAACTGTCGTCATCGTCATCTCTTTTGTTAGTAGATGTTTGTGCAGTAAACGTGCTGAGAACTTGATGATGTAGGAGCAAAACAGTGGAAACATATGTCGCCCGAAGAAAAGGACGTTTGGAACAAGCGAAGTCTGGAATCTAGCGAAAACTATGCTAAACAGATGTGGACTGTCTGCAAAAAGGTACGGAGCTTGTGAGCAACCTCAATATGGCTGCCGCGCAGACAGGCGTATTAGATCTTTAACGTACAGCCACAATACACTACCGGGATTGTGGTTTTTGACAAGATAGTCTTTTATCATTTTTCATGTGTACTCACAGTTCTAAGTAGTAAACATCATTAGAGCATTGCTTTTTTCTGCAACAACTAAGTTTGCATTCACTAGAGTAGCTGCTTTGCTGAGTTGACTTTTAAATATGAATTGATTTCGTTCGTTACCAGTTATGCTTTTCATACACAGTCTAGAATTATGCTTAACCTATGGCATGCAACAGTTGTATGATTCTATCTATACACTTTTAGAAAACGTACACTTTATACAAAAGCTCGTTAACTGTACAAGGTAGCACTCAGAACGCATACGTCTTCCGGCTCATATCCACCTTTTTCTTTGTATTGATCTCGACTTTGTACATGACAGTGTTTTCTTCATCCACAGGCCTGGCTGGCCTGCCATCGCGGACAGTACAGTTTGTCTCCATCAAACCGTTACTAGGCAAGCTGTCACAGTAATTTGACACAAGGCCGCATCGCCGCCGCGCATGTATCGTTCAGTTATATTCGCCATGTGGCGCCAATGTGCAACCCGACATGGTTTCTTTGGCCCACAGGAAATTTGCCTCCCAAAACGGCATCTCGATCGGTTCAGCCATTTTGGCATGGCTTACTGATGTACCCAACACACTCAGACACACCGACCACGGAACGTGCGACGTCTCTAGCAATAGGCCGCGTATATGCGATACACGCTTTGCGGCCTAAACTTCCGCTATAGTTGCTTGACAGTTAATTGCAGATGATTGGTATTACAGAAAGTGCGACGGCGATATGGCAAGTATGACGCTCGCATCAACACCATCAAGGTCTGCTGTAATGCATTTGCACCTGTTGCTTATAAAGTTTATACATAACGTAGAGTTTAACTTACATGAGAGTCTATGTCACTGGTAGGCCGTGGCTGCTGGACGATGAGCTCACCATAAAGCAGCATATCAGTCAAGTTGTCACAAGCTGCTTTTGACACTGCAGGCATAATATGCGGAACAGGATCTAGGAAACTGTCCGGCGCCCGTCCGTCCGTCAGTCCGTTTGTCTGTCTGTCTGTCTGTCCGTCCGTGACGTCTTCGGCCGCCACACGCCGCCGCGGCGGGTTTACTACTGTGGGCCCGGCGGCCAGGAGATATTGATCGATTGCTTCACGGCCGGCGCTCAGCAGCAAATGCGTGTAGTGCCACGTTGTCAGCTGACGCAGGAAGCTGGACACAGACTTGTTTAGCTTCGGCGTTGCGTCGACCACAGCACGCACGGTCATGCGGCTGGTCTGTAGTCTGATGCTGTCCAGACTGGACTACTGCAACGTCATGCTGTCTGGACTGACAAAATTGGCACTGTCTGCACGTCAATATGTCCAAGCACTGCTGCTCACGGTTGGTCCTTGACCTTTGACCACTTGACCACGGCGCGCCAGAATATGCAGTGGTTGACCACTGACCAGTAGTGACCACTGACCTTCACGTCAGTAGTTATTGACGCTGGTCACACAGTATGCGGCGGTAAGCGTCTATGTAACGGTCGAGTGTCCATCGTATCCGTCCGTCTGTCTGTCCCGTCGATCGATAACCAGTAGGTCCTAAGCAGCAGCGACATGCAGCCGGTTTGCCGCAGCAGTAGGCGCTTAGCCTACTAGCTATTGATCGATACCAGCTGCCGGCGCCAGAGCGCAGCACTCAGCAGAGGTGAGCGGCCAGCGTCATGCTGTGATCCGAGGTACGAGGGTAGACGCAGACTTGTTGATTTCAGACCAACCTCTTTACCAGGCCCACACACGCTGCATGGGCTCCGCTGGGTCGCACCACGCAGCACGCCTACTGCGATCGCTCGCAGCTGGTGACTTTACAACGGAAACCTGCTACAATACGGCCATCAGTAAATACTCATAGGATGCCGCATTAGGTACTCATGTAACTCGCACGTTTTTGCACTCACCTTTAACCTTGACCTATGACCATGACTTTCAGTCCTCTGCAAGCTTTGGTCATGATTCTTACACATGCAAGAAATCAAGGTCAAATACAGTGAAAACAGACGACCGACGGACACAACCGATCGCATTACATACCCCACTAATGCGGTCAGTAAAAATGAAAAAAGATTTCGACATATACGAAGGCTAGTTCATCACTATTACCTTGTTTCTTTATGGTCTGTCCACAAATGTGCACTCAGTTTCACAAAATTCCACAGAAACGTGAAAATTCCACTAGAATGTGCAAATTCCACGGCTTGGCTCGAAGTTCTGCAGTCCACAGTTATAAATATTGATGTGATATATAACAATTAAATTAAGAATATGCCGTTTGTTACAGCCAGTTGACTACAAGCCGCCTGGTTACTGAGGAAGCAACTGTTCGTGAACAGAGAAGAAACGCCAGAAATCTCAGAAAATGAATTACGATATCATGAACAAAACTAATGTTTTATCACACAAATATCACGTAAAGCGAGTCATTACGCCTACCGTCAACATACTAGAAATACTATTTTTGACTTAGTCGATCAAAAGTGCTCAGTAGGCTATTGTGTTACCAACTTACCATGCAACTGGTCGCTGTGTTATACCATGATTTGTAAGAACTATTACAGTGTAATGTTAGTAACGTAGCAGTTTCTAGTGTTATACTTTTTGTAACATCTAATAAAGCAATTTACCACGAACATATGAAACCTGCTTTCTATTTACGGTACTTGTTTTTGTTAATGTACACGTACTAAAATATCTCTTGGGGTAATGTTTAAATGAACTTAAACGTTAAATTTGTAAACTTGTCGGGTAAAATTACGGTGGGGCTTTTTTTCCGGACACTGTTTATATTCAAAGGCCTTGTCATGCAGTTCTTTCGTCCTGCGTTTCAATAATCGACCGAACATTGTCTGTCGACGTCGGTTTGTGAAGTGTAGATGAGGATGCCAGATTCGCACACTAAGCTTAAGATTATAATGATTCGAAGAATCTTATTAATCGCCATGGACGTAGGCTGAAGCCCGCTTACCACACAAAGGCGAAGCATTTTCGTCTCGGCCCATCGTTAACCTTAGTTTCTCAATGAGCCCGTGTGGCCAATTATCCTAGACACAGCGACATGACATCGGACATTTTGCATTAACCCAGACAATGAGCATTGGCACCAAATTTATGCTGCACTGTAAACAACATCGTAGTTTGCACCGATTTTACGATAACGGGTACTGTAGGGGCCTATGATCATGCATATTTTTACCTCCCATTCAAGCATGCATGCATGATTGGTAGGCCTATTGCATGAGACGTCACGGTATAATTTGGCTTAAAATTCGGCATTAGCTAAACTCATAACAATGAAGGTCATACTATCATCCATAATCATCGTCATTTATTTTATGGAATTTTTACAGTAGGCCTGCTATAAAAGCCAAGTTAAACATAAGTCTGTGTTGAGCCTTTCTTGTCGGCTCTCCACGTGACGCATTTGCTGCTAAGCCCCGGCACATGCAGCACAGCGCCCGCACCGCGCCCGCAGCCATCGATCGATATCTCCTGTCGCAGAGCGCTCAGCAGCAAACTCGCGGCCACCGTTGCTGCTGTCAATCGATCGGACAAACAGACGGACGGACACCCGACCGTTACATAGACCCCTCTCCCCATATGCGGGTAGTGTCAGTATTCAGTAACGCAACAAAGCACGAGCAAACGATGCTTGTAGTTGTGACTATCCGGTCCAATTATGCTGTACCACTCCGCCCTGTTATTTACCACCCGTGGTAGGGGTCTAGGGGAGCGGAGCATTGTGTCGAGCGCGCTGTTTGTGTGTCTGTCTGTCCACGAGCATATCTCCCGAACTACACGTCCAATCTTTACCAATTTTGTGCATGGCTTGGTCCTCATCTGGCGGCGTTGCGATGCGTTATATGTACTTCCGGTTTTATGTATGACGTCATATTTGCACACAAAAGCCAGTGATAGGCGACGCGAAAATGGCGCCTACTCAAGGTGACTCAATGGGGGGCAGCAATACTTGATACCGCGAGGAATACTAAATTGACCCACCAGGGGCAGCACCGGACCGGCGTCACGCGGAGTCTGATATCTACGACTGTCTTGTGATGAGCGCGTCAGCATGTCTGTTCGCATGTACGTCTCGAAAACGAACGACGTGTCCGAACTTCACGAAATCATCTGTGCATGTTACGCGGCCGCGACGGTTCTGCTCTGGCGGCATTGTGATATATTTCGTACTTCCGGTTTTGTGGATTACGTCATACTTACACATTATCGCCAGGAATAGGCGATGCGAAGGCAGCAGCAATGCTTTGACGCGCCGCGGTGTATAAGCTTAGTTCGAGCTAACTCACGAGGGGCAGCACCAAATGGGCAGAGTCTGATGTTCACGGTCGCCTGTTCACGTTAGCGTTTGTCGCGACTTCGTTAGTAAAGAATTGAGCTTTGACAATCAGATGATATTTACAGAGCATCGCGACAGTCTGGCATCGGGGCGGGACGAATGTCATCTTATTAGGTCGCATCGCATGCACAGAGTAGGCCTACAAAAATGCGGCCTCTCGCTACAGATGTAGCGTGGTCGGTCGGTCTATCTGTGCGTGCCTGCTAGACACAACCTTGAGCCCTACAAACACGGCTGAACCGATCGAGATGCTGCTTGGGTTGCGGATTCGCGTGGGCCAAAGGTTTAACTAGGGGCAGCGCGTCACGGCGAAAGCGCGGCTACAGAACGGACTCAGCCGCCGTGGGTGTGACAAGTGCACGCGGAGGCGATACGGCGTTTCGTCAAAATTCATGGACCACTTGTTTGGAGATAAAGATGAAGACTGTCATCATCGCCGACCACCTAGTAGTCAAGGTAGAGCAATCGGTCAGTTGCACGTGTGTGCGTATAATGTTCTAGGACACTAATTTTTTAAACTAAATCACCTTGAACTAGAGGCGAGATATCTGGCAAGACTGCTATACGTGTTGGTTTACCCCCATCACATCTTTACAATAGGTCATGTTCAAATGTCAAAGACAAGTAAAAGATACGGTTAAGGTCTTTATGGATTGACTGAAAAGTGGAAGTCACGTTGATAGACAGACATGTAAACAAGTAACAGCTAATAAAAATAAACCGTCGGCTGAATGTTGCTAGAGTGGTCGGCGCGGCCGCGAATAAGGGCTTTTCTAGTTATATAAGCAAAGATTCGTGACAATAACGGTAGGCCTAGCGTGGCTTCGAACTAATCGCAGCCGATGAATATCAGTACAGCATAAATAACGAATACAGAACTCTGGTTAAAGTAAAACTCACTGCTGAATTGCGATTTTGTGACACTGGCCAGTGAGTTAGTAGCAATAATTAGTTATTTTGCAACAAATCTGTCACGGTATACTTTCCAAGTGAAAATGAAAATGCACTTTAGGGTGACAAGGACGAATGCCATCGTCCTTGCCATCCTGAGTTGAGTTTGACGATACGATACGATCTGGTATAGTGTAGGATCCCGCGCGTATAAAATAATTTGTCACCTAAATTGTCGTAAAGTCCCATCAATAAACCTTTCGCGCGAATCGACTGTCTGTCTGACGTCGCCGATACTTACCCTGCATAAAAGCGCTAAATTTCGTTAAAACTCGCTATACCGCTGCTAATTGCCCACAACTTACCCACAACATG
>Ga0126327_10000279_pt1 | contig 11778 bp, 3 predicted proteins | sample InaspJWI30metaG_FD_101392 | JGI IMG/M metagenome (GOLD analysis project Ga0126327, IMG submission 101392) | Marine gutless worms symbiont microbial communities from Oahu, Hawaii - Inanidrilus sp. 1 OAHU.JWI-30 metaG | ecosystem: Host-associated > Annelida > Digestive system > Unclassified... | reverse complement strand
TGCAGACTTGCATATGGCCCAGCTGATGCCACTGCCACTCACTGTCTCTTGTTTCAGTAAAATCCAGATTGGTTTTACCTTTCTGGTACCGGCTCACCCGGGTAGTCCCGGAAAAAGGGCCGTTAAACGTGTGTGATCGGTTGATATGATTGACCACTGGTTTTAGGATGATCTGCTGAAGATTGATTCACTGGAGTGGTTGACACTCAGGAAGGACCAGCGTTCAGAGGCTTTGAGACAGGCCAACTCCATCATGCGCCAATTTCTCGGTCTCGGCCATTTGTAATGTTTTCTCTCTCTGAATTTCGACTAATGTTAGCCTAAAATCTTGTTGGAACTGTTTATTCTGTCCATTGCTTACTTCAGGTTTGGGGTTAGCAGGCTTTGTATTGTCCCCTTTAAAGGATTTTTCTGCTTATTATGTCATTTTGAACATTTCGCTGTGACATGTATAGTGTTCTTTTAGTACTAACAAAAACGTGCTTGAATTGGGCATCACAACATGGTTAGGAGTGCCACAGAATGTCAACAAAAACTGTTTATTGCTAAGTTTTGATACACCATTGCTTAATTTTTGGAATGTTTGAAGTTCAAGGTGGCGTAATTCTATGTGCCTACAGGCATGGACAATGCACATGCTTGGGTATCTGAAATTTGTGCCTGAAAATCCGAAAATCCGTGCTTGGCATTTATGACAATATGTAGCAGTATCTGAAGAGTGCTGTGAACGTGACCTGCGACAGCTTGTTGGTTTGTTTCAGGCTCACACAAGTTGGCAGCTTGTCGACTGGCATTTAGAAAGATTCCACCAGACTCACTCGAGTTAATCACAAGATCATGGAAGGACAAGGTCAGCTCTTGTGGTTTCCAGTTTTGTGTTTTGTTGATTCCCTGTTTCTGCTGCACACACACACGCACAACTGGGACAAACCTGGGTGAGCCAGTACCAGAAGAAACATTCACCCACTCACACCAATGATGTAGAAGAAGAAGAAGGATTCACACAGACAACAAGGTCTGCTTTGAGCCAGCAAGGGTCATTAGACCCAGTTAAGCCAGCATACAACCAAAGTCGGCCTCAGATTAATGGCCGGTTCCTTTTAACTGACTATGGATCAGTATGCCATAGTATGGTCATAGTACCGTTACGCAGAACTTGCTGCATCTTTTATCAGCTTCTTCCATTATTGCTTGCTATCTTCTGGATGTTATGGTGCAGGGAAAGATAACAGAGGCAGATGCACTGGCCACTGACAATCCGTCTGGACACCACCCCATGCAGACTATCGGTGCCCCCGCCTCCATCATCCGCCCCATTTTACGCCGAATGCCGTTTCTGCCGCAACCATCCCAATTTATCCTGGCTTGGGATAGGCACCGAATAATGCTAGCTTGCATAATGAGTGGATTGGTTGCACATATGCACAGTGCAGCATAATGAGCATGTGACTGTTCTTTACTAAGGCTGCAAGAAAATCACAGTATCATGATTATTTACTGCTTTGTATTTATGGTGCAGCCAGATAGGACTTTGAAGGAGTAAATAACATGACTGTTGATTATCTTGATTCTAGTCATCTTCTCAATATTTCCTTTAAAATCTACCGTGATTTTGAGGATTTTTTTCCATCCGTTCTATGAACATCCTTTCAGTGTAGACCTTGATAATCGTTTTGTAATGCCATATCTGGCATTCCTAAAACAGGCTACACACACCTGTTTAACATCCCTTTTTCCATAATAAAGTGATAAAATTTAAATAAAATTTAGTGAAATAATTAATGATGCTGCAGACTATTCCAACATATTCTGGTGAGAGATCTCGCTTCATGCAGTGTTATTTTCGTACCAGTTTGATGGCACTAAGAAGGCAGCGTTGTTTCTGTTGCTAGGCCGGTGATGTGGAATTGCCTGTGGGTGATGAGAATGCAGTGCGTGAATATCTCTGCATCAGTGCCTATCTGGTATGTTTCACATCATCTTCTTGCATGCAATAGTATTATAGGCTGCATTGCATTCCAACCTGAGAAACACTTGACTCATCTTTTCTGAATCTGTCACCAACTCCCACTACAGTGACTCACTGTGCCCACAGTACACCCACATTGGCTAAAGTTGTGCACACATGTCAAATAAAATAAAACTATGTTGAAAGAAACGTTTATTTTATATCAGGGCGTCTGCACGTGGAATAATGCTACACAAAACATTTATTTCAGCATTTACTTTGTCATTTCACATGGTGTAGATGATTTAACAGTGAGTTGTGCAGAAATGAGCTGATGTTGTTATTGCATCGGATGCATCCCAATTCTTTTTTGGCTTTGGCAGTGTATAACTTGCTTACTTAATTACTTACTTGCAGGATGCACACGAGAGTTTTACAGACTGGTTTGAACACTGGCACAATGGCCAGCCTGTGGCACCGCCCGTCCTGGTCGAGTCCGCCACGACTACATTCAGTGAACGTGTGGCGTATGAGCACAAGCAGCAGCAGTACGCACAGGAGCTGGACAGGTGGCAGCACTCGCTACACTTACAGACACAGGTGATATACCACCACACCCATGCTAAGACCATGTGTATGTGCTTTTAGTCTGCATCGCTATACTTAGCATAAGATGCAGACTGTTATTATGCCGCCCCCGCTGTAGGGGGCATTAAGCAATACCGCAATTCGTCCGTCTGTCCCAGCCTAGGCTATAGCACGCTGGCTGCATGGCACAGCTGCCTGGGTTATCGGCATGCTGGCTGCCTGCAGCTGTCCGGCAGACGGACATAGATCTGCCGCGAGTCGGCATATTGTCTTGCCGCCCCCGGAGCGATAACTTGTTACCATTGTAGCGTGGTTGGTCTGTATGTGTGCCTGTATTAGATGGGGGCACAGATCCCCTACAGGAAGGGGCCCATGTGGGGTCATGCTTGGGCGTGAAAAAAAACTTTAAAGTGCATGCTGCATTGTATTTTTTATTTCCGATTTTAATCACTGCCGTTTTAGCCTGATGCATGCTTTAGTGGATTTTATTGTACCATTCCGCAACCTTTAACACTAAAATTTTACAAAACTCGTCATGTCTTCATTAGTCTATGGACAGTGCAAGTCTGTGATGCATGTTTGTCTGACAGGTGACTGTTGACAAGATATACAACGTTCTGCTATTTGTTGATGGAGGCTGGATGGTCGACGTTCACAGGGTAAGTTAGACTACAACAGATGTGTATGTGATTAAACTCACAGCACAACGCACACTGCACGTGTCTGATATTACGTAACTTACTCTGCTGCACACTGGCTGTTTGGAATTTAGCTCCCTCCCATGGATGCAGTTGGTTGTGACATCAGTAGTGATGTAACAAAGACTATTTTTGGAAGATCAAGACTGCCCAGAAAAGGTCTTAAGGCACCTCAAGACAAAGACAGGGGACAGCAACACAGCATTTCACTTCTTTTCTGTCAGTATTATTAAAGGAGTCAGTCACTTTGCTGATGTTTTGATTATTATTATTATTATTTCACGAGTGCTGCAGGCGCTGTAGATTCCAGCCATGTGACTGTGTCATCATCCGCTTCGTGGAGTAGATTCAGTCCACCTTCAAATTTTTGTTAATGGGCACGTGTCGACAATGTGGTTCATGGTCCGTCGCTGGCCACAATCACAGGAAGGTGATTGGGTAAGACCCCATTTGTGCAAGTTAGCACCACATAGGCCTTTGTTTCGATGAAATGTCCTTGAATTTTTTAATCAATCTTCTCTTGTAATACGATAAGAAGTCTTTGAAAGTCTTTACATTTTCAACCACATATGCTCACGGAACAGTGGTAATGATGATAATGTAGTGCTAAAATTAGTATGATAGTACTAAGTGTGGCAAATACTGAACAGTACGTGACTTCATACAACTGTACGTTGCCAATAATACACTACACGTCGTGTACAGGCTGCTGGCAGTAGTGATAGTGACGGTCGCAGTCGCCAGATGGCGCTGCTACGTCGACAGTGTTTGCCACCATTGTGTATGCTGCTACACCGCGTGCTGCACTCAACTCAGCAATACAAACAGTGCATCCAGATTGCCGACTGCATCGCGGATGAACAGCATCAGCTCTACAAGGTCTCGAAATTATTAACTCTCTCGCTATGTTCTGTGCAATAATAATAATAAAACAGATTTGTATATCGCCGTAAGGTCATAACTTCAGGGGCCAGGCAGAGTGTCATTGAGCACAGGAAGAACAGAAAGCCTAGGATAAGAGGAATGTCTTTAGCCTAGACTTAAAAACTGCAACAGAGTCACTATTGAGAACAGTTTTCGGTACTGAGTTCCAGACTGCCAGTTGTGTTTGATCTGTTAGCCTAGTTACTATATTTGATTCACAATTATATAACTGGGTCAACCACAACTGGTGTGGCACCAGTTGAAAGCAGTTGAGTGTTGGTTATAATGGTGACGTGTATTAGTCCCGGACAATGACGTCACTGACTAACATTGTATATTTACCCTAACTGTACAGAGTATATCGTGTGTAATTATGCCTAAAATGTTGTGTATCAAATATTGCTATCTCGACTTTCTGCTGAAAATCTTACGTATTAATTTTCGTGAATGATTTGTGATTTGAACACAATAGGGATTTGAGATTTGTTTAAATGATTTATATCTTTTTCAGAGATTTGATTTAATATCTGCCCCTCCCTGTACTCTTTCTCAGCTCTTTAAACCATACACATGGATGGAGCAAGGTTTAACGTCCCACACGACACAAAATAGGTCATTTCGGCGACATTCTTCCCAGCCAATCTCTTGGCTCAGTACTGAAAAAACCAAACCCAACAAAACTGACAACAACATAAAATCAAAGTGATCTAAACTAACACAGAAAGACATGAAAATACAAACTTTAACCCATACCTAAAAAAAATAAACTGAACCGTTAAAACACACAAACTAATCTAATTAAACCGTGCACATGCAGGCCGTTATCATTGCTTATTGTCACTTTCAGGTGTTTCGTGCCGACCAACTGCAGACTCTGTTGAAGAAGATTCGTGAATCATCGCTGCTGTCACTCGATGCTGGACTTGACCCACTTGGATACAAGTTGTCATCGTAAACAAACACCATTAAAAAGACTGTTCTACTGGGCTGCCAACATATCAGTGAAAAATAACCCATCGCTCGTTTTTTTTTGCAAAACATTTGAAAGTATTAATTCAAGCCAGTTAGCACTGAATATACAGCGATCTGTTCTTGTCAGGCCCAGTTTTGAATACATGTATGTAAGTGCACTTTTTGTATCACGTATAATATTTAGCACCGTGCTGCAGTAAGACTTCTGACATTCTTGTTTGTAATAAAATAACTGGAAGATGCATTTGCTATAATCTTTGTGATATTGATAAATTTTTTATGGACATCTAGTAGACGGTTCCTTAGGTTCACACGAGTTTGTCTCCAAACCGTCTCACTTATCTCAAGTCATGTTTGCACCCTGTTAGCCATCCCTCAAAATTATACACTTTACACTGCTTTTCAATGGGTCAGACCAGACACCCCTCAATAATTCCCTTTCTTGTCTGGCATTCTAGACCCCCTATCTAGTGCATACATAGTACAGTCATCTGCAGCAGCAGGTCACATCTAGCACGTCGTGATGGTGTGACAAGCAAATAAATGTCAACAGTGCCCTTGCCTTCAGTGCTTTGACACTTGGTTGGGCAACAGGAAGGGCATCCGGCCTGTAAAAAACTGAGTGGTGGGGTGCTGGCGTGGTTGTCTGTCTGGAGCAAGGTGCAGACTTGCATATGGCCCAGCTGATGCCACTGCCACTCATTGTCTCTTGCTCCAGTAAAATCCAGGTTGGTTTTACCTTTCTGGTACTGGCTCACCTGGATAGTCCTGGAAAAAGGGCCGTATAATGGGAGTGTGTGTGTGTGACTACTAACATAAACAGGATATTGCTAGTGTCCGGGTGGGATGTACGAAGACAGGTAACTACTTGCTGTCCTGTACAGCTTGTATATTAGTGTGATGGTGGTATCTGTCGCTAGTTTCTGCAGGATGGCTGCTTTGTATTAGACGGGTCTAGACCTGCCAGTGAAAAGAGTCTCCCCAAAGATGTAGTGTTAAACTTCAAAAATTGTTGGTTCTTGCATGCGTCCATCCCAGCAGTTAACAGTGCTCTTGTAGGTTGGCCACAATTTAACTTGCACTTGTGATGTAGTGGATACGAAGCAGAGGTTTAATAATCCACATAACGTACTACATTCATCCAGTCGCTTCTTGAACACATTGACAGAAGGAGACTCCACCACAGGGAAAAATTTCAAGGATTGTTAAAGCACTTTCAGCTACCTTTTCCAGATCTATTCTGGCGATGTTTTACCACGTTAGAGTGTTCATGGTATCATAGACATAGTATGTGAACACCTGCAAGTACACAGCAGGTGTTGTATTTTGTAGAAAACGTGTACTTTGTCCAGTAGTAAATAGTGACTGCAAAATGTTCACATCGTGATAATCATTATTACAAGTACTGAAACTCAAGGACCTATTACATCAAATTCCAAAAATGTCAAGGCCCAGTTCTAGTACTTGGTTAGTTCTCAAGCACGTATTCCAGTACGGCTGTTCACACTGGAGTTCGCAAATAAGTTTAGTTCAATTCATATGCTGTGAACAAGTCAACAAAGTTGTTATCATCCTAATCTTGAAGCAAATGTGACAGGGTCACGGCTCTCGGTGCTCTGTGCATATGTGGCAGGTACATGTAAACACTAAACTCAGTAAACAACACTATCCTTTTTCACGTGCACAATTCCTCATACACAGCACAGTTGAATTTACTGCAGCAAGAAAAAAAACAGGCACAGACCTGTCACTTCACGGCCAACTCACAACTGAAATTATTACACAATTCAGTTATAAATAATGAGATGGTGGTGCAACAAGATACATAAGCACTAATGACATTATGATCCGTCTAATGTTTCTTTGCCTTTGCCAATTTTTCTCGCCGCTTTTTCTGGTACTTTGGAACTTTTGTTTTGCGCTTCTCTCGTTGTAAATCTTTGACAGCTTTCTTCCGTTCCTGTTCACGCATTCACAAAGAACACAGCGATAAACACATACGTACATATTTAACAGGCCGTCTTTTTCAGTTACTTCAGTTATCTGAAGATAACTGGAGCAAATTTTACAGGCCAGAATCGGTGTTAAAATGTTACCAAAATGAACGTGCACTGGCATATAAGTATAATTGGTTCAGATACGTTTACTGGCTGTCTGTTACAGACGATGCTTAGTAATTTACAGTCAGCAATCAAAATGCACAGTCCTGATTTTTACTTTAAATCGCTTGTACAGTATTGTTTTAAATCCTTAGTTATCACTATAATGGCAGTGGTGGGGTTAAGTCCACTGAGTCCTGATCCAAGAAATGCAGATTCAAAATATGATTCTAAAACTTAGTACATGGCTGGACTAAAGTACTATGTCAGTGGAGGTACCCACAACATATCCACAAGCCGGTAAACAAGTGCCTTCTAGTATTCATGTGATTATTTTTGGCAAAGTGAAAGGGAACTGCTTCAGTATAAATCACTGTAAAAATTTACTGACCACGTGAGGTGAAAAGCAATCACTAAATTTACAATAATGATCTAGTTCAACAGCCATGCTAACAGTGACATTCACAGTTCAGCAGCTATCTACACCAAACACACTACATTAACAGAGCCATATCACTATGGGTAGCACATGATGCGGCCCACTGTTACCACTGTAATTGTTACAGCGGTCTGTCTGTTGATCCGATTGAGATGCCGTATGAGACAAGGAACCATTATTAGGTATAGGGCCTGGATCCCCACATGGGAACACCCACATGGGAACTGGCAGTTTCAGAGGTCATATTTGGCATGCCCAGACTTGCCTGTGGTCAATATTCTCAACGTTATTCACTACGGGGTGGCTCGGTAGCCGATTGGTTAGCGTGCTGGACTCAGGTGCAGTACGGCCTGGGTTCAAATTGCAGCCGTGACGCTGTCGGGTAACAGTCTTAGGCAAACTGTTCACACCCACTGTGCGTCTGTTCACCAAGCAGCGAAATTGGTAGCAGTCCTCTTAAGAGTTGCGAGGGTAACTGCGGGCCTGGCGGAAAGTAATGGCAGCCTACCGCCGGGTTTATGACTCACGTCACTTGAGGCTGACTGCCAAGAACTGGGATCAGCTCTGGAACCCTACGCTCGGTAATCGAGTATGGGCTACCTTTACCTTTTCTATTCAATGGGGGGCAGCAGCGATGTTGCCTCTGGCTACCAGTCTACTGTTGCAACTTGCTGCCAGTCTGTCCGGCTTACCCTTCTACTGTGTGGAGACTCATCGCGAGGCCGCGGCTGCCCGGGTGCTGCAGTGTTGGTGCTTTGCCGACAGTCATCATCGCTGGTCGTACTTTCACTCGACTCTGAAGCAGTGGAATCATTGTTCTCTTCCTCCTCCTCACTGTTACTGCTGCTGCTGGTTCCAGGACTGTCGATAATCGCCGGCTTCTGATGAGAGTCACACAAACAACATACTTCGCTTGATTAATGTTTCACGTCCTAGTCAACAAAAAAACGGGTCATTTCAGAGAAGAACTTCCCAGCCAGTCAGCCAAATTTTTAAGTGCTCGGATCCGCATGCATATCATTGTGCACAGCTGTTGCACACAAAACTATTCACTGACAATATAAAATTCGAGATTTCAGAATACAGAAATTACACGATGCGGTAGCATCGCAGCCAAGAATTAAAAGAGATGCTACCAGCAGGAGTCTTAAGTATAGCGATTAGGGCCAACTACTGGCAACCCCACAAAAACGAAAGAAAAGTGGAATTGATCAAATATAGACATCAGCGTGCTGTCCTCGATATCAAAAAAGTTGCATATAACCATTAATGATATTAAGTGAAAAAAATAAACACAGCACAAATTAGACAGAATCGAACTGTCCAGTAATACAATCTATCAACAACGGGATTTTACTTATTTCTTTAACCGCTCGGCCATTATAGCACAGCTCATAGTTGTGACCAACAGAAGACAGACAAAGTACAAAGACTGCAGGCGACATCTTGCGCTACACAGAGATGCGGCCTAATAACAAGCGACAATGAAGAGAATGCTTACACTGAGCACTCCTGAGAGATCAGTTTTCATTCCCACGACAGTCGGATACATGATCTGCAACAGACACATTGCTTATCCAGACACATCCTCTCATATGACATTCACTGATATTCCTGCAGACCGAACTAGGCATTTGCTGATAGTAACTTGTGGCACAGAGAGGCAGCATCAGCAGCTTCCATGTTATTTCTCAGCCAAAAAAATGATCGATGCCAAAAATCAGGGCTCCCACGCCTCCTGAAAAGTCCTGGAACTGTGTTTGTAAAATTTCCAGGACCTGGAAAGTCCTGGAAATCTAAATGCAAGGTCCTAAGTCCTGGAATTTGCTAGGCAGTGATGTGGACACAATGATGCGGATGAAGACGCCAAAATACGCTCATCCGCACACCTTCGAACAGTTTCTTTGCTATTTCTTCCCATGTGTGTGTTCCTATGTGGGGATCCAGGCCCTATACCTAATAATGGTTCCTTGTCTCATACGGTATCTCGATCGGTTCACAGACCACTGTAACAATTAGGCCTACAGTGGTAACAGTGGGCCGCAGGAAATTCACTGATGAACATATACTCCAGTGCGGATGATGCTATCATACTATATACTGGTATATGGTTAGTAACTGCTGTTTGTCTCTATACTTAAACACTGGTGGCTTACCACAGGGTCCTGGAAAAACGTTTCTGGGGTCCTGGAAAGTCCCAAAAAGTACTGGAATTTTTTGTAACCAAGAGAGTGCGAACCCTGAAAGATATTTACATGCTGACTGACTTGGGATACAGAAGACTTTAACCATACGCTAGTCACAACAATATGGAACTTTCAAATACATGTATACAGTTTAAAATGCCCTTGAACATGCACTGCCTCACAGCGAAGAACTAAATCAGATCGAATGAGACCATTACAACAACCACTGTGCAATCATGTTGCATTCACTGTAATCAATTACATTAAAAACCGTCATGTCGATTACGTTAAAAACAATTAGAGACACACTAAATAAAACAGAAAAGGTATTGATCAGTTTCATGCAATGACAACTGCAACTACAGTAAGTAAGTAAGCAGAGAGACGGACCAGGTCGGTGTCGATTCCGTATTGTACGCGGTCCAAGTCCCGTTCAAAGTCAACAACGTCATCAAGTTTGCGTGGGATGAACGCACGAAGGAACACCTATACAGACACACCTCACTGCACACCTGACGACACCATGGAGGTCTGTATACATTACAGAGACAGCATGATGTCATTATGGTAAAGCCATAGCAGAGACTGTAATTCTGTGTGCAAAGCATACTGCATCGTCGTCAAGTCACATACACAGACAAGAAAATCTTCTGTGACAAATGCAGCAGGTTTTTCACAGAGGCCCTACTAGTCTCCAATTCACCAGCGTCAAACACTGAAGGAATGTAAAAAAGGTAAAGGTAGCCCATACTCGATTACCGAGCGTATAGGGTTCCGGAGCTGATCCCGGTTCTTGGCAGTCAGCCTGCAGGTGATGTGAGTCATAAACCCGGCGATAGGCTGCCATTACTTTCCGTCAGGCCTGCAGTTACCCTTGCAATCCTTAAGAGGGCTGCTACCAATTTTTCCGCTTGGTGAACAGAGGCACGATGGGTGTGAACAGTTTGCAGCTGCAATTTGAACCCGGGCCCTTCTCCGCCTGAGTCCAGCACGCTAACCACTCAGCTACCGAGCCACCCTGGAATGTACTGTTTCTAAAATTAAACAAATAAATAATGAAATCAATAATTTAAAAAAATTATAATAATAAAATAAAAGCAGTTACTACTTGGCTGTATCGATGCTGCCCCATGTGGATAATGTTGAGAATATTGACTGCAGGCAAGTCTGAACATGCCAAAGTGTGATCCAACAAGTGCCAATTCGTGTAAAGGGGACCTGGGCCGCCACCTGATACCTGGTTCCTTGGGTCCCAGGAGTCCACACCCTACACTCTAAATGGCATCTCTCAGTTCAGCTGTTTTTGGAGGGCTTACACTTGTGACCAACAGGCACACACAAACTGTTTAACGGCCCTTAGTCCAGGACTACCTAGGTGAGCCGGTACCAGAAGAAAATTCACCACTAACACCCATGAGGAAGAAGAAGGATTCACACAATCAACAAGGTACGCCTTGAGCCAGCGAGGGTTGTTAGACCCAATTTAGCTAGCATACAACCAGTCAGCCGGATGGCTGGCTCAAATTCACAGCCAGTGCCTTCAACCAACTTTGGATCAGTATACCGGCAATCCTGGTCGCAGTACCTACTGTTGTGCAGAACTCACTGAATCCTTTGTCAACTTCCTCCATTGCTCGCCATCTTCTGGTGCAGGGAAAGACAATAGAGGCAGATGCACCGACAATCCGTCTGGACGCCACTCCATCCAGACTATTGGTGCCCCCGCCTCCATCATCAGCCCCATTTGTACGCCAAATGCTCTTTCTGCCGCAACCCTCCCAATTTATCCTGGCTTGGGACAGGCACTGAATAATGCTGGCTTGAATACCCAGTGGGTCGGTTCATACACAGTGGCTTGGCACAACAGGCACACATACAGACAGAAAAAAAGATCATTCTACATTTACAGCAATAGGTTGCATTC
>Ga0126327_10000278_pt1 | contig 11783 bp, 8 predicted proteins | sample InaspJWI30metaG_FD_101392 | JGI IMG/M metagenome (GOLD analysis project Ga0126327, IMG submission 101392) | Marine gutless worms symbiont microbial communities from Oahu, Hawaii - Inanidrilus sp. 1 OAHU.JWI-30 metaG | ecosystem: Host-associated > Annelida > Digestive system > Unclassified... | reverse complement strand
TGGTTATCTGTCTGGAGCGAGGTGCAGACTTGCATATGGCCCAGCTGATGCCACTGCTACTCACTGTCTCTTGCTTCAGTAAAATCCAGATTGGTTTCACCTTTCTGGTACCGGCTCACCCGGGTAGTCCCGGACAAAGGGCCGTTAAACGGGTGTGTGTGTGTGTGTGTGGTTAAAGCTGAACTGTGCTGTCATGATACTGAGTGACTATCTTTTCACTTATACTTAAGTTTAAACCAAACTTCAGTTTAAAATGTCTAATTAACACGCAGAAGTAAACTTACGCAACATCTTGATTGGTTTGTCTCTCTGTCTGTTTGTTGCAGGTATCAGTCTGCATTCCACAACGTTGACCTGACCAGTTTGCGTGAAGCCGCTGTCCAGGAGTATTTCAAACAACCAATCGTGGTACGAAAGCCTATTGTGTGTGTCCTTTATTGATACACGTGCAGTCCAGCAATTGTGTTGTGATGAATGAAATGCTTTGCAGGTGGCTGCTGCAGTTGTTTGCAGAACAACCACTTGTCTGGAAAATCTGGAATGTCAGGGAATTTGATAGCTGTCAGGGAGAGGGAGATGTCACTGGGAAAATTTTGTCGCGGAAAACTGTCCGTTGCTTACTGCATGTCTGAGACAGTATCAGTGGCCATTAGACTGTTGCAGGCCTTGTATCGCCTCTTAAAGGATTTTCTGCTTATTACATTATTTGTTCTGTACTGTACTGTTTTGCTCACTCGCCTACTTGGTAACACTAACAAAATGTACATGCTTGAAGTGGGTTAGGAGTGTCGTGGAAAGTCAGGGAAAATGTCGGGTAATTTCATACAGAGAGAGAGTGGAGCACTGGGTGAGCGTGTGTCTGTTGCTGTGCCGTGTCTGACAGGACACGTTCGACATCCGCATCTGTCTGTCGCGCACACAGAAGCACACTGTCAACTTCCAGACAGCTGCGGAGTCTGACCTGCACCACATCGAGATACCTCTGTCGTTTGTCATCAGCCAGGCAGGCACCATCCACGGCCTCGCGTTCTGGTTCGACGTCGCCTTCCTAGGCAGCCAGTGAGTCAGTTCACACGTGGCTTAACCTTCAGATTATTATTGTCATTATTAGGCTGCATTGCATGCGTGGAATGCAAAGATGCGGCCTCTTTCCACAGATGCAGTGTGTCTGTCTGCGTGTGGCCATGCAACATTACTGTGAGCCCTTCATAAACGGCCCAACTGAAGCCGTTTGGGTTGTGGACTCGCATGGGTCCAGCAAACCACGTATTTGGTGTTGGACTGGACCCCGCGGGGTGGCTCGGTAGCCGAGTGGTTAGCGTGCTGGACTCAGGCGCAGAAGGCCTGGGTTCAAATCGCAGCCGCGACACTGTCTTAGTCAAACAGTCTTAGGCAAACTGCTCACATCTATCATGCCTCTGTTCACCAAGCAGCAAAATTGGTAGCAGCCCTCTTAAGGGTTTCGAGGGTAACTGTGGGCCTGGTCGAAAGTAATGGCAGCCTACCGCCTGGTTTATGACAAAACGTCACCTGCAGGCTGACTGCCAAGAACCAGGATCAGCTTCGGAACCGTACGCTCGGTAATCGAGTATGGGCTACCTTACCTTACTGGATCCGTTGTAAAGCATAGGGAGACTCTCCAGTGAGCTATAGTGTGTGTGCGCGCATGTGTTGTCAGGACTACAGTCTGGCTGTCCACGGCTCCCACTCAGCCACTGACTCACTGGTATCAGGTCCGCTGCCTGCTACAAACGCCACTGTTTGTCAAACAAGGTCAAACAGTCATCGGCAAAGTGCGCCTCAAATCCAACAAAAGGTCTGTGTATAAGCGCAAGAACCATCTTCTCTCTCTGACTACTCTGTTACTTTTTTTTGCTTGCATGTTTGAAATTTTCATGCAGAAAGTGACAAATGCTTTTGTGTAGTTGGCATGCTACTCAGAGGCACTGAAAATTTTTGAGGTAATGAAACTTCTCAGTTTTTAACCCCTATAACTTTGGAACCCCTTGAGCGAATTTGTCCAAATTTTAACAACTGAGCCCCATTGAAGCTCTCCACAAATCCCAAATTTAAAAAAAATCTTGCATTTATATTCCAATATTTTGTGAAAAATTTGATGCAATTTACAGTTTTTGGGGGCATACACCCACTCCTGCACACAACAAATATCTAAGATGGTGGATACCAGCACTCTCAAAAATTCTTCCACTGGATTTTTAGACCCTGAACACATAGGGATAGCTTTTGAAATTTCATTTTTATTAACCCTATTATAGGAGACTTTACAGCAATAAGTGCAGCCAGTTTGAAATTCTAGAGTTTACCTCAAAAATAGATCACATGGGGCAACAGTAAATCTGTGCAAAATTTGGTGGTGTCCTGAAAAAGTGAACAATGGTTTGACTTATTCCCTAAATACTCTGTCTTCAGTCGATACTCTCCGTGAACTCCACTGGTTGCCAGTTCAGTGGCACATCAAGTTCAAGTTTGCGTCTCTTGCTTTCAAGGCTGTGCGTACTGATATCCCACCTTACCTCTCTCCTCTCCTTGTTCCTTACTCTCCTTCCCGTGTTCTCAGGTCATCTTCCTCTTCTGACCTCAGCCTTTTACAAGTTCCCTGCACTAATCTAATATCTAGTTCTCACTGTTTCTGTGCAACTGCACCAACTGTTTCAAACTCCCTTCTGGACTTGGCCTGTTCATTTGACATATTTAGTTCTTAAAAGTCTTTTCCTAGCAGCTTTCAGTTTTCGCTAGTGTCAAACTCCAACGCGTCCGATTCACACATGGGACTAATGGTGCTTTGTAAATGTTTTGCTCACTTGCCTACTTGCGTGTTGCAGACAGAGCTATGATGTGGAGCTGAATGTCGCCGTGCCGGGAACTACAATGAAGTCGTCCAACGAGCTCGACCTCAAGAATCCGTTCTTCCGCTACACAGGCCAGCAGCCGCAGCCGCCGCCCGGCAACAACCACACGTCGCCAACTGAGGCCTACTGGAACCAGCAGGACCTCGCTGCTGCAGGTACTGGGTCACTGGATGCGTCACTAGGTCAGTGTTTTGGCTGCGTTATTGTGCCTCCCGCTGCAGGGGAGCATTAAGCAATACCGCGATCCGGCTGTCTGTCCCAGCTGGCTTAGGCACGCAGCCAGCTGCGGCATAGGCTATAGGCAGCATGGCTGCCCTGCAGGCCACCGGAGCTGTGCGTACTGCGGATCTGTCCGCGTACGGACGTAGATCTGCCGCGATCGGCGGGGGCATATTGTCTCGCCGCACTATAACTTGTATTGATCGTATAATATGTCAGTACCAGCCTGATGAAACTTTCATATAATGCTCAGTCCTCTGGTGGCGTTGCGATATGTTGTGTACTTTTTCGGACGTCGTATTTGCACGCAATGGCCAGGAATGGGTGACTCAGCAAAGGCACATACTGAGTGACTCAACAGGGGCAGCACAGGTTTGATGTTGTGTGCTAGGTGGCGCTGGCGGTGCGTACAACGTGGCGCTGTTGAACGGCGGAATGGGCGACATTGCTGGTGCTTCACAGCTGCTGCACGTTGATCAGTCCGCGCTCGTTTACAACAACCTCGCCGCTGTGCCTCTCGGCGTCGCCGGTCAGTACACTCATTTTTGACTGACGTATTCAAAAATACGAGGTGGACGTTTTTGGGACACAGTGTATATACGTGCAGTTATAACATGCAGTGTCGTGCACAAGCTCCGAATGTGAGTGCTCTGAAACAACTAGATAACGGTTATATGCCATAAGATATCCCATATGATTCCTTCTTCCGGCACTCCGTCGTATTTGTCGGACCTTCTTGTGCCGTATAGTCCATCTGAGCAGCTCCATTCCGCCGCTGCTATCCTCACTGTTTATCGAATGAAGCTTGCTTTCAGCTCTCGTGCTTTCCTTGTCTCTGTGTCAGCTGTCTGGAATTCCCTAGACAATACTCTGCTCACGACTCACAAACCTTTTTGATTTTTAAATGACATGTTCCAGGCTGCCTTTAACATTACCCTCAGCGAGTCCCTCATATGCGCCCTGATTCCTTTTTGACTTAGGGTATTTTCTGCCTTTAGTGCTTTGACGCTGTTGCTTGGGTGGCACGAAGGGCATCTTGCCTGTAAAAACTGACTGGTGGGGTGCTGATGTGGTTATCTGTCTGGAGCGAGGTGCAGACTTACATATGGCCCAGCTGATGCCACTGCCACTCACTGTCTCTTGCTTCAGTAAAATCCAGATTGGTTTTACCTTTCTGGTACTGGCTCAGCTGGGTAGTCCCGAAAAAAGGGCCATTAAACGTGTGTAGTAGTTCCTTTTTGACTTAAAGTTTAGGCATACGCCTCGTTAGGTCCAAACACAAATTGCAGACGTCGACTGTATTGATTACTGCAGTGATATGACAATGCAAAAAATTTTACTTGTAATCCAAGAAGAGGGTGCATGGGTATCTGTGGGCACCCTTGCAGTTAGTGCTATGGTTGACTGTCCACGTGTGTGTCTGTAGGCAGCGTGGCGGCGCCAATTCACCCTGGCTCAATTCCGTCTCCAGGCGTGAATGCCGCCAGCAGCGTGGCTCAGCTGGCACTGCAGTCACGTACGTCCATCGGCGCCGGCATCTCTCCCGTCCTACTCGCTCACCACCAACAACAGGTCTGGTCTCTGACTAATTCTAACCCTAGCGGTTTGGGGCCCGATTTACCAAATATCTTACGATCATCTTACGATAATGCAAAAGTTACGATTGACTAGTGATGGATGGATAAATTTACCGAACATCTTACGAAGGATGCAAGGGTTTTCTTATGTACGATTTCCTTGCAAAATAGTAAGATCGTCTGAGATAGTGTACGTGAATTAGCTTATGATATTCCTAAGAGATGTCTTAGCACGTTTTGAGTCAGTGTCGTAAGTCAATCTTGCGATAAACTTAAGATAATCTTACGATAAATCGTAAGGAGCCCTGGTCTCTTAACTAATTCTAACCCTAGCGGTCAAGTCTCTGTAGCAGTGTGGCACTGCGTTCATGTACCTCCATTGGCGCCGGCATCTCTCCTATCCTCCTGGCTCACCACCACCAGGTCTGGTCTGATCTGTTACTAGAATCAGAGAAAACTTTTGGTGAAAAGAGTGATATAACAACTTGCCAGATCTTACATACTTTGCATGTTTGAAGAAATTTAATAGGTCACTTAAGACTGATTGCCATTGCTCGCAGAGTCTGCGGAGCAGGGTCTGTGAAATGATCATGCACCTGTCTGTCTGTCTATCATGCCACTACAGCTATAGCATGCAGCGGATTTGCTGTTGAGCGCCTTGCGGGCAGGAGATATCGATTGACAGCAGCTGTACCGGTCACAGCAGCAAGTGCAAGCAGTATCACGTTTACAGCTGACATAGGAAGCTGAACGCAGACTTGTTTTTGAAAGTTTGCAAAGTTAATTTTATGTAAATTACTGTGTTTTTCAGTTTACAATACTTTGTTCAGTGCTGCTTTTTTATTTATACACCATACGGTCAGTTGTACATTGTATGCAGCCTTACTCAGTTTATTGTCAAGGGAGAAATTAGTCACAGTGGCGGGCAGCTGGCGAGCAGTTACTTTTGTTGATTAACTCACTCATAAATAACCCAGTTAGCATTATTTTTGGCATACAGAATCCTGAAGAAATTTCACACAGATCATTTGGATCGCGTCGACACCTGAAGAATATTGCCAGTTAATAGTCATTGTACATTAGCTCAATCTTATTGTACCCATAAAGCGTCGTTTCCAGCAGCTAAGCTGATGATATTTTCACTATACCTATGTTAAGTGTTAGGCGATGTTGGTCCATCTTCAGTGTGTTGTGAAACAGGGTGGCGGCGGCGGCGTGTCACAGCATCAGTTGTTGGGCGCCGTCAATCATCATCCTCATCAGTACATGATTGGTGACTACATGATCAACCCGTCAGCGTTGCCAGGCAACAGCATCCTGCCAGCAGCAGCAGCGGGCGCAGGTTCAGCTGCTATGGCCAACATGCTGCATTACAAGCCGGCACCATCACAGCACGACCTGTGACGGACTGGTCACCACTGAGTCAGACAGGAACAGGGTTGACAGACCATGAGTTCTGAGCTGCAAGTGTTGCAGTGGCAGTGGCATATCCAGTGTTCTCAGCACCATTGAAGTGCGCTCGCCCCTGAATCTTCAAAGTAACATAGCCTACTGTGCAATGCAGTAACTAATGCCTAAACAAGTTGGCAACCAAAATAGCAAAAGTTTGTTGTGATAGGCTGCTTTTGGCTCATTGGTCAAATTTTGTCATGCTCACTTTTGTGTTCTTAGATGCAAAATATTTTGGGTGCTGCTGTTTTGCGTCCCCTCGCCTGCTGCCAACTGTCCCGCTCCCCTCAGTTACGCCACTTACAGGAGCTGTGACAGACAGACAGCACCGGGAGTGGACAGTGATAGTAGGACCCTTGTGGTGAGTTGATAATAGACCACAAGAATTTCTCAGCTGCCTCATGCGCTCGTGGAATATCTCGGACTTGTTCGATACACAAACTGTCTTCTACAGTGCCAAAGTCATTACGAGCCAGCTGCATTCCATGCAAGTGAGTTAGTAGGTGGTTTCACACGATCAGTGTGTAACAGAGTTAACTCAGTTTCCAGCGGCGCCGGCACATGTGAAATTTTAAGTTGTTGGATTGGACAATCTCAGAATTTTCAACAATATTGCTGTCTTTCAGCCTACTTGTTAGTGAGAATTGCACCGATATGCATGCTGCATGCAAGTTTGATAACAATAATTTTACTGATTTAGCTTGGACAGCACAAGGCTGAGATTTCACAGCTGTTAGTGCCAATAAAAACAAGTTGAGCGATAAAAAGCATATCGTACTATCTACATGAACTGTCTATTTGAATGATGCAGCAGAAATGTGGCTAAAATTTTAGTCAGTCGAGAACCTGGTGTAAAATTTATAGAGGGTCCATTGACCCATTGAACTCTGTGCCGGCGCCCACGTCAGTTTGTATGTAGCTTTGAGTGTTGTCTTGCTGCCAGTGACTCGACTGCACTGTGCTCGGTAGTTAGTTAAACTAACTGGTTGCAGCACTGCTGCTGCAATGAATTCTCCGCTGCTCAGTGCACTGACTTTCAGGCCCTGTACGGATGTTACTAATTCATGCATATGTTGGCCAATGAGCCATTTCCACAACTGACCCTAGCCCTACACATCATTTTTTCATTGCTTTTGCACAACCAGTACGCCTTTCGAAACAGAATCAAACACGCTGCAAATGACTTCAAAAATTAAGAATGTAAGCTGTCTCTTTAAACGCCAATAGCGTGCCCATGGCCAGTACATAAATAAGTAACACCGTACAGCATTGGGCTGCTAGTGTCGGTGACAGGGTCATATGTAGTTTTTACGAAAGTGAACATGGTTATATATAGAGAAACCACGCTTTGGCAATTGCGACAGATCATGATATACAATGAAAAGATTTTATCATAAACTGTACTAACAAGTGTAATTTTCCAGTATATGAAAGCACTGGAATGCACACTGTAAACACTACAGGGTGGACCAACCGAACCGTCATACTATAATCCTGATACACAGACGTTTCTGGTTCTTGCACACTCTCTTAGAACATGATTATCGAAACTGTTTTTACATGTAACAAATATTTGTGGACTGCAATCCCATGTTTCAGTGAAGATCATGTAACGTCAAAACAGTGCGTGTGCACCATGTATGTCTCGTGATTGATTTTCCTTGTGTTGCAATATAGAAATATACACATTCGGGCCATGTCGCAACACAACATATTCTGTGAATGCTAAATTTTCACACACTTGGTGATATTTCATACAATTCAAAGCATCAGTTGTGCGTGGAACATCTGCTAAGCAGTGATGACTCTCAGTATATTGTTGGATGGCGTCGTGGCGAAACAACTATCGGCAAGTTGTTCACATCCTTGTATAGCAGGCCACCATGACACAGAATGTCACATGCTCTGCGTGCGACATCTTCATGGCAGTGGCCTGCAAAGACTGCACTCTGTCGACACTCTGCAGTTACATGTAACTTGTTCAAAGGAACGATGATGAAATCACTAATGGTTGCCGGTAACTAGGTCCAGTGGGTCAGTAGTGGTCAGTGCGTGGTCGGCGTGCAATGTCTGGGTTGAACTGTGAGTTGTATCGGCGACGCCGCTCGTCGTCCTCTGCTGATAATGGTGACGCCAGTGATGCATTGCTATGGCAACTGTTGGCAGCTGCAGCCCGCTGCTGTAGCAGCTCTTGCGCTCTCTGTCTCTCACGCTGTTCACGACGAACCCGCTCGGCACGCAGCTCACACACAGTCTTACTACTAGTGCCACTAGGCCTGCTAGCAGTGTCTGCCTTGCGACGACGACTCTCATCAGAAGAGCTCTGTACACACACACAGTTCACACACAACTGCCAACACAACCTATCACTTTTGCTCAGACCAAGGTCTGGGCAAGTCATTCACCAAAGTTTAATATGACCGGCTAAAACCTGGTTTTAGATCGAGTTCAGATTTTACTAAGACCGAAGTCTTAACTACATGGATTAATGATACTGCCTATTCGAATTAGCAAGTTAAGTGACTCGATGTGCTTTCAGTACAAAGTAAGTTCTGCATCAACACAACTACGATGAAGTGGATATGGAGAATGTCAAAAACTGTGCAGTCAGGCTATACCTGCATCGATGAATTAGTTTTACAGAGTTTTCAAGACAAATTATATTTCAAATTTATGAAACACATCATACACTGACGTTTCTGATGAAATCTATAACAATTTTACAACCTGAATGAGTGCCTATTTCACTGTAGTGTGTGTACAGGTCTACGTGCAGTTTGTGACCAGGTCCTGTAAACAATGGTCAATGAAAGAGCCAACTTAATGTCAAATGTCAACAGATTTTAATGCCGTTTTCACTGTTATACTTTGAAATTTCACGTAATTCATGTCGCTGCACTACCTTGTGAAAATCAAAACACCAAAAATGCATGTGAACACAAATTCAGCTGTTAATATTACATACAAAATAGCCATTAAATGCATGTGCACTGGTACAAAATGTCCAGATAGAATATGTAAAGAAACTTTCATTTACAGCACATGTAAAGTGTGCGCCACCAGCACACACTCAAGATCTCAGACAGCTGCACTACTGGCCAATCGCAGCATTCATAATGTCAGGTCCTACAAAGTTTGCATCAGTGTTAGCAATGAATGAAGTCACTGCTGAAAAACAACAGTAAGTTAACAGTAAAACAAGTAAATATGAGACAATTAGCAGTATCCCACTTACCCGGCTCCCTTTCGATGGAGCAAAGATATATGATGTAAATTTGGTAATATCCCACTGTAGTATTACATTTTAAAGGTGAGGTTGGTAAAAAAATTGACACCCGCTGTTCATTTTAAAATCAATGCATGAAAACTGAATTAAAATACCTCGATTTCTGATGAAGTTACAGTCAAAAATGAGTTACTTCCTTTCAAAAATGAGTTACTTCCTTTCATGCAAACTAGAAACACAATGCCTTTATGCTGCTCTCCTTTTATTAAGCCTTGTGGATCTGGTATCAAAACTCAAGTCCACGGTTTCATGTACATTGCCTTGACTTAAAAAAAATGATATTAACAAACTATCGCACTACTCACTTCACGCGTGGAAGAGCGACTCTGCTGCTGCTGCTGCAAGCTGCGTACTTTAATGCTCTGGTCGACGTAGGTGTGCATCGTGCACATGGGATCAGAGGCACGCTTCTTCTTAGCATCTACTTCATCCCTTCAAAATAATACAACAACCGATAATCTTTATTCACCATATAACGGCAGCGCAGTAACAGAAACACAAGTATGTTGGACCTCCTTACAAAAATTTACATGGCCAGCATGTTGCATGGCAGCAACTGCCATCTATCAATCTTACTGCCAGTACCTGACCTCAGCAGCAAACCCACCGGCCGCTACTGTCGATGAATGGAACGGATGGACATTCCACTGTTTTATGATGCTATGCAAACCACATAATAAAACAACTATACAGTCGGCTATTGCTGCAACAGCTGATCTCACTTGACAGTGGTCTTATCGACAAACAGTCTACAAATAACACTATTGGAACCAACATTGTTACACAAGAAATTTACAGGCTTAATTCAATATACACGAAAGAGTTGATGAACTTTTATTAACTGCAATAATACAACAACCTTCAAAGCACAATGTCATGAACCAACAGTGTCTACTACACCCGTTTAATGGCCTCTTTTCCAGGACAACCTGGGTAAGCTGGTACCAGAAAGGTAAAACCAGTATGGATTTAAATGAGGCAAGAGATGACGGGCTTTTGGGATGCAGTGGCATAAGCTGGACCATATGCAAACAATCTGCACCTTGCTCCAGACAGATAACCACGCCAACACCTCATCACTCAACAGTGTCTACTAATGAAAACACACTGCCTACAACACACTGGCCTTCATTGAACACGCATTCACAGCAACAGCTTATCAACTGCAATGCATGTGTGTAGTTGCTCTGTTATAAAAACTAAGTAATATTTAGCAGTAATTGACTGATGATGCAGATAGTACTTTTGTTTGCTGGCAGAGGACTGATCGTCCGAGAACTTTCTTTTCTCGGGTGCTTTGAAGTACCATGGCTTGTTGGCTAACAACAAACATACAGAAAAGTTGTTTTTAAACTGCGACAAAAACGTTGGTCATGTAGACACCAAATGAGAACTGCCGTGGACAGGGTTCACCAACCCGATCAAAATGTTACTTACTGTATTTATTCCAGTCAGCATCATTCAACCAATTACCAAAGCTTTTCTATGGTCTTCACAAAGCTTGCTGGCTGTCTTTCACTGGATACCATTTTGTCAACTTGCCCTGCAGTCTCACAGCCTATTAACAACGGTGAACAAACATTAGCTGTCAAGCCGACTCAGTAGCTAGGTGGGGTGGTAAAATAAAACAGCTGTTTTTTAACCCAACTTCTTTCATATTTCGGCTGCAAATTACAAAAGGTGGATGTTTGCTCAAGTTGCAGCCAAAACGTAGAAGATCATTTCTTACAAGACACAGACTGTCAAGTAGAATAAGATTACAAGTCTGTGTTCAGCTTCCTACATCAGCTGACAATGTGACACTGTTTGCATTTGCTGCTATGGGCCACTCTGTTGCGGTGTCTGGCGGATGTCTCTATTGATTGATTCTCCTGCCTGCCGGCCCCATAGTAGCAAACCCGCTGCAGCAGCAGCAGCATGCAGCGTTCAATAGATGGGACAGACAGACGGACAACGTGCTGTTACATAGACCCTGCTGCACACTATACAAGCAGCATCAACTATTAAAACAGTACGGGGTACCTTCAAGCTCAGCTGATCCCTGGCCTAGGTATGTCAGCAGCCCAATTGCCTTTTCCTGTTTCTCTTTGTCGCGCCTCTTCTCTTCTTCATGCTCGACGTTCTTACCACCGAGTTTCTTCTGAAACAAACAAGTGTCAATCGTTGCTGCATCCAGTACAGCTTGAGTGCTCTAATCTAAGTGGTAACTCACTATAAACACTCCTTTCCTCCCCCCAAACACTGACTCCAAGGATTTCTGGCCATGACCGGTTCTTGTAAGCATACATGGTTTTTGTTTTCGTTTGTATTATTCAGTGGTTTACATAAGCAAACAATAGTGCCAAGGTCAGAAGTGGCACTTAACAGGCACACATTACTAGC
>Ga0126327_10000275_pt1 | contig 11825 bp, 7 predicted proteins | sample InaspJWI30metaG_FD_101392 | JGI IMG/M metagenome (GOLD analysis project Ga0126327, IMG submission 101392) | Marine gutless worms symbiont microbial communities from Oahu, Hawaii - Inanidrilus sp. 1 OAHU.JWI-30 metaG | ecosystem: Host-associated > Annelida > Digestive system > Unclassified... | reverse complement strand
GGGATGAATACCATCTGACCCTGGGGACTTTGAGATGTTTAATTTGTTTAGCTTTTCTAAAATAATTTGTTCATTAAAGACCAACTCTCTAATCGGAGAGTGGCAAGTGCCCCTAGTGATGGGCTGATTCCCAGTTTTGGTGATAAATAATTCCACAAGCCACCATGTGCATATTGGACTGTCTATTAGTGTCAGCAACCATATTTTACACGAATAAAGTCAAAATATGAATGGGCGTCGTAACATCTTTACTTCAAGTTTAACCGTTGATGGTTGCATTTAAGTAAATATCTGTATCTTATCTTTACTTTAAATCTTTCCCCAACTAATAGATTACATTTGTAGTTTTGTTAGCGTGAGATAGACTTAGCTCGTAGTTCCAAGTTCCTACTGATATCAGCTAGTTTTTTGCTATTTTAAATGACAATTATTTTAAATCAGAGGGGAGGGGCCCTGACCTAAGAAAGGGACGGGGGGCACCGGATGGTTGCGTTACGCCTCTGGACCTAATTGAAGCCGTTTAAGGGAGCTGGCAGACTATCGTGGCCCCAAGGAACCACGTACTAAATGGGGTGCACATTGGCGCCACTTGGCAAATATGATGGATCAACGTGTGCGGCGGCATTGCCTGCGGCAGCGATGCGGCCTGTAACAGCTAGTTTCACTTCATCCAGCATCACCTATTGACTGACTGAAACCAGTCATGTATTGACTAGACCAAGGTCTCTGTTCTCAAGATAAATCAGAGATCGGTTTATGAGTCTTGATCTAGCAGTGGCGGTATTTGTGATATGTGGGGGTTTAACAAGGAAGCTTCCAGTGAAAAAATTTCTTAAATCGGTTAAGAATTGACAAAATTATGGTCATGAGTCTGTGGCCCCATTTTTTGGCCCACAAGTCAATAGTCGATAGCAAGCCAGTTGGAGAATGCCCGACACCGGGTATGAATGAGGGCTGGTAAAAACCTAGGTTTTTAAACAAAAATATTTAGGTTTTCAGGTTTTTCAATTATATATTTTGCAAAGTGCTTTTAGGTGTTGCCTTCTAACGCTGCAGACATTACGTTTCAAATTCAACTGTGGCATTAACTTCACCTTCAGTCAAACTCACTAAAAGAAAGAACTTAAATTCCATTTTTGTGAGAAAAAATTGTCATATATATTTTAAAAACCTACATTTTGGACCTTTCCAGGGACACAGGTCAGAAACGCCATGCCTCGGTGGCATATAGGATGGGCGGAGAAAACAGAAAAATAAGTGCTAAGAAGGTCACATTGTAGTGAAGCAGCACACTTTATTTACAGTAACAAAGTGTACAAAGCACACACACACACACACACATACACGCACACTCACTGATACACATGTACCGATATATGCATCACAAGACATCAACACTTTACACATACAAATTCCTGGGAAACAAAAAATCCAGCTGTCCTGCGTAAGTGCCAATATGACCAAACGTACTGGAATGAACAACCATCATGCTGCATCCACTGTATTATATGGATATGCAAATAACACACACTCCATCCAGTACCAAGGCGCAGAAACACTCAAATACAGGAAGTTCCTGCAACACATGCCCCATAATGCACCAAGTATGATTAATGCCATCTGCAGGTCAAGCTTGGGATAGAGTAGATATTTAGCGTTGCTACAGACACACACATATGGGTCGGTAATTTGGTTAAAGTGAAATAAAAGAAACTGACTGGCAAATCAGAAACACTTGCCTCAATCAAAGGATCCTCTCATATCTAGCTGTAACACTACATGACTAACATTCAACTTTTATACAAACAGTAAAGATCGCACAGTGGAGACAACAGTTATTTCATCGAGAATCTCGTGTGTAGTGACTGGCACGTTTAGTATCCTACCTATAAATATTCTTTTTGCTTACTTACATTGCTTATATACATAAGGAAGTTCAGGCAGTACAACAACTGGTGCCTCTGACATCCATGGACCCCTAGTCAATAACAAAGAAAAATAAGCCAACTAAACAAAAACTCAGTGAACAAAACATCACTTTACATAAGCAGTATTGACTGCTATCACATTATATACATTACAAAGACAGTAACTGTTTGGAATTTTACTTACTTAACTCTACACTGCTGAGCCACCAGCACACCAAAATTCCCCAAGGAAGCCAGCCAAAAGTGTTGAAGCACCACAACGTGTGAAATACAATGATGCTACACAAAATTTAACAAGGATAGTCATCATCAACAACAATTCAGCAACTAATTTTATGTAAGCCCATCAAGTAAAATGCTGGCCTATATATCCACAAACGAGAACAGCTAAACGACGATTATACGCAACAACAATGACCGATGCTTGAAGCTTAATACTGGCGACAGCTTAACTTGCAATACAGCGAATACTGATACAAATACAATCGCTGCTGTTAATAGGTTTCTGCAAATGATCTGTTGCTGCAATGTTTGCACTCTATAGTGGACTCTATCAACAACAGCTAGAAAGCTCTCACTCGAGGTCGCTCCGACCACTTCAGCACAAACAACCTGACGATCAACTAGAGCAACAGCATGCGGTAGCGCACATTTGTCAGCCACGCAACAGTGAAATCTGCACAGCATTACAATTATCATGATATTCATAAGGCCTGCATTGTGCTGCAACTGCTTTCCGATCTAGTTTTCACAATTAACTGCATCCACAGCGAAAAAGGGACATTTTCCTCATATAACCATCGATTTTAATCAATAACTTTGAATTTCGAACCAAACCAAGAGTTTCAAAGTGAACCAGCACACCAAATATCCAGACCAAAGGTCAATTAATTAAGAAGCAAGTGTTTGGGCATAGACACACACACACACATATACACCAGACTGACTGCTCTACCTGGACCACTTAAGTGTTCAGTAAGAAACTGTTTCCTACTGCAACAGTCCTCCTCACAATGCAGCAGTAATGTTTCCACCAGTCGACTGAAATCAGAATTGTTGGCTTACAGTCAGTATGAAACCAATGTTTAACATGTCAGACAAACACTTCACGTCCTCATTACAACACAAGACCATTACAATTCACGAAATCACGAGACCCAAATATTTCACCATCTGCAACTTAAAGGCCAATATGTACAGCAAACTTAAAATCTGGTCAAAGGGTCAACAATCTTAACTGGTTCAGGTCAGGAGTCATTATCTGGGATTTTTAATGTAAACATTAAGGACTACAGTGATAGCCTAGTGCTAAAATTTAATTATCTTGTTAGTGGTTTACCTTCAGTGCTTTGACGCTGTTGGTTGGGCGACAGGAAGGGCATCCGGCCTGTAAAAAAACTGAGTGGTGGGGTGCTGGCATGGTTATCTGTCTGGAGCGAGGTTCAGACTTGCATATGGCCCAGCTGATGCCACTGCCACTCACTGTGTCTTGCTTCGGTAAAATCCAGATTGGTTTTACCTTTCTGGTACTGACTCACCCGGGTAGTCCCGGAAAAGGGCCGTTAAAAGGGTGTTGTTGTTGGTTTGGAAACTCCCGACAAGGTTTCTGCTCTTCAGAATGTTTTGTTTACCGGATCGGATCAATGACCCTTGATACGGGTTGGTCACAGGTCAGAAGTTCCGATCCGGTACCATATTTAACAGCAACATTACGATCTGACTGCAGAAGCTTAGACCACAAAACCAGGGACCCTGTTTACAGCACAAAACCAGGGACCCGGTTTACAAAATGTCTTACAATTTATCACAAGATTACCACAAAACCAATTTATTAGGGTCGCTGGCATTAACTATACAGACTATACAATGTTATAAAGACTTAATGTGTGTAGTCAAACTACACCCACAACCATCTGACTGCTGTACACAATTACCAGCACATTACATTACAATCTGACATACCAACACTATCTTGTTACATCTGTAGTTTTAATTGTCAGTCACATCTTTACCCAAATTCAGCAAGAAAAAATCTACAGGTTGACAACTGTAATAATTCATGTGTATAATACGCCATGCCTCTTTGAGAGGGACAATAACGGTAAAATTGTGCGTATTATACTCAAGATTTTACGGTAAGTTTATCTGAGTACCATCAACAACAACAGCCACAGCAGCTGTAGCACGAACAACAACTATTTATAACAGTGCCATCGATGATTATATTGCATAGCATTACAATGTCACAGACGTGATGGTACATAGCTAGGTTTGCGGTTTAACACCACTTTCAGTACAAACTAGGTTATATCGTACTTTTGGAACAGTAAGATATAAACATAATCATGTACTTGAAACGCAGGGAAACATATTTATAATGAAGTACCATACCCCAAGAGGAGTGTAGGCGGGATGCTCATCTCCCATTCTCAGGACATGAACCCATAGGTTGATAAACCACTGGTCTGTGACACATGGCCAGTGTGATGCCAGATCTACAGTTGCCTTCCCAGCTGCAGGGCATCACCGCCCCCTTGACCGGTACCAAATTGTACTGTTTGTGTGAACAACAACTTGCCCAAGGTTGTTACCTGAAAACGGAATGGCCAAGATTCGAACCCGCAACCTTTTAAGTCGCAAGTCCAACGCTATAACCACTATGCCACCAGGCCAATTTGGCATTAATAATTTCAGTAAAGAAAAAATGTCAACATAAATGAAGAATTACAACAAAAAGATAAACAATAAGAAATCTTTACATTAGGTACTTAAAACATGATGATGACATTTGGGGTTAAGCGGCCGTTAGTATCAAAGTATAGTAAAGTTGGTGCAACAAACCGTTAAATGACTAAATAACCTTGTCTATTAGCACTGTCTGCCATTTTCAATTAAATGGTTTGCAGCCTGAAAATGTTTTGTTTAAACGACAGTCAAGTGGTCACCCTGTAAACAGGCAGAGAGAACAGCAGTGACAATAAACTGTACACCTGGCAACATCACATCATTAATTTCCTATTGTCAGCACATCAGCAATACATGGGCTGGTACAGAAAAAAGTTGAACATATATACTTCACGTAAATATTTTCTCCATCTCGGTTTCATTGGTGTAGATACCCGATGTTCATTTTAATTTACTGAGAGAATTTAGCTTGTAATTTCTTCCAGTTTACCTTCAGTGCTTTGAAGCTGTTGGTTGGGCGGCAGAAAGGGCATGCGGCCTGTAAAAAACTGAGTGGTGCGGTGCTGGCATGGTTATCTCTCTGGAGCGAGGTGCAGACTTGTATACTGCCCAGCTGATGCCACTGCCACTCACTGTCTCTTGCTTCAGTAAAATCCTGATTGGTTTTACCTTTCTGGTACCGGCTCACCTGGGTAGTCCTGGACAAAGGGCCATTAAACAGGTGTGTGTGTGTGTGCTTCTTCCAGGAAATGTCCTCATGATTTCTTTCACAACCCGTCCTTTGTCAATGCAGAGCTAGAAATATCATGTTTGTGTTAAAGTACTGAATGGAATCGTAAAGAAAATTTAATATCAACAAAATTTCAAAGTTGTAATGAACATCAAGTCTGTCTTGACTGAAGGTAAAGGGGGAATATTACCAGAACTGCTCCGTGCTGTGTACGACACTTGCACACAACAGCATGTACACAAATATGAGCAGTTCTTAAATTTCTGTTTAGTTGGGGTTAGATTAGTTTTTGTGCGTTTTAAAGGTTTAGTTTGTATTTTTTCGTGTTTCCGTGTTAGTTTAGACCACTCTGGTTTTGTCTTGTTAGTTAGTTTTGTTGGGTGTGGTCTTTATTCAGCACCGAGCCAACAGATTGCCTGGGAAGAACGTCTCCGAAGTGATCTATTTTGCATCGAGTGAAACATAAAACCTTGCTCCATCCATCTCTGTTTTCAGCAGAGCTTAACCTGGGTAACTACACAGATTAACAACAGATGAGCAAATATTTACACAAAGTATACATGTTCCACTTTTTTTCTGCACCACCATCTGCATCCACACTCTAACAATCACCAGTAGCGACTGCATGAATTTTCCTGCAAGCGGGGCAGAAAGATGACGATTCGATATTGCACACATCAAATATATACAGAAAGTGATTCACAGTGACTCAAATACAGGGATCTGATAAGCTGCAGTGCCAATGTATACATGTACAGTACACTGTACCACTGTACTGGTTATTGCTGTATACCATTACTGTTGACTGCCCACCAACACTTCTACTATTACTATTACAATATCCAATATCATTCCAAGTAAACAGAGGCTCAAAACTTTTAAGCACTTTATTCATTTTCAAGTACTTTCAAGGTCTTGACATTGTCAGTTAAATTCAAGGAGGAGTGGCAACCATGTAAGGTGCCTTAATATGCAGCGTCACCCAGGATGGCATTACGAAGTGAAAAAGGAAAAACGTTACAATCTTCAATTTAACAATGCATGCACCAGAGACAGGCGATTACATGATAAATACACATTTAAACTCCTTCATCAGTACTGTCATTATCATGCAAAATTTCACCTCTCCCACTGACTTACCAGCATTGGCTTCTAACACTGTGCAATGCATACACATGATTACAAATACCGAATACACTGATATGACCGTCAGAATCACAGTATAAAACCACAACAATAACGATCGACAGATCGAGTTTCCGTGCAGCATTTCGTGTCAGACTAAGCACACATCAATGTCGGCAAATGGCACACAGAATCAATATTGTACACTGCAGCAATGTGCAAAATGCTTGGAGCAAACCAAGCATCTTCAGATGTGACACACGACTAAATCAAATGTGGCTGATGGCGTACGACATTACAAAATCGCGACACATACACAGAAATTTGGTTACGTTTAACTGACCATTTTATTTAGAGTTACTCTTTGAGTTTCCTCCAGTGCTTTAAAGCTGTTAGGGTTGCCAGGTAATCAATCTGAAGAACCAGACCAAACACCGAGATGCCGAATGTGCCAAGGGGAATGGGGAGGGGTATTCAACTTCCCAGTCGACTAGGAGGTCTCGGGAATGTTGTAGCTCTCCAACAGCCTGGGTGGGCTGGAGTCCCGGCCGAAAACTAAAACAATTTTGGTCCATTTTATACTCGAAAAACCACCTTTGTTGAACAGAATTTTATTAAATGTTGCGAAGCTGTGTCATTGTATTACTTAAGTGACCTTAAAATGAATACTGGATAAAATTCTGGACTTGCACCTGTCTGGTTTAGAGTGGTGAAATTGTCAACCGGATCATGTGCCCAAAAAACTGAACGGTCCGGTCAAATACCAGACTCCTGGCAACCCTGAATGCTGATGATTGGGCAGAAGGGCACTCGGCCTTATAAGAAGAGTCTTAAAAGACCTGCGCCATTTATTCCCAAGAAGATCAGTTTCAGTACAAGTGGATGAACAGCGAGAGAGAATGAGATGACAAAAGATGGCTGTTAAATGGAGCGGCAGTGGTTATTCCACATCTTATGAAAAGCTTGCTTCGCCTCAGATTCATTCTCACGATTTTTGGCATTATATAAATTTGTATGTAATTTTATGTTGTATGGGACTCTTTAAGCAGGTTATTGTAAGCTGGATATCACATAAGCAAACTGTTAGAATTTATGCCGCGGGTTTTCATAGGCCAGGTTCCCAAACAACAGCACCAAAGCACCGAAATATCTCACAAATTTGTCACAATTTATCAAAAGTGACAGTAAATAAATGGCAACGTGCACAGAAAGCCAGGTGCCAACCAACTTTGACAAATACGTCAGTATCACAACAGCCCGCCAGTTGCGGTGCGTTTTCTGCAGAATAGTCAAGTGTAGCTAATTAACACATCCGCGCATCAGTCAGAATTAGTGTTCAAAACATAGGAAACCGATGACATCCTTAAACAAGAGGCTGCTGTGCCGCTGCAATAACTAACCCTAACCCTCGTTTCTTTTGCACAAACAATGAGCAATTCACAACCAGACATATACATACGACAAATGATGTGTGATGTTTAAGGATGTCAGTGATTTGCAGTGTTTTGAATGCTGACAGCGTCTGATGCATTAATTAGTTACACCACATTCTGCCGAGAAAAGGCGGGACTAACTGACAAGACCACCGGGCCAGTGAAAGATCTCCGGAGAGAAAAAGAAATCGTGGCCATGAAGTTCTATCTAGAGCTGGAGCAAGCTGCCCAGCGAGATTGGCCACTTGTTCCACCATGACAATGCACTAAACATCGTACTGTTTAATGGCTACTGATCATTTTAAGTTACTTCGGCATTGGAATTGGGCAGTTCATGGAAGTGTGTATTCTGGATTCAGACGAATAACAAATGCCATAATAATTGTGCCTGTCATTCATTCCGGTAGCCTTCCAGTATATTGCTTTAATTTACAATTATTGTGTTTTTTATTGCGGTTAATGAAATATCTATCTACCTCCATGTAAATTAACAAACTTTTAGGAAGACACACTGAAGAGTTTTTCAGTAGTTGAAAGCTGTAAAAGCCAACAACGTGTCTGCCAATAACTATCCATATTGAAGCCAGAATACGTAATTTCATTCTCGACACTTCCGTCACACTGTAAAATGTTGGTTACAGACACAAAATTACGAAACTGTAGGCCTAACTCACTACAAATCGAAGTACCACGATGGACAGTGGCCAATCTCGGCGACAACCCATGCTGCTTAGTCTGGTTGCACCATACTCAGGTAAAGGTAAATGGGTCATACTCCACAAGAGAGCATAGGCAGGGTGCTCATCTCCCTGTCTAGGCCGTGAGCCTGTAGGTGGATACACCACTCGTCTTGACACATGGCCAGTGCGACGCAAGACCTACTGTTACCTTCCCAGCCGCAGGGCATCACGCCCCCTTGACCGGTATCATATTATACTGCTTAGTGACAGAGGTACAGTGTGTGATCAACTTGCCAAAGGTTGTTATGTGAAAGTGGAACAGCCGGGTGTCGAACCCGCGACCTCTTGTGTCGCAAGTAAACACCCTAACTGTCACACTTTGACTGTCGGTCAACTAACCTGTGTTTCAACACACTTACTGGCTGATGTGTCGCACAACCTGCCACTGTCATGACGACGAGTGATGGTTAAATTTCCCCAAGCATTGTGCAACCACACCTATGCAACCTCCAGTGAATATTTAACTCCATGCTGGCAGCACGCAGATGGGAGGTCCGGCAGCTGCCAAGTGCTACGAGTTACTGGTTTCCATCATCACTTCTTCAGGCATCTGATCCAAGATATGTGTGATGTAGCCCTGCACGTTGACGGCCGTTGACAGGTATCGTTCAACAAACGGGTGAATCTAAACAACAGCCACGCATAACGCCCATGAGTTGGAGTTGGACACAATATAGGTCATTTCGGAGGCAGTCTTCACAGCCAATCACTTGACTGATACTGACAAACAAAACAGTACAGGAAAATACAGTTAAACAAACTCAATACAAATCAGAAAAAAGTAAACAACCTAAAATACAGCAAAACAAAACCACCCTGGTTCAGTTGCCTCTTACAATGCTCGGCCAGGAAACGAGGTGGGCTTATTCTACAATGCTCCCAAGCCCACACGGGGCCATAATGCCCGTGAGTCAACTTAAGTAAATTTTGTAGTGCCAGTACATAGTGTACGTACAGAGACAGTGTAGATAGCACTGTTTAGGAGAACTCCAGCATCTTCTCCCTAATCTGAATGCACTGGTTGCCGTCAGTAAGGGCATATGGGCAGTAAAACTTTGCACAGCAAAATCCTGCAGTTCTTCAATGCTTTGACACTGTTGTCTGGGCGTCAGGAAGAACATCTGGCCTGTAAAAATTGAGTGATGAGATGTTGGTGTGGTTATCTGTCTGCAGCGAAGTGCAGGTTGTTTGCATATGGTCCAGCTGATGCTACTGTATCCCAAAAAACCATCATCTCTTGCCTCATTTAAATCTAGACTGGTACTGGCTTACCCAGGTTGTCCCGGAAAAGAAGCTGTTAAATGGGTGTAGTAGCAGCGTAGATCATAACTGGAGTGCTGGCTAATGGAAGTTGACTTGTATAATGAATGTAGCCTCACCACTACAAGAACTCACACTTTTAGCTGCCACCCAGCAGAGGTGACAACATAAAACACATATTATGAACTATAGCCACGTTTTGTGTACAATATCTAGTCGAGAAACAGATTTGGCCCACTCTTACAACCCTGTGGCCCGTAAGGGGCCATTATCATGCAGCAAAATGAAAAATCAACAAGCACTCGTTTCTGCATAAAATTATAATCAGAGGAACAACATACCAAAAGCTTGTTGTACTTTGGCCTCAGCTCATAATCTTTCAGTAAACTGCAAGAACAACAAAACCAAGACATTCAAACTTCAGTGGAATAAAATGTATCAGTAGTTCTCAACAGATATTTACCACACTAAAAGCTACTCACTGGTATGGATACAGTGTACACAGCATTGTGGCGGAGAACTCCAGCATCTTCTCCCTAATCTTCTAGGTCATCTCATCATTCCTCCAGGCTCACTAAATCGAGTACCAGCTTTGGTTGAGGTAAAGGTGGGAATGTCACCTCTGCCGGTTGGCAGGTAACACTCTGTGATCCCATATGGCATGTGAGTTCCCGCAGCGGTGTGGCGATGTTACATTGTGAACTGCTACATCCCTTACCTTTACACCTTTAATCGGAATGCACTAGCTGCCGTCAGCAAGGGCAGGTGGGCAGTAAAACACTGCACCAACAAAATCCTCCAGTTCTTAACCGGAGGTGACAACTAATGCAGGCTGACCTGTACAACGGCTGTAATAACAGTGGTGGTGGTGGTAAAGGCTGCTCACTGTACTCAGTAACCATTTATCAATAGGGTAACTATATTCTGTGACAACAACAACAGCCAGTCTCAATGGAACTGTGAACAAACAATACATTTAATGCGCAAGCAGTGTGCAAAAAATATCACCTGTAATTTTGTGACACGCTCAAAAGTGCCACCGGGCAATCTGGGCCCCATTTAACACATGGTACCAAAGTCCATGAATCTCTGCCTCCCAAATTAGTTCACCTTCAATTCAGCCATTTTTGCACAATGCACCATGCTTCAGATAACTTTGTCACTCAATTTTTACAGGCCGGATGCTCTTCTCTCTCTTCACAGCATACTCTTCTTGAGCACCGCTGTGTCCACAGTCGAATGCCAGTGTTCTCAAGAGGCTGCCATCTTCCACACATAAAAAGGATTGATAATCAGTGGTCTCAGATCCGACTCAATGGCTCTAAGCCACGAATGGTTGGGTCTTCCTGGATGCTCTTCCCGATGCCAAAGCAACAGTGCCAAGTAACAAAAACACTGGCTTCAAGACTCAACGACATGGATATTACTCGACAGATGATTGCGTTTTATCCACAGCCTGACTTCTACTACAAGGTGTAAAACCGACACACACACACACACACGTTTAACAGCCCTTTGTCCGGGACTACCCAGGTAAGCCGGTACCAGAAAGGAAAAAACAATCTGGATTTTACTGAAGCAAGAGACAGTGAGTGGCAGTGGCATCCGACAGTCAATTGTAAAACAGCTAATTCACACGTGTTACACACAATACATAATACATGAGTAACAGAGCACAGAACAGTTCTGCTAACATTCTCTTTTATCTTCCACATAGTGATTATCTAATACTACTAGTTGTGCTGCCTTCAGTGCTTTGAGGCTGTTGGTTGGGCGGCAGGAAGGGTACCCATCGGCAAAAAGCGAGCGGTGGGGTGCTGGCGGGGTTATCTGTCTGGAGCAAGGTGCAGACTTGCATATGGCCCAGCTGATGCCACTGCCACTCACTGTCTCTTGCTTCAGTAAAATCCAGATTGGTTTTATC
>Ga0126327_10000274_pt1 | contig 11834 bp, 11 predicted proteins | sample InaspJWI30metaG_FD_101392 | JGI IMG/M metagenome (GOLD analysis project Ga0126327, IMG submission 101392) | Marine gutless worms symbiont microbial communities from Oahu, Hawaii - Inanidrilus sp. 1 OAHU.JWI-30 metaG | ecosystem: Host-associated > Annelida > Digestive system > Unclassified... | reverse complement strand
TTTCAAAGGCAGCCCGGCCCAGGCCAGGCAGATCGTTTTCCTGAACCAGGCGGAGACCTCCGTCGGCCTTGATGCCGGCCGCATGGTCATTGCAGAGCTGGCTGTTCAGGAGCGGCCGGCCGCGCTTGTAAGGGCGGTCCTGGGCCGGCTTAATTATGACCCGCCGGTTATTGCCTATTTTGACTTCTAACCTGGATGAGCTCGGCGGTTATACTCACCGCAATCTGTTCCGGCGTCTGGGCGCCGATGGGCAGGCCGATGGGCGAGTGCACTTCTTCCAGACGATCCCTGGCAACACCTTCCTTATACAGGGTAGCATAGATAAGATCTCTTTTCTTGCGGCTTCCGATCATACCGATGTAGACGGCCGGGGTGCCCAGGGCCGCCCGTAGGATTTGCAGGTCGAAAGCATGCCCGCGGGTAACGATGACAATGTAGGTTCGCGGGGTTATCATGACCCGGTCAAAGGCTCTCTCAAAGGGCATCACCAGCACTGCATCGATACCGGGGAAACGCTCCTGGCTGGCAAATTCAGCCCGGTCGTCCACCACCCGAACCGTGAAGTCGGCGGCCTGGGCCAGGGGCGCCAGGCAGGTGGAGATATGACCGGCCCCGAATATGTAGAGCAGATCGTCCGGCTGGATGGGTTCGGCATATATTGTCGGCCGGGTGAAGTCTGTATCGAACAGCTCCGGACGCTTCCGTTCGAGAAAACGCCGGGGGAACCCGGGCAGCTCCTTCCATGAATCCGCATCCCCGTGAAATGTGCCGTCCGCTCCAATAAACAGTCGCGCCGAAGGGTCTTCGGCTGGAAGGCCGTCCTGGACACGGATCAACAAGACCCCGCTGTGCTGTTTGTGCAGCGCAGCCGCAATCTCTGTATATACGCGCGCTGTCGCCGTCTGGCCGCGATCCACAAGTTCGAGAAAGACATCGACGCTGCCGCCGCAGATCATTTCCGTTTGGGCCACATCCTGGCCGGCAAGCCGCAGCTGCAGACGGGCGCTTTTTCCGGAACGAAAAACGTCTCCGGCTTTGGTGATGACGTCAAATTCAAGCCTTCCGCCGCCAATCGTCCCGATGATAGCACCACTCTCCAGGACCAGGCAGCGTGTGCCTGTCTGCCGCGGGGCGGAGCCTGACTGCCGAATTATCGTCGCCACTACGGCTCGCTGGCCGGTTTCCAGGAGCCGCTCGATTTCAAAGAAGATATTATGCATGGCTAACTCGATTCCCCATCAGGCGTGTTCTTGCTTAAAAAGTCCTGATGCGCTTTGATATTATTAAAAATGTCGTCCAGCCCCCTGCCGGAGAGAGAATCGGCCAACCACACCCGGCGTGTCCAGGCATCCTTTGCCGGGCGCATGCCCAGGACCGCTTCCAGATCGGCCTGCATCAGCGCGGCCCCCGGCAAATCCGCTTTATGGACGATGAAAATGTGGCCAATCTCCATCAAGCCGGCTTTCATGCTCTGGATGATGTCCCCGCTTCCAGGCATGCACAGGTAGAGTATGGTATCTGCCACGGTGGCAATATCGAACTCGGTTTGGCCCACTCCCACCGTTTCAAACAGGATGACCGATTTGCCGGCGGCATCGAGGATATCGGCCACCCCCGCTGCCTGGCGGGCCAGACCGCCGACCGTTCCCCGGGTAGCCATACTGCGGATGAAAACGTCCGAATCACGGGCAGCCGTTTCCATCCGCAAACGATCTCCCAGCAAAGCACCGCCGGTGGAGGGACTGCTGGGATCAACCGCGATGACTCCTACGGACAAGCCGGCGGACCGATATAGCCCTGCCAGGCGGCTGATAAACGTACTCTTACCGACCCCGGGCGGTCCGGTGATACCGATCCGGTGTGCACGGCCGACATAGGGGCGCAAGGCGGTCAACAGGGGCCTTGCCGGCACTGTCTGGTTTTCTACAGCGCGCATGGCACCGGCAATGTCCCCCAGACGTCCGGCCACAATACCGGCAACGCGTTCTGTCAATTCCTTTTGTCCCTCCCCTTCACCGGTTCCGGTCGCAAGCCTCTCAGTCGCGGGTTCCGGATGAACTGGAGATAAATACTATCGGAGCACAACCTCCAGGACAGAACCGGAAATGGAGCGGGCTTTATCGGAGATGGTATCGCAGTAGGATGCTTTGCCGCGCGGATCGATGTCGCCCAGTTTCATTTGGGCCGTTACCCGGGTACCGGAGCGCACCAGGCCCCGCAGGATGCCGTCGATTTGAGCACTCACGTTCCGACGGGTCACGCTTCCCACGACGTCGCCGGCTTTAATAAGTTGTCCGATCCTGGCGGTGGTTTCAAACACGCCGGGTCCGGGTGCCCGTAAAACGCGCCGGGCGGCAAACCCTGCAATTCGGCCGGGAATGCCTGTGTTGGGCTCAGCCCGGCCGCGGGTGATGATGCGGCCCAGATCGTGCCCCCGGTTGGTTTCTATAACGGTGTGTACATCCCGGCCCGCCTCAAAGCCCGGTCCCAGGCCGATAACCAGAGGCGCCTGGGTGAGGTGGGTTCCCAGGTTGCGTTTAGCCAGGATGGCATCGATGACCACGTCCGGTTCCAGAGCCGGGATGAACATTCCTTCCGGGTCCACCAGCACAGCGATATGACTCTTTTTCCAGGCAGCAGTTACGCCGTGAGGATTGCTGGATTGAACGGCGGTGATCCCTTCTATGGTCTGACGCCCGTCATAAATTGCTTCGCAGAAGGAAACCCGGCGGCGAACGGCCAGCGGCCGGGGCACTTCCAGCATGAAAATCCTGTGGAAATTGGCCTGGTGCAGCCGCCAGGCCACGGCACTGGCCATTTCGCCGGCGCCTTTGATGCAGATGGTTAAATTGGATATCGATTCAGACATGACGACTACTTTCCAAAAGGGCACACCGGATAGCGGCACTCCGTGCAATCCAGGCAGAGACCGCCATGTCCCATGGCCACAATGTCGCCGCGGGTTAGTGTTTCGCCCGCCAGGATACGCGGCAGCAGGAGGTTAAAGATCGTCACCTGGTGGTAGTATACACAGGCCGGTAAGCCGAGGATGGGGATGCCGTCGTACAGGGCGTACAGAAACATGGCCCCCGGCAGTACCGGGGCACCGTAGGCCACCAGCCTGGCGCCCGTTTCCATTATGCCCGCTTTGGTGACATCATCCGGGTCGACGGAGAGTCCGCCGGTGGTAACGATCAGGTCGCAGCCCTGGTGCGCCAGGTGCCCGATGGCCTCGGCAACCGCGCGCTTTTCGTCGGGAACGATCTTTTTGTCAATGACGCTGCTGCCGTAACGGGTAATGGTCGGTTTGACAAATTCATCGAACCCATCGTGAATCACCCCCTGATAGACTTCGGTGCCGGTTACCAGGGCCCCGATCTTTAAGGGCTGAAAGGGCAGGACTTTCAGAACCGGCTCTGCAGCTCCCGCGATGGCTTCCAGTCGTTCGATCCCAGACCGCAGAGTGGTCAGAGGTATTATGCGGGTGGCCGCCACGACCTGGTCCCGGGTGCAGGGGGTATTGTTTTTCAAAGTGGACACGATGATATCGTCCAGATTGTTGATGCGCATCAGGGCCCCTGCATCCACTTTCAGCAGTCCGTTTGTCTGCGAGCGCATACTGGATTTGCCTTCCACCGGCTCAGACCAGGCAATCTGTTCGCCGCAAATGGCTGCGCAGATCCGGACGGCGGCATCATCCTCATGCAGCCTGTCCGGCGTCAGCGCGAGTACGTAAAGATGGTTTTTACCGATCTTTTTCAGTTCGGCAATGTCCTGATCCTTTACGATATGGCCCTTCTTGAAGGCCACCCCTTTGAATTCACCGGGGACGATACGGGTGACGTCATGGGCCAGGACCGACCCGACTGCTTCTTCGACCTTTATCTTTTTCATTATATTTGATTGAATAGTGTCACTGACGGTTCACCCTAAACCAGCAGGCAGGCAGCCCGTCCATGCTTAACACAGGTCCCATTACAGGTATCATTCTGGCGGCCGGTATGTCGCGCCGACTCGGCTGGCCCAAGCAGCTGTTGAAAATCGGCGAGGAGTATATCCTGAACCGCGTGGTGGATGCCGCGCTGAAATCTGACCTGGATAACGTCACCCTGGTTTTAGGGCCCTGCCGGGATGAGATCCAGGCCATATTGGGTGAGCGGCTGAGTGCGTCGCGTCTAAGGGTCGTGCACAATCCTGATTACCGCCGCGGGCAGAGCCAATCTCTGCTTCACGGATTGCAAGCGACGCGTTCAGGTTTTCGGGCCTGTATGTTTATCCTTGCGGATCAACCTCTCCTCGATAGTGCCACCATAAACCTGCTGATTGAGCATTTCTACCGGTCGCACCTGGGGATCTGTGTGCCGCGGTGCCGAGGGCAGCGCCAGAATCCAGCTATCTTCAGCTTGGCTTATTATGACCGCCTGATGCGCATCACCGGCGACACCGGCGCCCGGGGTATCATTGCCGCCCATTCTGAAGACGTACTGTGCGTGGACGTTGAACGCCCGGATATCTTCCGGGATGTGGATACCCCGGAAGATCTCGATCGGGTGGCCGCTCTATTTCAAAAGTCCCGGCAGACAGAGCACGAGTCCCGGGAAGATCATCAGGATGATCACACATAAAATATAGGCCGGCAGGAAATATGTCACCCCTTTGAATACATCTTCCAGGGGTACGTCCTTGGCCATGCCGCCGACCACATAGGTTGTTGCGCCCACCGGCGGTGTGACCGCTCCCAGGGTGGTGACCACCGTAATGGTGACCCCGAACCAGATGGGGTCATAGCCCAGCTGCTGCGCGACCGGAAAGAAGATCGGAATCGTGATCAGCAGCAGGGCCAGGGCGTCCATGACCGCACCGCCGATAATGTAAATAGTGAAGATAATACCCATGATCACGGTTCCGCTTACGGGCAGATCCACCACCCAGGCGGCGATGTCAAACGGGATCCGCGTCACCGCCAGAAACCGGCCGAAGATCATGGCCCCGGCCACGATCATAATGACCATGCAGGAGATCCGCAGGGTATCGGTTATGGATCGCCGCAGCCCCTCCCAGGTCAGGCGGCGCTGAAGGGTACTGATGAGGACGGCAAACAGAGAGCCCACGGCGCCTGCCTCGGTGGGCGTGAAATAGCCGAAGTATAGGCCGAGCATAACGATGGAGAAAAGTACCAGCATCTCGAAAGCGCCCGACAATCCTTTTATCTTTTCCATGAGCCCGGTTCTGGGTCCCACCGGTCCCCAGGTAGGGTGCAAGCGGCAGACCACATAGATGGTCGCCATGAGGAGCATGGCCAGCAGTATCCCGGCGCCGATGCCGCCGTAAAACAGTTTGGCGATGGATTGCTCCGTGGAAAGGCCGATAATGATCAGTACCACGCTGGGAGGAATCACCACTCCCAGGGTGCTGCCGCAGGCGATGGCGCCGGTGCTAAATTTTGAATTATAGCCATATTTATCCATCTGCGGCAGGGCCACCGTGGTCATGGTGGCGGCGGTCGCAGCATTTGAACCGCAGATGGCGGCGAACGCGGAACAGGCCATGACCGTTGCCATGGCAATGCCGCCGCGAATCTGTCCCACCCATTTGTAGGCGGCGCTGTAGAGCTTTTCATTGACGCCGGAATAAAAGGCCACTTGACCCATGAATATAAAGAGGGGAATGACGGTCAGGCCGTATTTCGAAAAGGTGTCCCATAGCACCGACCCGACCATGTTCAAACCAGCTTTGAACGAAATCACGTAGCAGAAACCGCAAAAGCCGACCAGGCCCATGGCAAACCCAACGGGCATCCCCAGAAAAAAGAGAATGAGCAGCAGGATGATGATGCCGGAAATTCCGATAGCGGCTAAACTCAAGATTCGCGCTCCTTTGGCGGCCATACGTTTTTCAACAGATCCGTCAGCAGGACCAGGGCGAGCACCAGGCACCCGAAGGCCACTGCATAGGTAAAAGGATAGTAAATAATTCTGAGGGTTTCGGTCACTTCGCCGGTTTGCATGAGTGTCGTGGCTTTGACGGCGACTTGCCAGGCGGCGATTCCGAAAAAGACGGTGCAAATCCCGCTGTTGAACGTTTGCAGCACCCGGCGGGTTTTCTCCGAGAAGGTGTTGATCAACACATCCACCGCAATATGGCCCTTGCCCTGCTGGGTATAGCCCAGGGCAAACGCTGTGACCACGGCCCCGAAAAAGCCCATCAGTTCGAATGTCCCTTTGATGGGTACCCAAACGTTCCGGGAGAAGATATTGGTGCAGATCAAGAGCACCATCGCGACCAGAAAAAAGCCGCCGATGACAGTCAGCAGCCGGATGAGCAACTGGTTGAGCCTGTCCAGAAATCGCATGATCAGCCCTTTTGCGGTTTACAAAGGCCTGAACGATGGGCGCCCTGCAGCGGCCATTCGCTCAGGCCTTTACGTTGCTGTGATTGCGTCAGATCTTACATGGCGTATTTTTTAATCAGCATATCCATGTAGTCCACGATGTTCTGGGCCGGCAGCCCTTTTGCTTCGGCGCCATTGACCCATTTGTCCTTCAGGAAAGCAAGCTTGGCATCCCATTTGGCCTTTTCCGCCTTGGAAAGCTTGATAAATTCTACCCCCTGCTGAGATTTAGACCACGCGACGGCTTTATTGACATGGCCGTCCATGTAGTTGCCGGTCCATTCCGACTGTTCCCACACAAGATCGTTCATCACTTTCTGGACGTCGGCGGGCAGGGCATTCCAGGAGTCCATGTTCATGACCACGGCAAAAGGATAGATCACGGTTTCAGTCATGGTCACGTATTTGCACATTTCCGCGAACTTGAAATCCTTCATGGATTCCAGGGAAGAGAAGAGTCCCTTGACCGTGCCTTTCTGTAAGGCCTCCACGGTCTGCGGCATGGGCATACCTACCGGGTTGGCACCCCAGGCGCCCAGGATTTGAGCGGCGCCTCCGGAGGCCCGCAGGTCAAGCCCTTTTATATCACCCAGATTGCGCACCGGTACCTTGGACATGATGTTGGTCGGGGCCGTGGTAAACATGGCCAGCACCTTGACCTTGGCAAACGGGGCCGGTTTATACTTCTTGTAGAGATTCAGCAGGGCCAGGCTGCCCACCCGCGAATTGGGGATTCCCAGGGGCAGGCTGGTGGCGTTGGTGACCACGAAGCGCCCCGGCTGGTAGGCCATGCACAGGTTGCCGATATCGGCTTGCCCGGCAATGACGCCGTCCATCATGTTTTTGGCGCCCAGGAGGCTGCCGCCGGGATAGGTATTGACCTGCACTTTGCCGTTGGTGCGTTTTTCAACCTCTTTTTTCCATCTTTCCATCTGCACACACGGGAAAGTCGGTGCCGGCGGGAAATTAGCGTAGCTCAGTTGAATGGGACCGGCCAAAGCAGCCGGGGCGGTGAAGGCGCTGATGCAGGCCGCCACCATGAAGATTACAGCCATTGAAAGAATTACTTTCTTGTTCATCGGGTACCTCCTTGTTAGAGATTTATAACCCTGTCTATCAGGCAAACTTGCTTAGAACGAGCAAGGTAAACTCAGTGAGATTCATTATGCCTCAGCATATTTCCGCTTTTTCAGTCAGCGGGTCAATCCCGCAGGTGGTAATGCCCTTTTTCTTTTTGATGGCCGCCAGGACCTTTTCCGGAGTTAAAGGCAAATCTTTGATCCGCACCCCGATGGCATCATAGACGGCATTGGCGATAGCGGGTGCAGTCGGTACGCACCCCGGCTCCCCGATTCCCTTGGCACCGTAGGGCCCGTCTTTGTCCGCAGTTTCCAGGACCGGCGCCTCGATAGGGATGGCGTCTTTGGCGGTCAGAATTTTATAATCCCGAAAATTGGGGTTCATCATCTCGCCCTTTTCCAAAATTACCTGCTCGGTAAGGGCATAGCCGATACCCATGAGAACACCGCCGTACACCTGGCCTTCCAGAAGCAATGGATTAATGGCTTTGCCGACATCATGCGCGGCGATATACTGCAGGATTTCAATTTTTCCGGTTTCTTCATCTACCTTCACGCGTACCCCGTGGGTACCGAAGGTGTAGGTCATGGAAAGATTGCCTCGGAAATCACGCCCCAGATTTTCATTTTCAGGATCGTAAAAACATTCGCCGGTCAGCATCTGGCCCCCATGGCTGAAATGGACCTTGCGCAGCAGCTTGCCGATTTCCAGGCTCGTATCGGGATCTTCTTTGACGAAGATGAACCGGTTCCGCGCAGCCAGCGCCTCCACCGGTACCTCGAGCTGGTCGGCCGCCATTTCGAACAACCGTGTTTTAATCTGCCGGGCGGCTCCCAACGCCGAGTTGCCGGCTACAAACGTGGTGCGACTGGCGTGGGCGCCCACATCCCAGGGACAGACGTCCGTATCCGTGTGGATCACGTGGACGTCTTCTATCCGCAGACCCAGTTCTTCGGCCACAATCTGGGCAATGATGGTATCGGCTCCCTGGCCCATGTCCGACGCCCCGGTAAAGACGTTGGCCTTGCCGTAGTCATCCATCTTGATAATAGTGCCGCAGCCGTCGGACTTGTAGACCCGGGCTCCGCCGCCCACGTGAATGAGGGAGGCAATGCCAATGCCTTCGCCGGGTTTTTTCTCATCACCGGCCGCTAGTTTTGAAGTGACCGTGTCCAGGCACTCTTTCAAGCCGCAGGTCGTAATGCGGAACCCCTGGGTGGAGACATCGCCGGACTCATTGGCATTGATCCGGCGCAGTTCTACCGGGTCGATTCCGGCTGCTTCGGCCAGCATGTCCATACTGCTTTCGATGGCGAAGGTTGCCTGGGGATTGCCGTAGCCGCGCATGGCCTGGGAATAGGTATTGTTGGTGTAAACGCATTTGGCTTCATAGCGTACGTTGGGGACTTTGTACAGGGTGGTGATCGGCATCATCATAACCGACGGCGTCGTGGCGCCCCAACTGGTATAGGCGCCGTTGTCCAGAATCATGGAAATGTCTCTGAACAGCAGCCGGTGGTCACGGTCGCAGCCCTGGGCAATCTGGATGATGGCCGGCTGGCGGGTGGAGGTCGCGATAAACTCTTCCCGGCGATCAAACTGGATCTTCACGGGCTTGCGCGCATAATAGGACAGCAGAATCGCGATGTGCTCGTAGGCGTAGGTGTCCAGTTTGCTGCCGAATCCGCCGCCGATGCAAGGCTTCACGACCCGCACCCGTTTTTCTTCCAGCCCGAGCGCCTTCAAAACACCCAGAAAGTCTTTCTGGGCCAGGGATGGAATCTGGGTGTTGGTATGGATGGTCAAGTTGTTGGCGTGGTCGAATTCGGCGATGGCGCCGCTCGTACCCATGCAGCAATGGGTAACCCAGGTGGTGGTAAAACGGTCTTCTACCACCCAGGCAGCTTCCCGGCGGGCGGCTTCCACATCGCCGTAGTGCAATTTCCACGGCATCTTGAGGATGTTGGTTTTGTGGTTTTCGTGCACCAGGGGAGCGTCGGGCTGCATGGCCGTTTCCGGATCGAAGACCCTCGGGAGTGCTTCGTAGGTCACCTGGATGAGCTCCAGGGCCTCTCTGGCCGTGTCCGGGTCCGTGGCGGCCACCGCCGCGACTTCATCACGGTAGGACCGGACCTTGCCGGCCTTTAAGGGGGGGTTGTCCTTGTAAACGCCCATTCTGATGGTCGGGATATCTTCGCCGGTCAGGACCACCCGCACCCCGGGCAGCTTTTTGGCCCGTGAGGTGTCGATGTGGGCGATCTTGGCATGGGGATAGCGACTATATAGAATTTTCCCATAAAGCATACCCGGCCGTTTGAGATCCTGGATATACTGCACCCGTCCGGTGGCCTTATCCACCGCGTCCAGTTTGGGGATACTCTTTTCAACGTAATTCAGGTCACCCATCTGTAACTCCTTCTGTTGTTGGCACCACAACCATTGAGCGCTGGCGCTTTTACATTTCCGTGGATTATTGAAACCAAGGGAAATGGCGCCTTTCCAGGTGCGCTGTTAAGAGCCGCCTGCGCCGACAGCCTCTATGCGTTGTCCTTCCAGGCAACCACCCGGATGTCATCGCGGCTTTCGCCCGTGGCGGCCTTGACCGAATCGAATATTTGCACGTACCCTGTGCAGCGGCAGATATTACCGGCCAGCGCTTCTTTGATCTGCGTTTCATCGGGCGCCGGGTTCTCATCCAGAAGGGCCTTGGCCGACATAAGCATGCCGGGCGTGCAGAAACCGCACTGGATGCCGCCGTTGTCGACGAACGATTGCTGCAGCGGGTGCAGCGTCCCCTCGGCATCCGCCAACCCTTCGACCGTCGTGATCTCTTTCCCGTCGGCTTCAACCGCCAGATAAATACAGGCATTTACCGCCAGTCCATCCACGATGACGGTACAGGCGCCGCATTCCCCGCTGCCGCAGCCCTCCTTGGTACCCGTAAAGCCCAGACCCTCGCGCAGCAGATGCAGCAGGGTCCAATGCGGCTCTATTTTTACCCGCGTCAGATTGCCGTTGCAGGTGAATTCAATTTCGTTAACCATGCAATTGGCCTCCTATGCTTGTTCAGATGTTGTCTTAATCCGTTCGAGACACGTTTGCCCCATGCGCCGCACCAGAACAGCCACCATCTCGCGACGATACCAGGCGACCCCGCGGATGCTGTCGCGCACCTGGGATTCTTCGGCCGCGATGGTCCCGGCTTCCTGCAGGACAGCTTCGTCGATCTTCTTACCGACTAGAAATCGTTCCGCCCCCAGGGCCCGAAACGGTGTGGGGGCGGCGACCCCTAAACAGACCCGCGCCCGAGCACAGCGCTGGGTGTTTTCTTCCAGGCTCAGTAGGACGCCCACACCCAGCATGGGCAGTTCCATGGCCTTGCGCCGCTCGAATTTATGGTAGGCGCTGCCCGTATGCGGAAGCTGCGGCGGAATAACGATGTCGGTGAGGATCTCCCCCTTTTCCAGGACAGTCTGACCCGGTCCGGTGAAGAAGTGCACCAGGGCCAGGGAGCGATTGCCCTTGGCGCCGTAAATATTGACTTTTGCATCCAGGGCAATGAGCGGTATGGCGCCGTCCGCGGAAGGCACCGCATTGACCAGGTTGCCGCCGATGGTGGCGACGTTACGGATTTGCACACCGCCGATATTGCCGATCGCATCGTGCAGAATCGGGTAGTCGGTCTTTATCAGCGCAGAGTTCTCGATCATGCGATGGGTCACCGAGGCAGCCAGGGTCAGTTCGCCTGTTTCCCGGTCACGCTGGGGCTCGTCCCGGGGCAGGACCTTTTTTAACGAAATGATGTACCCGGGGGAGATTTTATACTCCTTCATTTTTACCACGATGTCGGTACCGCCCGCGATATAGGCGGCCTGGTCACCATGGGCATCGTGCATGGAGACGGCTTCGTCCAGCGTCTTGGGAACCAAGTATTCAAATTTGTTCATAGGAACCTCTTCTACAACACAGCAGATTTATGTCCGGTTGTCGAAAAACCGTTTCGATTTTCTTTCCGAGCGGGGCAGGGCGCCGTACGCCACGACCTCCACCTCGCTGGAGACCATGATGCTGCTTTTTATTCTGGCCGCAACCTTTGCGGCAATTTCAGGGTAGCTGCCCTGTTCGGCCGCCTGGTCGCATTCCACTTTGAGTGTCATGTATTCCTTGCCGTCATCCCGGCGGTCCAGGAGCACCTGGTATTCACAACTGATCTCCGGAATCGTCGCAAGGGCTTCATCGATTTGACCCGGATAGATATTGACCGCCCGGAAGATAAACATGTCGTCGGATCTACCCAGGATGCGATCGTGCATGGGCAGAACGCTTCCGCAGGAGCAGGGCGCGTCGATAGCCCGGGTCAGAT
>Ga0126327_10000272_pt1 | contig 11848 bp, 14 predicted proteins | sample InaspJWI30metaG_FD_101392 | JGI IMG/M metagenome (GOLD analysis project Ga0126327, IMG submission 101392) | Marine gutless worms symbiont microbial communities from Oahu, Hawaii - Inanidrilus sp. 1 OAHU.JWI-30 metaG | ecosystem: Host-associated > Annelida > Digestive system > Unclassified... | reverse complement strand
TTCTGGTACCGGCCTACCCGGGTTGTCCCGGATCAAAGGCCGTTAAACGGTCGTTGTTGTTGTTTAATATGAGTGAAATATAGTGGTTGATTTCAGTGTTGACAACCTTGTACTAAGTAGCTATATTATACTTGATGCAGAAATAGATAGCCAGTACAAGTGTTGTAGCAACTCCTGGAAGGTACCAGCTGAACCAGATTTTTCTTAGTAAAGAGCTGGTTGTCTGGAGATAAAGGGGGAATATTATCAGAACTGCTTAGTTTAGTTAGGGTTAGATTAGTTTGTATTTTTGTGTTTTTCTGTGTTAGTTTAGATCATGTTAGTTTTGCGTTGTTTCATGAGAAAATGTTCGGTTTGTTTGAGGTTATTTTACTGCATATGTACTGTGTGAATATAGACTATTTTTAGTCACTTTTGTTGTGTTGATAGTAGTGAAAATACAGGTGCTATATGTGGGTTGTAGCGGTGAAGTTTATCTGGAACTGTTGTGTGGAATCGATGCAACAGTTGGAGAAAGAGGAAGGATCTGGGTGCATTTTAGCACACTGCATGGGTCTCGGAAAGACTCTTTCGGTAAGTAAATTTAAGTGTCAGACAGAACTGTAATCAAGTCCAGTTTTGGCATTTTGTTTGCCCTACTTCTTTTTATATGTACATGAGTTGTACATTATAATGTGTGAGATGTACATGAGCACTTTGTATTTGCATTCTGCTGACATTGTTTTGTGCTCGTAAAGTTCAACTTTACAGTCATGTATGCATGCATGGAAGTGCATTAACATTACAAGGTTACACACATATAATTTTATTGGCCATTTCTGAGTTAGTTCTTTTCCTGCCCTTGCACCACAAGAGAATCTTTAGGGTTGTTGGTGTAGGTTTCTTAATCTCTCCTGTTACCCAACGAACACTGTAAAAAGCACTGTTCGAAGGGAACTCATAGCACTGATGGAAAGCCTGCCAGTGTTTTGGGCCACTGTTGTTGTCCTTTATTGATCAGCTGAGTCTGAAATGAATGGATGCTGGGTATCCTGCAGCAGTACCCATTAGCAGGTCATTTTAGTGTTAGTATTTAATTAGCTGCTCCACAAGGTGAAAACTGCTTTGTAAATAACCAGAGATGGCTGTTGTTGTTGGGATTATGGTTCTGTTGATTTTGTCAGTTTGTGACTTGATAACGGTTCCACCTAGACCTAAAGGTGCCGTGGAACTCTAATAAGAAGTCATACCATGCCAGTCAAATGCAGCCATTGCTATGCTGGTCTGATGAGTGGCAGTGACCAAAATTGCCTGCCTAACTTTGGCATTCAATATGGCAGCTCAGGAGTTACGTGCATTCAGGTCTCATTATTACCGCACAATGCTATGCATCCGCTGTATTGGCCATGGTCCTGTGTCCGTCCGTCTGTCTGTCGATCCGTCCGTCACAAGTCGGTGTTGTACTAAAATGGCTAAACTTAGGTTCACACAAACAACACCACACGATAGCCCAGGGACTCTAGTTTTCTGACGCCAAAGATCTCCGCGAAATTCGACCGAGGTCACTCCCTACGGGGGCGCCAAATGCAGGTGGGGTGGGTTAAAATCGACGACTTTCGACAAATAACCGGATATATCTTGACAGCGGTACAAGATAGACGCATGGTTTCTATTAAAGTCGAACAGGAAGTCATATGCGCTGTATCGAATGGTGACATTGCAGATGACCCTGAGTGACCCATAACTGTCCCAAACCACTCCATTTTCTGCATTTTGCACCGCCATTCATAGCTTCGTAATGGGTGAACCTAGAGACTTCAAATTTGGTACATTGATTTACCATAGCACGTCCCACCCTGCCGATGAAAAATCTTCCCTGAAAGGGCCGCGGTCACGGTCATGTGACCCCTAGTAGAATTTTACACCCTATGTAATATCTCCGCAACGGCTAATGCTACAGACTTCAAATTTTGTGCACAGCTCGGCCATGTGAAGTCTTAGTCTTGTGATGAGTGAGTGTTCCCTAAGTGGGCGTGGTCAGGGTTATGTGAGCAATTTCTGCATATTGGACTTAGAAAATTTCGCCACAGTAAGTCGTCGGTATACAGGTGATATCCACAACTTGGTCCGTAGTCGGTTTGTTTATGACACCTATAACACAATGGAAGCGACTCGATCGTGTCATGGTTGAGTGCACATGTTTATTACACATTGCCCCACTGTAACCCTCCAGCTTCATAACTTCGATTTGTTCGGGACTTGTCGTACAAGTAGTTTCTGCACTGTTGCGTGGCAGTTGGCAAGATTTCAACTGGCATGACGCATCGTGTGGTCGCTCTTCGATAGCTCAGCTTCTTGTAAATACTGATTGCAGAATTTTTGTGTAACCAAAAGGAGACATTGCAAATAACATGTTTTCATTTGTATTCATGACAGGTGATTGCATTTATTCATACGATGCTGGAGAATGTTAAAAAGACCAAAATGAAGACATGCCTTGTCTTGTGTCCTCTCAACACAGTTCTCAACTGGCAGGCGGAATTTGAACTCTGGCTCAGTGATACATCTCCACTTGATGTATGTATACCGATAGCATTGTGATATGGCAGTGATGTAGGTGGCATAGCATCAGGTTAACTATTGTTACAGCTACTACTACAACTACTACTGTTGGCTTCAGTTTCATAGTGCTCTATTTGCTACTGTTTTTCAGTCCTGTCACGCTCTTACACTGTGTTAATCTACAGAACCTGTCAAACTCTTTCTGCTCCCTGCTGGCTCAATTATTCTAGTTTTCGTGTGTCACCCATATTTGCCAAATTGATGACTCACATTAACTGGAATGCCAGATACAAAATTACAAGTTTAAGCATTTCATTGATTAATACAAGTTAAATTGAACTTAGTTTTATCATATATTAGTATTTTGGTGTGAAATGGTAAATCACTTTTATTGTTAGTAGCTCTGATGTTTGTAAAGCCTGTATCAGTAGTGATTGTTGTGGCTATTATTGACTTCAAAATATAATGTAGTGATTCGTGAGGTTTTGGATTATGTACACATTTGTATGACTGAACTTTGCATCTTATTGTAGACATTTTGCTTCACACTTTACAGTAACAGTCAATTTTTTGGTGTTTGTTCTTAGTTCTGTTGTGAGTTAAACACAGGAAGTTGTATTCCATTGCCCCATTGTGGCAGAAGCAGCAACAGAGTCAGGAAAATGAAAGATAAGGCAGCACAACTGAGGTCTGTGGTCTTTGGGTCTGTCCTATGAAGCTGGCTGGGTTCTAAGGTTTAAACAGAGGTTCATTTGTGCTGGGCAGGTTTATGAGTTGAGCAGTGTGAAAGACAACTGGGGCCGCAGCGAGCTGCTGAACGACTGGCAGGAGGGAGGTGGCGTCATGATCATGGGATATGAAATGTTCCGCAATCTGTCACAGTCACTGCGCATCAAGAACAAGAAACAGAAGAAGATCTTCAACGAAAGTCTTCTCGACCCCGGTCATTGTTGTACATTTTTGTTTTGTTAGCTGAAAAAGCAGTGATCAACAAAGCTTGGTTCTCAGAAGATGAATCTTTACTCTGAGAAGCAAAGACATTCCTTTGCCATTCAAGCTTTGTCAACCACCGAGCCGACTCAGCTATTTAGCCCACCTGGCTGCTGAAAACAGGCCTTTGGGCTATATGTTCCTCTTCTATTTCTTGTTTATTTTTAAATGATTCCTGTCATACCAATCTTTTCATAATCTTCCTGACCGATTTTTGCCAAATTTTTAGGGGTTGGTAGAACTATGGCTGTAGATGGTCAGTCTGGAAGTAGTTTTTCAATCCTCAAAGGACTTTGCTGTGGCTGCCAAATTTTGTTGGTTGTAGTGCATAGATGTTGCTGGATGCAGGTTAGTGGTGCATCCGGGTGAGCTAACCATGGGCTTTGCCTTGCATCTAGTTAGATGCTGTAAAATACTCTGTAAGGTGACCCTGCAGTGTTTTCAGTTCACGACAGTGTCAGTGTAATCAGTACATCAATTAATGTCTATGTATATAATAGTGATAGCAATTTTATTGATAGCATCGTCAGTGAGGCTCATTATTGTTTGCAGTGATGTTCTTTAAGAGGTTTAATGTTATGCATGTGGTTGACATGGAGTGGGGAGTTCACATTGTTGTGTTTAAATTCTGCAAAGTAAAAACAGTTGCAAGTTAGAGTGCGATGCTTTGTGTGTATTCAGGTCCTAATCTCGTAGTATGTGACGAAGGTCATGTCCTGAAGAACGATGCGACTGGGTTGTCGAAGGCAACAAATCAGGTGAAGACACAACGGCGCATTGTGCTTACTGGAACACCGCTACAAAACAACCTCGTTGAGTGTAAGTTCGTCCTCTGGGAAATTTCTGTTTTTTAACTACTGTTTTATTACTGTCTATTGCTTCAGTAAAAGCCAGATTGGTTTTACCTTTCTGGTACCAGCTCACCCGGGTAGTCACGGAAAAAGGGCCGTTAAACGTGTGTGTGTGTTTTATTACCCACGCGACGCTATGCAAGCATGGATACTAGCTGTGGCTCTGTCTGTCACAAGTCGGTGTTCTATCTAACGGCTGAATGAATCGAGCTGGCTTTTGACATGAGAGCTTCCTTCAACCTAAACTACACTGTGTTAAAGAGAAATTCAATTCGGGTGTCTTCAAATATGAGTGTAGTTCCTTCTGGAAATTTATCAAAAACTCCGGACTTAGAAAATTTTGCTTTGGCATATCAGTTGTCGAAACGTGTTCTTGATTTAGCTCTACGAAAAGTGGATGCTCTGTGTGTGATAAACTGGACTGTTGTGGGTCAACCAAGTTGACAGTACCTCTGAGCTCCGACACTCGACCGCTGTAGTTTATCACAGGTGATTGTCAAGCTCTGTCTACAGCACGATTCTGTCGAGTGGGTCAGGAGGCAACAACTGATACTTGTAAGGTACAGAGACAGTGTCGATAACTCTGTTGAGGAGAACTTCATCGTCTTCTCAGCAAGGCATGTGGGCAGTAAAAGTTTGCACCAACAAAATCCTCCAGTTCTTAACTGGAGGTGCCGGCTAACACAGGCTGACCTGTGTAATTGCTGTAAAGCAGTGGTTGTGTTGTTGTTTTTTAAAACTACTTTTTAAGGCATTCTGTTTCTGTCTTCTTATATGAGTAGTTTTTGATAGTTTGTACGTATTATTTTTGGTATAACGAGAAATCGATGACATTTGAGGCGCAGTGTGGATTCAGATGCAGAATCATATCCTCTCCAGAACTGGAGGTGCTGGCTAACACAGGTTGATCTGTTCTGTACAATGGCATAAAACTGTGGTTGTTGTTGTTGTTATTGTGACTTGCGAAGGTCAGCTGTCATAAAGGAGGTTTTTCATCAAAAGTCTGATTGTGCATGAAGAAAGGATGTGTTATTTTTCCTGAGTTTTGGTAGTGAATTCTGTCTTGTTTAATGGTTTAGTGACATGTAAGGCATCAGTTGCACAAAAATCCCTCTTCTTTTCTCATCAAAGATTGTACGTTGGGAAAAGTGGAGGAAGGAAACTGAGGTTTACCTAGAAAATGGAGGTGGTGTCATTGGCCTATTAGCACCAACATGCTGTTGCTATATGAAGTACATATTTGTGAAGGTTCGAACTCTTTATTACAGTTTAGATTTATGTGATGTTGTTGCGATGGATGTTCTGTTAGACCATTGCATGGTGAACTTTGTCAAACCGAATTTACTCGGAACACGGAAGGAATTCTGTAACCGATTTGTCAACCCAATCATGAACGGCCAGTGTTCAGACTCTTCACCACAAGATGTAACGCTCATGAAGCGGCGTGCTCATATTTTGCATGAGACACTGGCTGGATGTGTACAGGTATGTTTTGCTGATGTCTAAGTTAAGTAAGTACGTAAGTAAGTATGTGATTTATATACTGCCAAAGTCAAAAATGAATCAAGGCATGTAGAGTTTGTCATTACTTTCCAGTTACATAAGAGGATGTTATGTCTTGTTTTAGTTTTTCTTATTATTGTACATTTTTTGGTTATTTGGCAAGATTGCTTAGAAAGTGTGATTTGCTGTATATCAAGTTAGTCATTGAGCGCTGTAGACTTATTCATTATAATATCATTATAATTTCTTTGAGTAACATCAATAGCAGCGGATGTGCAGGGTGAGCCATTAAAGTGAGTCCACAAACTTGTGGCCATAATTTTGTCAAGTTTTAACCGATTTACAAATTTTTTTCACTGGAAGATACCTTGTTAAATTTGCAGCAAACACCACTCCTTGCATATGTTGTCACACTACCTTGTGAAACATTAGTGTCAGAAAACATCGATTAATGATAGTCTGTGTAGTCTGTGTCTTTTTTTAATATGACTGAATTGTACTGTTTAGAGAAAAGATTACTCGGCATTGACAAAGTTTCTGCCACCGAAACATGAATATGTCGTCAGTGTCAGATTGTCGAAAGTTCAGACTGAACTGTATGACAAATATCTTAGTCAGCTTTCTCTCTCTTCCAATGTTGGAGATATTACAGGAATGACGTTGAAAGGAGCTCGTATCTTTACCGATTATCAGAATCTGATGAAAATCTGGACACATCCTTGGGTGTTGAAAATGGATGAGATACGACAAGAAACTAGAGTATCTGAAATTTATTGCTGTTGTTGCTATAAATATTGAGTTCGAGATTGATAAATTCTAATATATATAATTTGTACTTTGCAGTACTAACAAAAACTGTGTTATGTTAGGTGATATATTTTGTATGGTGGTATCTAAGGTTGTGTCACAGCAGCTAGCTCCCGACCTACCACAGATTGACATTGCAGCTATATCTTCTGCTGTTACGATACTGAAGAGTAGAAGACTGAGTATAACTTAGCATTGCATTGAGTACGTTGAGGCAGTTTGCTAAAACAGTAATGCATATTGAGGCTAATAAGGTAGTCGGTGTGTTTTTTAAACATAGTCAGTCATGATGTCTCTATATGAATCATTTTAGCAAATCAAATATCTCACAAGTCAGACAGTGAAACCTCATAATTGAGATTTCAGTGATTGATTTGTCTGAAAGGCAAAAACAAAAAGACAAAATCAAGTCATGTCGCCATATAGAGTTCTAAAATCAGTAAATTCCAAAAGCAGTTTTTGACACTTTCAGTCACTGGAGCAGCACGCTAGTGGTTGCGTTTGACTGGCAATGTATGACTTCCTATTAGTGTTTTTCAGTAACCTTAAGTCTAGATGGAACCATTAGCCGTTAAAATTTACAGAACCATAATCTCCGACAAGAAGATGAACGTTGGGTGGGGGTATTTATAGAGCCACTTTTGCTATGCACACAGGTAGTAAGTTCTAAATTATTAATATGTTATGTATGTAAAAACTAGCATTTTGTGCATTTGTGGCTAGAAACTGAATACACAAGACTCAGATGACTCTTTCATTGACGACTCAGAGTATGATACTGATGCTTCGTTGTCCAGTGGGAAAGCAAAAGCTGATGCTGATGGTGACGAGAATGAGGTGCAGTGTCTTGCATCAGCCAGCGAAGATGAGTGGAGACCAAGGCGACGAACCCGGCACGCAGCTGCCGAGAAAAAGTATAGTTTGCATTTGACTGTATTTAGTCAAATGACAATGATAGTAATTGGTGATGGCTTAGTTAAGTGGTAGCATATTGGTCTGTGTCAGTTAAGTTACTCTAATATATCTTCAGGCAGGCTCACCATCTCAGCATGCAACTGGCTACCCTGGTTAACTGAACCCAGCCGTTCTTTATTTGGTATACACAGTGAGTACCAGCAAAAGCTGGAGCACAAAAAGGCACATTACACAATTTACTGGTCCCCTATTAGTGGTCTCTCAGCATAAGCTGGTGTCTGGCTGGTGGCTACAGAGATGGAAACCAGTTAAGTATACAGCAAACTTTGTTCCTCCGTACATATTTCCCTGCTGTTGCATTCATGTCCAAAATAGAAAAATTTCAATGTTTCGGTTGATGTTAGTTTGACTTTTTATATGGAGATATAACGTGTGTTTTGCTCGTCTGTTGTAGGGAGGAAGTTGCAAATGGCACGGCTGACAATAAGGTGAAAGGGAAAGACAAAGCTGAAAAGAAAGGTGATGATTCTGGCAGTGATAAAGAAATTGTGAAAGAATGGAGAACGCGATCTCGTGGCCTTGGGAAAGGTACTGTAATGTTTACCATGGAGTAACTTTTAGGCTGAGCTAAACTTTGGCTATATCTCGAACTGATAGTCTCATAATTTTCATATCTCAGAAACTGGGTTGTACATTCTGTTAAAACTTGTACATTTTATGTTAAATGCATTGTTATAAGTGTGTTTAGAAGGATGATTGTTCAGGTTGAGTTAAATAGGTTTGAATTTTGGCCTCACTTAAGTTGGGATACAATGTATATTATTTTATTTCTTAATGGCATCTCCTCAAATTCTTGGCTATGATGCTACTTAATACCAATTTAACCATGCATTTGTCAAGGAAATTTAAGGATTATGTCGCTTGACAATTTTATACAAAATGCCTTCAGTGCTTTGACGCTGTTGGTTGGGTGGCAGGAAGGGCATCCGGCCTGTAAAAAACTGAGTAGTGAGGTGCTGGCATGGTTATCTGTCTGCAGCGTGGTGCAGATTTGCATATGGCCCAGCTGATGCCACTGCCACTCACTGTCTCTTGCTTCAGTAAAGTCCAGATTGTTTTTAACTTTCTGGTACCGGCTCACCTGGGTAGTCCCGGGCAAAGGGCCGTTAAACGGGTGTGTGTGTGTGTGTGTGTGAGTCAAAAGAACTTATGACTGTTCAATATGCGTTAATGATATAACCACTGAAAATTACATGGCATGGTTTTTCACAAGAATATTCCAAAAGTTTGCAATACTAGAAAGTTTTTGTGTTTGCAGATAACGATACTGCTGCCGATGCAGTGGTTGTGCTTGATGAGGCAGACAAGGAAACAGACAAGGTTTCGTCTGAATGGTGGGCTGAGTATGTAACGTCTGAGGACCAGTTTAAAACTGAGCTGAGTGGAAAACTCTTAATACTTGCCGATATTCTCAAGATGTGTGAATCAATCGGAGACAAAGTGTAAGTTTATTGATATTGATCATCTTTAGGGATGTGACGGAGACAGCTAAAATCTGCTTTCGTTGGATTTGGGTTTTGTGTTTCAAACCCATCGCATGCCACACGATACAGCTTGTTCCATTAAGCTAAGTTACAATTATATGCAAAAGAAATCCCACACAACACTAGTTTTCATGTTAGTTTTGCTCATTATTACTTATTATATTCACCGTCACATTCTTCGCAAAAGTAAACATTGAAATCATTGAATAGCTATTTTTTGATGTCTGTATATATTAAACACCAAATCAGATGACATATCTCGAAATCAAGAAATAGCTATTCAAAGTGCATTTGTTTACTTTGGCGCGGCGAACGACAGATGGCGATGAATGAGAGCTTATGTAACAAATGGTAAGTCCACATTCGGCGTAAACGAGTATATGAATCCGTCGGCTTTCGGATTTGCCTACAATTGTCGTATTCCGACAGCATTCAAATTCAGATTTGAGCTCCAACACATCCCTGTTGTCTATTAATTTTGATTCTGTAACTGATACTGACTATGTTTTCGAAGTTAATTCATATACTTCTGCATGTGCTGAACCTGGTACATGTAATTATTATTATTATTGTGGACTTTGTGGTCTTCAGTGCTTTGACACTGTTGGTTGGTTGGCAGGAAGGGCATCCGGCCTGTAAAAAAAGAGTGCTGGGGTGCTGGCATGGTTATCTGTCTGGAGTGAGGTGCAGACTTGCATATGGCCGCTACTGGGCGCAATGTGACATCCTGCTTAATTGCACGTTATAAATATTCGTACTAAAACTACTGCCACTCATTGTCTCTTGCTTCAGTAAAATCCAGATTGGTGTTACCTTTCTGGTACCGGCTGACCTGGGTAGTCCCGGAAAAGGGGCCGTTAAATGGGTGTGTGTGTTTGTGGTCCTTTTATTGTCAAAGTTAACAAATTCTACAGAGAACAAACTGTTCTTAGCTACTATGCTTGTCACTTGTCGTGGGCTGTGAGCATGCAGAGTGTGAAAAGTAATTGGAAAGGACAGGTTTTGTACAGTTGTTTATTCATTCGTTGACAACAGTTAAAATGTTGATATTTTGTTTATGTAATAAAGAAACAGGTTAAGCATTTTCTGATGTTTTAGGTGGCGTTGAATTTTTTAGATGCTGAGTGATGTGGTATAGGCAGATAATGTATAATGGTGCCATTAGTTGCTGATTGTTTGCTGTCTTTGCTATTACTTGTGTGGTTTGTGCACAGGCTTGTGTTCAGCCAGTCTCTCTTATCTCTTGACCTTATTGAAGCATTCCTTGCTCACTGGGACAAGCAACTATCGACTACTGATGACCAGGTTTTTGTTAAACCCCCTACATGTAGCCAGATTGCTAGACATTTTGCAAGGCCTAAATTCATTACGTGCAGTGTGATTTGATGAGTGTCATATTATAAAGTTGTTTAATGTTGTTATGCAGTGAAAGTTTTAATATTTTTCTCATAACTGGTTCTTTGTTGGAATACAGCTGGTCTGTTTTCTGGCAGGATGTCATGAGTTGTGGCTGTATTGTTTTGGCTGGAAAGTCCACTCATAGGTTAACACATGTTTCCATAGTGACGTTGTTCCTAATATTTGTGACAGTTTTGTAGTCACAATATGACCTGTGAAACTGCTGCTACTGGCATGAGAGAGCTGGAGAAATAGTGCAGTGTCTAATGGATTAAGAAAGGATGAGATCAGTGGATGATTTTCCTCAATAGACTTTGCTCATAGTTGTTGCATTGTTGATTTGGGTGACAGTAAAGGTATCTGGCCTGTATTTTTGGAGGATGCAGCCTGGCCTTGTGGTCTGATGGTCAGGAGTTGGACTTACGACTCATAGGTCATGGGTTTGACTCCCGACTGTTCCACTGTCAGGAAACAACGCTACGCAAGTTTATGTGTTTAAGCAGTATAATTAGGTATCAGTCAAAGTGTTGTGATACCTTATGGCTGAGAATGTAACCTGGTCTGGCATTGCAGTGGCATGTGTCACAGACTTAAGTGGTTTATTCACCTTATCTAAAGGCTCAAGGCCTGAGGAAGGGAGATGAGCTCTGCCACTCGTTAAGGGTATGGTGAACTGAAGCTGAGTGCAGGTGTGTGATAATGCTGATAAGCTGTTTCACCATCTGACCAATCTGAATTACTCTTTAGTGGTGATGTAGTACTACAACAGTGGTCGTTGCTGTGGTTGATAGCTTGGCATACAAGGCTGGGACAGAGGTCTTGACTATGTGCGAATGGATGGCTCGACAAGCGCTCAGAACCGCAGAGAATGGGCTGAGATGTTCAACGACCCAGAGAATTCAAAGTGTGTATACTGAGTTGATGCTCGTTGTTCGATTATTGGTATCTAGTGTAACTGCCAAAGGTTTTCTGTAATTTTTGGTGTTTCAGTGATAATTAGTATTTGTACAATGGTACAAAATCTGTCTTCCAACCGCCACTTTTCATTCATGTAACACACACACACACCCCCGTTTAATGGCCTTTTTCCAGGTATGGTTGTGTTTATCGACATCTTAGTCTGGTTCCCGTGTTGGCTAGTTCAGCAATAGAGGCCGCCATGTTGGCACGGCCTCTTCGCATGCCCAGCCACGTGCGCCCAGTCATGCGAGACGACTTGTCGTATAGCCATGATCAACCTGTCAATCTCCGTCAGTTCGCACCTCGTCTCGATGACGTCACTCGCTGCTGTGCCCAGGC
>Ga0126327_10000271_pt1 | contig 11849 bp, 10 predicted proteins | sample InaspJWI30metaG_FD_101392 | JGI IMG/M metagenome (GOLD analysis project Ga0126327, IMG submission 101392) | Marine gutless worms symbiont microbial communities from Oahu, Hawaii - Inanidrilus sp. 1 OAHU.JWI-30 metaG | ecosystem: Host-associated > Annelida > Digestive system > Unclassified... | reverse complement strand
TTACATTGGTACGTTCCCATTATCCTAACCATAAGTGTGAATTCATATCATCTCACTGTATTCATCACGGTGACATACTGCTATATTTTCTTGCAATTTGCTATAAAAGGATAACAAAAAATGTGCATCGATTACGATACCAGCTCTACAGCGAGTTCCACAGAAATTTATCATCAGCTGTGTCAAAATGCCATTCCTGCATTCACACTTCAGAGCAACTGATATTTTCAATGGCAAGTCAAATTTTGACCCACACATAATCAACACCCTCAACAGCTTGCCAAAATATGTCAAAGATGACCGTGTCTGCAAGAAAAACTGCTAGGTACAAACACTTGGTACAAATCCTCACAAGAGAGGCTTCTAGAGAAGTTGACACAATACAGCAATTTTTAACTGACAAAATGCAGTTACGATGCCTTGTAAGGATCTGTGGAACCGGTGTTTGGCGGCTTGTAAGTGCCCACGTGTAAAATGAATTTTTAACCAGAACACCGTAACAACTTTCTGCCAGACGCCTTTCCCAAGTATGCTGTCTATGCTCACATGGACGAAGGGAGTTTTTCAATTTATATAGCCTTATTTCCAACTGCCTGAGAATATACAAGTGCATAAAATGTAGATAAAATCTACAAAACACAAGATCAACGACAACTAAACTAACAAAACAAGTCAGCCTTCTAAGGTGGCTGTAAACAAGACACTGCTCGCATTCCCTTCTGACTGCCGTGCTGCTGTGGACATGGATCGAAAGGCGGTTGTGTCAGCTGCAGATGCATCATGCAGCAATTGATTGATATTGCCTGCATGCAGAATTCACAGCAGCAAACCCGCTACATGCTGCTGCAGCAGGCAAATGTGACAGACAGACGGATGCTCGACCATTTCACAGACCCTGCTCCGCATACTATGCAAGCAGTGTCAACTTTCAGTGAGTAACTGACGTGTTGATGACGTAGAGCGCCATGTGCATGATGTACGGGATCAGGTACATGTTGCTCTCTCGGCCTCCGCCGCCACTGTCTTCACTAAACGACTTCTCAAGAGCAAACTTGATCAGCAGATGCTTCAAGTCATGAATCGTGTACGCGTACGTGGCGTCCCTCACGGCTGTGCATTCTTGCAGGTAAGTGTTGTGTCTGCACAGACACAGACACGGCGTACATATGCCAAGACCAGCGTTTACCAGCCGAATCACTGTGTGAACGATGCCAGAAAGTAAACGTTTGCAATATCAAGAGCCAGCATACGAGAAATAGTGTAGCATTCATTCCTGCAAGAATTAGCTGGTTCGTCAAGAAAGGATGACGCCAGTTGGTCAGTGCAATGAGTTTCCTTCAGTGACATGACAATGCTGGTTGGGTAACAGGAAGGCACGTGGCCTGCAAAAAAGACTGCTATAAGTACAGCAATTGCAAACGAGTGATTTCTACACCACAGCAGCAAGTATAGCCTACCTGAGATGTCAAACTATTAGCCTGCCAGAAATGTAAAGTTGCACGAATAAAACGTTTCAACACTTTAATGACTTTACTGTGACCCCTAGCCACTGCACATCACTCACTCACCAAGTGATTATGGTGAACACCATGCGACCATGTTTCGAACAATAAATAAAGCAGCTCCTAGTTGGTTATATGGAAAACAATAACATCCATTAATAGCCACACAGTAAATCAAAAATTTTAACAGTAGAGACTTTACCACATGTAAGCTTCAACAAAAGTCATCACACAGACAATGCAGGTAACAGCTCACCTGGCAAGACAGCTGGCGTAGGCCGACTCAGCCACCTGGGGACCCCAGAGAGGCAGCAGACCGTTACACTTGGTGTTGCCGTTCTGCAGAGCAGCACTCTCCCATTCTTCACGACCACGTGCATGTCTACACAGACAGTGAGTCCACCAACAGGTGAAAGACTGAGAGTCAGTGCCATCAAACTGTTACACGAGGAATAGGAACCAGAAGTCGACGGCAAGCCGGTTGGAGAATGCCTCCACCAGGGCACACACAAGTAAGTACACACATACACACGTATGCATTGACAGATGGACAGACAACCCGTGTAAAAATAATGCCTCTGGCTCCATAGAGAATGGGCAGAAACATAAAAATAGACATAAATACACCCAATACAGATCCAGTGTCTGCTCAATTGGCCTTTTCAGACCTTTCCAGGTAGGGCTGGTTCCATCAGGAGAATTGTTGGGGATAATTGGAGCAGATGTGCTTCCTTTCCTCAACTAAGACATCTGCAACATCGAGAAATAAACTGGATCATTCCAAAATTTAATTAACTCTTCTCTGGCTTGTTATCTACCATATCTCCATATCTTACCAAATTTTATGACTAATCATGTAACAAACGAACATGCCTAAAGAAACAAACAGACAAACAGGTTTGTCTGTGAGGTTTTGACATTATCCCCACCAATTACAGTAGAGGTAAATTCAAACAAAAGAAGACTATGTTCAGCTACTATGTACGCTGCCAACGCGGCACCAACCGCATTTGCCCACCGCATGCTGCTGCTGTGACATGCTCGGAGGACGGACAGATGGATACATGAACAGACAGATGGACTCCCAACAGATGCATAGACCCTGCTGTGCATACTCTGCAGGCAGTGTCAATAATAGGAACAGTGCCAATGAGCTGGAAGAACATCAGGAGGACACTAGCCTGACAGCTGCGAGATGGCACTCGATGTGTATGACGTTGAAATGAGACACGGTGCTGTAGCCCTGGGCACGACGTGGCTTAGCTTCACCATCATCAAGGTTCACTCGCTTTGTGAACGTGTAGACGCCAAGCACCTGACAAACAAGCATGCACAACAAGGGCTTGTTACAGTACATGAACTGAACTGAGCTGACCTGCAACAAGTCAAACCAGTTACACGATGTATTCAGTGGGCACACGAATCAGCATAACGACTTGATTGGCTATGGCGAAACTAGGACGGCGGGTGCTCAGCCAGTTCTGAACACATGCATTCCAATGCAGCTTTTCACACTGGAGTTTGCAAATTCCAGTTCAGTTCAGTGCATGTGCAAGTAAGTAAGAACCTGGTGAGAAAGCAAGCAATGTAATAATGGCACATCAGCACACTATTCAGCACTATGAAAAGCAGTCAAAGTAATGTGACACTAAGCCGCATCACTGCCATGCACAGATTGTTCAATCACACTGCGTGGTACCACCAATGTGTACTCTCACGTAATACGTTTCCTTGCGCCCACACGATGTTCCCACCAACAGCATCCTGTTCGTTTCATTTTTTGCAGGGCTCATCAGTGTATAAAGTAAGCAACATTAGCGTCAATAATATTGAGAATAATTATCAGATAAAGTCAAATTACGGCTGCATCATACCTCAGAATGATGAACACTGCACCATTAACAGAAATGCTACTTTTGCATTAATAGCAAGAATACAGTGTCGTCTAAATATACATTGCTGGTGCTAAGTTAGTTAGTTAGTACGAATATTTATAACGCGCAATTAAGCAGGATGTCACATTGCGCCCACTAATGATAACACAGGCATCATGTAACCAGGTACTAAACTAACACTCATACCTTTGTTGGCTGATTGCGATATCCCTCTCGGCAAATGCAGCAGGTCAGTCCAGTCTCCTCCTTGAGGTCTTCCATCTGTTTCAGCATAGATCCTTTCACAGTCACCTGACCCTTCTCATTTGTCTGCAACAACCCAAGTCCATACAGTATAACATTCCACCAGATGATCTCAAGATTGCAACGATAGAGCACAGGAAAAGCATATGGCAAATAACATAAATACAATGACACTAAATGTCAACTGTGATGACAAAACAGTAATACACATATCTGCACATGGCTGCTTTCAACTGGACAAATGAGAACACGCCGATACACAGAATGATAAGTGGATAAATGACAAGCATCTCAAAACCTCATTTGTTTAATAAATTAGTCAAACAGTTTCAACTACTCATCAACCAACAACACAAAAGGACTCGTTTCAATATTTTCTTAGTATTCTAATTAAAAGCTTAACTAACCAAAACAATCTTTTCTTTTGTTTTTTTACTTTAGATCTAAATGTGGGTAAATGGCGTGTCACCAGACAGAGCAGCAAAGTCAGTAGGTGACAAAGGTAACTTCTGGCGCTTATGGTCGCTGGAACAGGATGCTGACAGCTGTGTTTGACTGGCAATGTATGATTCTTGTTAACGTTCTATAGTGATTTTACATCAAGGTGGAACCACTGCTGAGTTTAAGATGTTAAAGTAAGCATAACTGTATTTCCCAGCAACAACAAGAAGAATGTCACATGCATTTATAGAGCAGCTTTTGCTTACGTAACGGGGCTAAAAATGTAAAAAAAAATCATACCATCATTCCAAGCTGTACGAGCTGCTTTTCTCTCATAGCCATTGCCATTCGTTTTTTCTCAGCTTTAGTCTGCAGTCTCACTTCCTCGATCTACAGGCACATCACATCACAGCACAGACATACAGACTGCAAGCCATGCCGGTTTTTTCAGTCAACAACAATAATTATAATAATAAACATATTTATACAGTGCCATAAGGTCATAACTTCAGAGGTGCTGGGCCAGGCAGTGTGCTATTGAGAAAAGGGAGAAGAGAAAGCCCTGGAGAAGAAGAATGTCTTTAGCCTAGACTTATACACAGTAACAGTCACCATTAACAACAGTTTTTGGTAGTGACTTCCAAACAGCTAGAGCAGAGCATCAGTAAGCGCGCTTCGCAAAAGTCGTCATCATGGAAGGTTGACACAGCGTCGTCGTGGCCGACTGCAGTGTTGTCAGTCCTGGATTAGGTGAAGGAGGTACGACGGCGTTGATGTGCTGCAGACTTTGAACGTCAGCAGTGTCACTTTGTAGTCGATCCTCTGCTGAATGGGCAGCCAGTGTAACGTCCTCTGCAATGGGCTGCCGTGGGATCGTCTTGGAGCCTCAAGAATGATCCGAGCTGCGTTGTTCTGCACTCAGTGCAGCTAATTAGGAGTGCCGTGGAGTAAAGCATTGCAGTAGTCGATCCTGGACAGGATCAGACTACAGGCCATGGTCTGTGCAAGTTCCATAGTCAGCAGGTGTCATGGCCTGTGCATAGTAATTGCACAATCGGGCCACCACCGACACATGCTTGTGAAACGTCAGATACCAAACAAGAATTATTAATTATTATCAACCTGTCAATGTAAAAACTTTTCACTTTAAAATACAATGTAAGGGTAAAATGCAAAATAGCAAATGCAACACTAACAAGTGAGCATTCTAACAGATCAGCCATGTTTACAGAATTTGAAGAATTTCAGTTAACATAACTAGCAGCAAAAAACTAAACAAGGCAGTGACATCAAAAATACACTACTTCCACAGCAGTAATCCATCAAATAGAAAAAGTTAACAGCAAACAGACAAGAGAAGTTAATGTGCGTATCTCGACCCAAAAACTACAGCTGCTATCTGCCAAAATTTATCAAAATGAGGAGCTGTATGTCAAAGTTATAGCAAGCCAAAGATGGCACATTTTACAGACACGGTGTAGAAATGAAAGACAATAAACAACACAATGATGGTAAGATGACCAATAAACACAGGTGCTGACCTTGGCCGCTACTTTCTCATTTTCCTTCAGTGCCTCGAGAAGATTTTCTGCCAGTGATCCAACACGTTCATCTGATGAAACTTGTTCAAGGTTGTGCAGAACAGGCAAGATCGATTGACCAATTGACACCTGACAGCAAAAATAACAAATAAATTAGACAGATTTTCTGATGACAAGGCTGTACAGCTCAACAGCACTTTCCCACATGACGTTCAAATTTTTGCAGAATGCATTCACCATCTATGCACTCTACATGGCTCACTTTTATGTTGATTCAAATCCTATTAACACGGAGAATGTCATGTCATAGACATGCTTCTCCTATCTGTCCTGATCTTTGCAACTAATTGCTGAACACAATATAGCACAGAACACAGCGTAATACGTCAATAAGTACAAAACTGTATTAGCTAGTACTTCCAAAACAAATGGCACAGAACATCCACACAGAAATTGAAAAAAATTACAACTGGACATCCGTATCAAACAGCATACGTCCACTTTTATAGGCTGGCACTTAGTTAGTAATGCTATGCAGCAATGAAATTTAATGCACAAAATTCAATCATAGAAACCTGAGTTGGTTCATGGCCACTGCACAACCCAGCCAGCAGTCTTAATGCATATGGTAGTGACGGCTTTGTTATAAACTCCTTCCATCCTTCACTGTCCAGCCTATACAACATACAAACATATTACTAAGATACATTTGCATAATAATCCAACAAAGCCACAGGGTACGCAATAAAACATAACTCCTCACTATCTGTCCCAAGACATGATAAATAAGTAGGGTTGCAACAGAAAAAGCAACTTGCCAGTAAAAAGACTTCTCTAATCATCACAGAAGGTTATCTTTTGAGGGACTTGGGCCAATACAGGACCAATCTAAAGTAACACGAGACAAATGGCAGAAAAGAAAGCCAGTTAAACAGAAAGTGAGTAACAAAAACAACTAGTTGAAAGCTCACTTTGATGCCGGCGCATGGGTCTGTATATACTCCAGTGTGTTCTGCACAACACCGTGCTCAGCAATCAAATCTTTCAGTTTCCGACCGTTGGCGTTCTTCTCGATGCCTTGTGCGATGACACAGAAGCAATCCAAGTGTACCTGCTCGTCTTGAGTGTGCTCAAAGTCGTACCTGACAAGCCAGCATATCAATCCACTAATCAATATATCAATCAAGCATCTGCATGCTGACAGTCAGAACAATAATTAACATATTACTAGAAACTATAACACATTAAATTGCAATCATGACAGAGAGAAGTAAACACAAAGTGACTAAAGACATCATACATAAAAGTAACTCTATAAAATATTATAATGAATAAATACATCATACCGGTAAGACACAGCCTAAACCAAATACAGTGGCTATATCAATTCACAAGGACACTACCAGATAAAAACAAAACAGAATAAAGCATATTTCATGCAATAAAGATGAAGAGTAACAACAAGAAAAAATTGTGAGAAGGAAGACGGACTTGTCAAAGTCGAGGTACTGCATGAAATGTGAGACGAGTGCATGCATCTTCTCTCGGTCGCCGAAAGCGAGGAATGGAATCAGACGCATCAGCGCCTGCAGCACAGTGGCATTGGCACGGACGAACGGACTGTTGATACGATCGAGCAACATTATCAGCTGTTCCTTGTCACCGCACAATTTTGAGAACTCCTGCACAACCGACAGTCGCATTACAGACACACTCTCTAATACTTTTACTTACTTGTTAGTTCACAAGCAGTTTTCAGTCTATCATTTTGGGAAAATATTTCCACGATCAACATGGATCAGCATGCTGGCTCCTCCAAAGGTCTCCTGGGGGGGGCTGTCAGCGAGCTAGTGAGTGAGTGAGTGAGCGAGCAGTTTCTTAACGGCACATCAGCACATAATAGGCCATTTCAGTGCCATTACATGGTATTAAGATTAAAAATGAGCGAGCTAGCAGCATTTATGTTCTTCTTTATTTTAGAGGCTGGTCTTTCCATGCATGCAAGTGGCGTAGCCATGATTAGACGGCAGAAAACTCTTCAGTGCCATATCCTTCTCATAAAACTCTGTGCCACTCATCCTTTTCTCTTTCAGAATAAGTGGAAAAGAATAGCAAAAGGAAACCAGCTAACTACATACAGTTAACATGAAAAATGGCCAAAATGGCCACTAAAGCTGCAGAGAATGATGAGTTATCATAAGCAAAGCAGCTTGTACCAATTCTCCATTTGTTGCTCCTTTTTGCTGTCACAACAATGCAGAGTTATTCCATATTCCACAGCAAAAATACAACATCATTACATCAGTAACTTATTAACTGAGCACACAAAACAGTAACCTTGTACAAGTATGTGTCATGAGACTGTGCACTTGCTTCCAGCAGAATAGTCTCCATTATCTGTAAGATCTGCTCTGTCAATGTCTGACCCTTTGTTGACGTCCCACTCTCTTGTTCAGCCAGCAGAGCCTGCAGCATGGATTACACAATGTTCAGCAGTGCGTGCTGAAATGCAGTTAATAACTGTTATCTCCAGCAAGCTCTAACAACCAGATAACCAAGACTGTTCAATCACGAAAAATGTCTCCAAAATAATCTATCATGTGTCGAGTGGGACACACAATTGTCATCAACAGACTTCACGCTGCCACAGCTGAAAACTATTTTGGTGAATGTGCATTTCCACATGTCAGTCACGATCCACAGAATGCACTGCCTGAAGATATCAGCACCACAGCAGACCCAGTTCAGAAAACAACTGAAAACTCACTTTTCTATCATAGCCTTTATATGCAATGATATATGACATGATTTAACTCACTACTGGAATGCTCCTATGTTCCTCATGTAATGGGTGCACTAAAATCTGTGGAAATAAAGATCATGATAATGGTGAAAGCAAATGAAATAACTCAGACCAGGTTGAGAGCTCCAAGCATGATGCTGATGGAGTTCATTTCCACTTTAATCAACTCCTGGCGATTCGCCTTCACCTTGAGGCAGTAGTCAAACAGTTTTAGCAAGACGACCATCAGCTGTTTACCGGTCACCAGATTACGAACCGCGGCCATTCTAGTACACATAGAACATTCACTAACCGAGTGCATGAGATAAAACAATTCTCAAGTTTCATCAGTCAACAGATGCAGGAGTTGTAACACATGTCAACACTTGCATTGCAATACAGCACATCAAAAATTTCTGAACATGTCACAGAATAGAACAAGAGCAAAAATGCCCGTTACGTTGTGCATCGTTTGAGGACTCACTGCCACTCAGGCATGCTTGGGTGAAATGTGTGACTTTTCTGGAGCACAAGAGCAAATTCTGTCGATGCCACTAACAATTCATACCAGTAACAGGCTGCTGGATGCAAGTCTATTGCCACAATGCTGAACCACAGACACGGTGTAGACTAATTATTACGCATATGACCACCACCACCATTTTTGTGGCCATTATAACATTAACGCGTGTTAGCCAGCATCACAGCCAAGAACTGGAAGATTTCATTGGAACAAATTTACTATCCTTATGCCCTTGACGATGGCAACCATTACACAAAATTTAAACATATTCAATTCATTACAGCTATAGATGTTGCCTTACACTGTTGGTTGGGCATCAGGAAGAGCATCCTGCCTGTAAAAAACTTGAGTGATGAGGTGTTGGTGTGGTAATCTGTCTGCAGTGAGGTGCAGATTGTTTGCATATGGTCCAGCTGATGCCACACACACCTGTTTAACGGCCCCCTGTCCGGGACTACCCAGGTGAGCCGGTACCAGAAAGGTAAAACCTATCTGGATTTCACTGAAGCAAGAGACAGTGAGTCGCAGTGGCATCAGCTTCAGACAGATAATCATGCCAGCACCCCACCGCTCAGTTTTTTACAGGCCGGATGCCCTTCCTGCCGCCCAACCAACAGCGTCAGAGCACTGATGATGCCACTGCATCCTAAAACCCCATCATCTCTTGCCTCATTTAAATCCAGACTGGTTTTATCTTTCTGGTAAAGGCTTAGCAGAGGCCATTAAACGGGTGAAGTGTAGTAGTATAGCTATAGATATTACTCGTAAATGTTGTTAATGAGCATTCACAGTATCCAATATGAGCAGACATGGAGATGCTGCTAAAGCACATAACATGACAATTTCTTCAACAAGATCACAACAAAACTAAACAAATTAAACTGCATAAAATATAAAAATACCTGTTCAACATAACTATAAGTCCTCCACAATGGCTCATGACAGCAGCCATTTTGTACACTTCTTCATTGTCAACGTCCTCGTCTGCACAACAGCAAAATATAAGCCTTCACTGTATGATACGTATCTGAAACACTAGCACAATTTTCACACTGTTTAGTGCTGTTAAAAGGATGCAACAGGCAGTCAACACACTCAATCCAACAATGAAACAGTAATGATGACGGCGACAAAACTAATCTACAGTGAACTGGTTGCTAGAGGCTACATTGCTGCTACCCCATAGCAAATAAGGTTGACAATGTCGACCACAGGTGAGATAGGACATGCCCAGGTAAAAGGTAAAGGTAGCCCATACTCTATTACCAAGCGTAGGGTTCTGGAGCCGATCCCGGTTCTTGGCAGTCAGCCTGCAGGTGACGTGAGTCATAAACCCGACGGTAGGCTGCCATTATTTTCTGCCAGGCCCGCAGTTACCCTTGCAACCCTTAAGAGGGCTGCTACTAATTTCACCGCTTGGTGAACAGAGGCACGATGGATGTGAACAGTTTGCCTATGACTGCTACCCGACAGCAACGCAGCTGCGACTTGAACCCAGGCCCTTCCGCGCTTAAGTCCAGCACGCTAACCACTCGGCTACCGAGCCATCATGCCCAGGTACGACCCCCAAAAGTGACAACAGTAAGCCTAAAAATATAACAAACATTATGGGTAATAAACAGTATCAGGATGCAAGGTGTTATGCAGTGGCCAACTTCTATTGTACCGTGTGCTATGGGCAACCATTGTGGTGCTGTACTATGAAGTTATAAACTGAACTAGAAGTCAACAGCAAGCGAGCTGGAGAATGTCTCTGCGAAGATGCATGTAGGTACATATGCACATACACACACATGTACGCACGCACAGACAGATGGACAACTGAAAAACATAATGCCACCCGCCCTATCTATTGGATGGACAGAATGTAAGTCAATGTGAAGTTTAAGGTGACACTTCACGAACTAGTCCGTCACAGGAGCACCTTACAGTATTAAAAGTTACAGTCTGTCACACAGCTGCATACAAAGTCCATATGTTAAGTATTATTTCACGAGTGCTGCAGTCACTGTAGATTCCAGCCATATGACTGCATCATCATCCACTTCGTGGAGTAGCAAAATGTTTAGTGAAACAGTGAAAGGGCTTTGTCTATGATCACTGTTCTTCAACAAACCTCGGCCAGAATCTAGACTGTTCACCATGTCCTCAGTTGCATCGCCGAGAAGACCTCGCATACGATACACGACACGCATTGCCTCGTTCTGTCACACACAAGTCCACGTGACCAATCAGGATTTCACCATTAACTGTGCCAACACAACAGTTGCTACTAACCCACAAGTGCTTTCATCATCATTCCTTCCACCCAATTGACTGCAACACTGTTGGTGAGTGCAGTTCTTGCTGGCCACCATCATGAAGCTTGCTTAATGGACAGTGGATACTCGTTAAACACGACAATGATGCATTTGGGATGCATCAGCACTTGGCTGTGTTTACATCTGGCTGTTAGCCTTTGGTACATCTGTTTCCCGTTGAGATATTAATGGTTACTGTTGTTGAAAAACTACGGCAAAAGCTGAAGCAGCCCTTCACTCTGGAGTAAGTTGGTGGATCAACAAAGCATGCATCCAATGAGTGATTTTCAACGGGGCATCAGGAGAGGCATTCAGATTGAAAATCTGGTCGAATTATCCTAAAAGTTTTGTCATTTGTGAACACGGTAACAACCAGGCACAACTTCATAAAAAGCAATACCCAATGTGCATAAACATCATCACAACGATACCCAGCAACACAGCGACACAATATCAGTTGTTAATACCAGCATACAAAGTGCTCATCTTGGTCACAAGAGTTGGTCGGTGGGGATTTAACGGTGCTTTCAACACAGATTATCTCATATCACGCCATTATAAGATCAATACAAGATTACACTCAATAATGGACAATGCAACAGAATACAACACAAATCAATGA